>Ga0209646_1000691_pt1 | contig 12152 bp, 9 predicted proteins | sample AraplaL_Col_mTSA_FD_184259 | JGI IMG/M metagenome (GOLD analysis project Ga0209646, IMG submission 184259) | Arabidopsis root microbial communities from the University of North Carolina, USA - plate scrape CL_Col_mTSA (SPAdes) (version 2) | ecosystem: Host-associated > Plants > Roots >...
CGCCCTGGGTGGGCACGCTCAGCAAGCGTGCGCTGGAAGAGGGCAGGTTCTACACGGACGATGCCAGGCGCCAGTGGGCCGACTGTGGCATGGCCGCCTCGCTGGGCGTCGTCAGCTACGCCAGCGCGCCGGTGCGCGACAAGGGCGGCGAGCTGTTCGGCACCCTTTGCGCGGCCAGCAACGAGCGCAAGCCGCTGGCCGAAACGGCTGCGCACGCACTGGCGCTGTTCGCCCAATTGATCAGCCAGCAGGTGGACCGGGAACGGATGTCCGCAGCGCTGCAGCAGGCCAACCGCACGCTGGCGGCGATGGCGCTGACCGATGTCGTCACGCAATTGCCTAACCGGCGCGCCTTGCTGGAGGACATGCAGCGGCGCGTGGCCGATGCTGCGGATGACCGTGCGCTGATCGTGGCCTTTATCAGCCTGGACGACTTCAAGCCGATCAACGACCGGCATGGTCACGAGGCCGGCGATCAATTCCTGCAGACTGTGGCCAAGCGCTTGCAGCGCATGTTGCGCGAGGGCGACATGGCGGCGCGCATCGGCAGCGCTGAATTCGTGGTGCTGGCGGCGGAGCAGCGCGCACGCGCCAACCAGGCCGCCGCCGCGCTGGCGCAGCGTTTGGAAAGCGCCACGCGCGGGCGTTTCAAACTGGATGCGGCATTGATCGACTATGACGGCGCGAGCGTCGGCGTCACCGTCGCCGAACCCGGCTGCGACAACCCCCAGGCGCTTCTGAACAAGGCCGACGCCGCCATGGAAGCCGCCAAGCGCTTGCGCAAGCAGCACGCTTCGCCGCCCGCAGCGGCCAGGACAACCGTTGCCCGCTACGAGTGGCCGGTTATCGAGTGAGCGCACTTCCCCCATGGGCACTTCCATAAACAGCGTGACAAGTCGGTACAACTTGATACTCGCCACGATGCGCTCCCTCCCCTGCGTCAGTAGGGGAGGGTCGAGATGGCGTTGCCTGGGCTTTAGCGTACGGCTGAATGTCTTGAAGAAAGGTACGGAAGCCATGTTTAGCTCCCGCCGCTCGCTGACCCTCCCCTGCAAGCAGGGGAGGGAACCGTTTGTCGCGATGGTCCGATGCCTGCTTCGCCTGAGTGCAATTTGCAGAAGTGCCCTTATGATGCGGCCATGAAGTTCAACCCGGTTTCCGTCGACGAGCTGAGCCACGCATGCATGCCGGACCAGGCGCAGCCTGGCGTGTACTACCGGCAGGGAAAGGACATCGTGCTCATCGCCTTGAACGTGGCCGAGCAACAAGACGGGTTGAACCCCACCTACATCTACTTTTCCGGCGAGCGGGTCGAGCACCGGCGCAGCCTGGCCAACAGCCTGCTGATTCCGCTGAACCAACTGGCCCCGCGATTCCAGATCGAAGGCGCGGCCGAGTCGATGAGCTTTACCCCCGGCGTGTCCATCGACTACTACCAGGAACCGGCCCTGGTGCTGGCGGACGAACAGCCGCACATCCTGCTGAAGGATTTTCCGGACCAGCCCGATGGCGACCCGAGATTCCGCCGTTATCGCCTGATGCTGAATATCGCAAGCCGGCAGGTCGTCCGCTTGTCGCCCGGAAAAACGCTTGTCGTGTTCGATCACGTGGTGATGTGGGGCTGCCTGCCGCGCGAACATCAGGAGATAGCGGAAAAAATGGCGGTGTTGAAGCTGCGGCCGGATGACCGGGGGCGGTGAAGGGCGGCCGGGGATGCGGATGCGTAAGGACTGACGTGTTGTGCCGCTGTTAGCTGCGTCTCACATGTAACTGTCCTGAAATAACTTGCTTTTGTCCTCGTCTGATATGCTCATGTCCCTTCCGTTCCAACATCCTTAGCGTGGGACAAAAGCTTCAGATGTTCTTCCCATGGCCGATGGGGAGTAAAGAGGCTGCCGGAAGGCGCACATTGTTTTCGATGCACTGGGCTGCAAGGCCCGTTAGGCGATTAACCGGCCCGTGGTGCCGGTTGTCATTTCAGGGGAAGTAGGATGTTCAAAGATTCATTGCGGGCCCGCCTGTTGCTGCCCGTGTTGGCGTTGGGCCTGACCGCGGTTATTGCAACGGTCATTGCGTTGGCCTGGATCGAAGCCAGCCGCGTGCGCGTGCAGGCGCAAAACGCCATCGAAAACCAGAGCCGCGGTCTGCTCAGCATTTTCAGCGTCACGCATTCGATCATGCTCGATCGCGTGCGCAGCTCCATGCATCTGCTTCGCCAGGAAACCGATGAGCAGGGTGCGCCCGGCGTGGGGCGACCCATCACCGTGGACGGCCGCCAGGCCAATGACTTGCTGTTCGGCGGCAAGCCGCAGGGCAACCAGTTCCAGATCGTGGACAGCGTAACGGCCATCATGGGCGGCACGGCCACGCTGTTCTCGGCCGCCGGCGACGATTTCGTGCGCGTGTCCACCAACGTAAAGAAAGACAACGGCGAGCGCGCCGTGGGCACCATCCTCGATCCGCATGGGCAGGTGATTGGCGAGATCCGCAAGGGGCTGGCCTTCTACGGCGTGGTGGACATTCTCGGTTCGCCGTATGTGACCGGTTACGAGCCGATCTACGACGGCAACAATCCCAAGCCGATCGGCATCTGGTACGTGGGCTACAAGACCGACCTGGACGCGCTCAGCAAAGTCATCAGCAATAGCCGCGTGCTGGATTCGGGCTTTATCGCCATGCTCGACAGCAAGGGCAAGCTCCGCTTCCACTCCGACGTGGGGGCCTCTTCCGATCCGGCCTTCATCAACAAGATCATCCAGGAACAGCCCGCCGACTGGACGGTGCAAAAGCGCGACGTGCCCGACTGGGGCTTTACCCTGGTGGCCGCGTATCCAAACAGCGACATCGACAGCGCTATCATTAGCCAGACGATCTGGATCAGTCTGATCGGCCTGGTGATGTGCCTGCTGCTGCTGGGCTTGCAATATGTATTGATCCAGAGCCGCGTGCTGCGGCCGATCAAGCGCCTGACCGAGGTGGCGGACGCCTTGAGCATGGGCAAGATGAACAACGTGATCGAAGAAGTGAAACTCAAGGACGAAATCGGCACCTTGGCCAAGGCCATTGCACGCCTGTCCAATAGTGTTCGATTGGCTATGGAACGACTTGGCAAACGCTGAGCCGCACGCAGGAAACGAACATGGTTAGCGAATTCCGGCCGTTGATCGAAGTGCTGCGCGAGCTGCAAAAGCTCGTGCAGAAGAAGATGTCCGGTCATTTCTTCATCGCCACCGAAAGCAATCATTCGTCGATGATCCTCTTGCGCAACGGCCACGTGGACGAAGTCACCTTCAGCCGTTACCGCAGCGACGAAGCCGTAAAGCAGCTGGCCAACGTATCGGCCGCCCGCGCCCGGTTCCAGCCGGGCAGGGTGGATACGTCCAGTGCCCGCACACCGCTTGGCGAGGCCGCCTTGCAATGGCTGCTCGGCGGGTTCGAAAGCGACGCCGGCATGCGCCAACGTGTTGCGCCCGCCGCCGCCCCCGCCCCAGCGCCGATCACCGATGCCGCGGCACGCCGCGAGATCGTCGAAAAAGTAACCCTGACCTACCTCGGCCCCATCGCCAGCCTGATCTGCGACGAAGCCTTTGCCGCCTCCGACGATCTCGACAAGGTGCTGCAGCAGATCGGCTCCAATCTTGCCACGCCCGAGGAATCAAGGCGTTTCATGCAAGAGGTGCGTGCGGCCTTGGCGAGGTAGCAAGGCTGGGTGATATCGGTTGATGCTTGCGTGCAATGTCATGCACGCGGGAAACAGCTCCCTCTGCAGCGGGGAGAGGTTGGGGTGAGGGGCGAATCCTGCGGGAAGGATCACGCGCGCGAACGCGATCTACCACGGCACCGTCCGCCCCAGATAATCCAGATACTGCAAGCCCGCATTGCCACGCACAGCAAGCAATGTGTTGACCACGTTCGGAATGCTGTCCTCGATGCTCAACGGCGCACCCGCGCCGCCCATCTCGGTGCGCACCCAACCGGGCGCCATCAGCACCATGGCATGCCTATCTGTGTTGTGTCGCGCCGCGAAACTGCGCATGAACGTGTTCAGCGCGGCCTTGCTGCCTCGATACACTTCCCGCATGCCATGCGTGTTGTTGGCGACGCTGCCCTGGCCGGAAGACATCACCCCGATGACGCCGCCTTCGGCAACGCGGTCATGTAGCGCTTCCAGCACACGCATCGGGCTTAGCGCATTGGTCACCATGACGCGGATGAATTCCTCGGTCGAGACGTCGCCGATCGTTTCAGTCGGGTTGTTGGTCACGCCTGCATTCACGAACAGCAAGTCGAAAGTCCTGTCGGCAAGCCGGGAACGAAGCGTGGCGATCTGGTCCGGCATGGTGATATCGACATGCTCGATGTCGACGCGCCCGGGGTTGCGCTGTGCCAGCGCATGCAATCGCGTTTGCGTTGAACCACGAACCGTGCCCATCACGTGCCAGTCCCGTTTCAGGAGCTCTTCGGCCATGGCGTAGCCGAGTCCGCGGGAAGCGCCGATGAGCAGCACAGACTTCCGCGCCGGCTGTGTGGGTGTGGGGCTTGTCATGGGATGTTTGCCTTCGAGATCGGATAACTTGTCGCTAAAATTAGAATACGAATAAACATTCGCGTTTACTATTCGCATTCCCGGAGCATAGATGGCCAGAAGCAAGCAACCCGTCATTTCTGCGAGAAAGCAACCGAAACAAGCGCGCTCCGCGCAGCTTGTCGCCGCCATTCTCGAAGCCGCCAGTCGCGTTCTGGTGCGTGATGGCGCACGTCGCTTCACGGCGGCCCGCGTTGCGGAAACGGCCGGCATCAGCGTGGGATCGCTGTATCAATACTTTCCAAACAAGGAAGCGATCCTGTTTCGGCTGCAAGCCGAAGAATGGGATCAAACCATGGATCGCCTCAGGCACATTCTTGGCGATGCAAGCATGCAGCCGCCCGCCCGGCTCAAGACTGCGGTAGCAGCGTTCTTCCGCTCCGAATGCGACGAGGCGGCGTTCCGCAGTGCCCTGGAAGACGCCGCACCGCTGTACCGGGAAGCACCCGAGGCACGCAGCCATGCCGAAGAAGGCCGCCAGCTCATGCTGAACTTCATGAAGGAAGCGTTGCCAGATACGCCGGCGCGGGAACGCGCATTCGCGGCGGACTTGATCGGCACCGTCATGTCCTCGATGGGCAAGGCGGTCTCCGGTCAAAACCGATCCTACGCCGAGGTCGATGCGCTTGCGATGGCGATCGGCGATATGTTCTGTGCTTATTTGAGGAAGGCGAAGGCGCGCGGTCGGAAGGCAAGGGCGGGGCGGGTTGTGTCCTGATAAGCTCCTACGAGAGCACAGCAGAAGCACGAAAGCAGCGGCCACATTCAGGGGATGGACTATGCGCAGGGTGCGAATTTTCAACTGGCTTTTTCTTGCGGCGCTGATGGCATCGCTTGGGCTTATCGGCTTGTGGGTCGCCGGTTCCTCTCTCATCAATCCTGCCCAGAGTATTGTCGGCGCCCCGCCTTCTGATCTCCCTGCGCAAACGGTCGTTTTCACCGATGCAGCCGGCCATCCGGTCCATGCCTGGCTTGTTGCCGGTACCAAGGGGCAGGGCGCTGTTCTATTGCTACATGGCGTTCGCGCAGATCGGCGAGCCATGGTCAATCGCGCTCGATTCCTGCATGCGGCCGGTTATGCGGTGCTGTTGATCGACTTCCAGGCCGCAGGCGAAAGCCCCGGCGAGGCGATTACGTTCGGTTATCGCGAAGCGGAAGACGTGAAGGCATCGCTGCGCTATATCCATCAAAGGCTTCCGGGGGAGCGCGTGGGCATCATCGGCACGTCCATGGGCGGCGCCGCCACGATTCTTGCCGAGCCTGATGTCGATGCCGATGCGGTGATATTGGAACAGGTCTACCCGACGATCCGGCAGGCAACGGAAGACCGGTTGGCCATCCACCTGGGGCCTTTGGGGCCGTGGCTGGCTCCCGTCTTGCTGATGACCTTGCACGCGCATCTGGGTATCTATCCCGACCAGTTGCACCCGATCGATCACATTGGGCAACTGTCGATGCCCAAGTTGTTGATCGTGGGCGATCATGATCGGGACACAACGATTGCCGAGTCCTACGCGATGTTCCAGGCAGCGAAAGCGCCCAAGCAGCTATGGGTGGTGCATGGCGCCAGGCATGTTGACCTATATGGGTATGTGGGGGCTGATTATAGGCAGCGGGTGCTCGGGTTCTTTGATACCTGGTTGCGTGGGAAATGACCGGAAAAATCATGAAGCTCTTTCTCAAACGGATTTCATCATTGGTGCTCGCCATGAGCTTCTTTTTGCCTCTGACTCAATGTTCGCAGAAGCTTGGGGATACCTCGCCACCGGCTGCAATATCCGCCAGCAATGCCTACGAGTGGCCGAGCTTGTTTTCGATAGCGGCGCTGCTCTTGTTCTTTTGGCCAATGGCGATACAGCTCTGGGGCGTAATGAAAGGGCGAAGATCGTGGGGCCGAAAAGCCCATTGGGCAGAGGTCGGCCTGAGTGCCTTAAGTCTCGCAGGGATTTCTTGGCTGGTTTTGCCTTGGTCATTAGGCCTTGGTGCATCAATTCGATATGGGGCATATTTGGCATACGGCAGCGTACTTGCGTATGGCGCCATCTCATTTGTCGAAGCAAGGAAGAGCGCTCCGGCTCGCAAGGAAGATCCCAGGCCTGGGGCGGGTTTACACACCTAGCGCCTGTCAGCATGAAAGCTCAAGTCTCACCACGCTCTGCTAGACGCGGAAATAATTCCCTGAGGACTAAGCGATGCGAATTCCGCCGCCTCTCCTGGCAGTGACGATTACGGTTGCCACAATCACAACGTCAGGAGGTATTAGTCCGGTCTGGCCTGCCAGCCATTATGTTTCGTACAGTGCGCTAGGATTGGCTTTGCTTGGAACGGCCATTGACGTAAGTGCAAAAAGACTTTTTTCCAAACGAGGAACAATGGTCAATCCAATGACTCCTGGCGCCGCAGCTGTCATCGTACAGTCTGGAGCGTATCGATGGAGCAGAAATCCAATGTATCTTGGACGACTCATGCAGCTCTTGGCGTTGGCTTTCTATCTCGCAAGCCTCCTGGGCCTGATATGCGTCGCATGTTTTGCAATCTACCTCGATCGATTTCAGATTCGGGCGGAGGAGCAAGCCTTGTCAGAAATATTTCCGGCAGAATTCAAGGCGTATTGCCTGCTTTCTTAAATAGACGAGATTATGCTGATAGACGTTGCCTACCTGCTTGTTGGCTACCGCCTATCAATATTCACCATAGCGCCCCTGCACCGATTTCAGCAGCGCCTGCGTGTCATAGCCCACGCCATCCTTGAACACGGTTTCGACGTTCTCGATGTCGTCGATGTGCTGCGAAGGATCGCCTTTCACCACCACCAGGTCGGCGTCCTTGCCTGCGGCGATCGAGCCGATGCGGTCCTGCAGTCCAAGGTAAAGTGCGCCGTTGTAGCTGGCGATGTGGATCGCCTGCTCGGGGGTGAAGCCTTCCTCGACCAGCAGCTGTACTTCGCGCAGGTCGCCAAAGCCGGGGACCACGCCACCGTTGCCGGTCGGATCGGGGCCGGCCAGCAGCAAACCGCCTGCGGCGGCGAATTCGCGTTCCATCGCCATGCCATGCTGGAACGTCATGGCGCGCTTCTTTGCCTGATCTGGCGGCAGTGCGTCCGTATGCGCACGCAATAGCAGGTAATCGTGTCTGGCTTGTGGGCTCAGCGTGGCCATGGCCTGCGGCCAGAGTGGCGAGTGGTGCGGCACCATCTGTTCGAACACCGGCAGCGTCGAGGTGATCGCCACGTGGTGCGCAACCAGATCGTGGATCAGTTTTTTTGCTTCGCCGCCATCCGGGTCCATCGCCTCAAGCGTGTCCAGGCCGTCGGATGCGGTGCATTTATCCGGCGCCTTTCCTGGGTCGTCTTCGGTGTTGACGAAAAAGCCGTGCTCCAGATCGTCGATGCCAAGCCCCGCGGCTTCGCGGTAAGTGACCGCGCACAGGTGTCCGGTGATCTTCAATCCAAGGCTGTGCGCTTCGTCTACCGCAGCCTTCAGTTCGGCGCGCGTGATGTTCATGTAGGCCTTGAACGAGGTCACGCCTTGTTTCGCCCAGAACGCCACGGTTTCCTTCGCATCTTCCGGATCGCGGATGGGATGCATCTGGATGAAGGGCGAATGCGAGCCTTCCAGGTAAGGGCCGGTCACGTCCATGTGCGGTCCGGGCAGCTCGCCCTGGTCGATGGCCCGCTTGAGGTTGAGATCGGTGTACGGCTCCACGCTGCCGGTAGTGCGCAGCGTGGTGACGCCGTTGGCGAGATAAAGCCGGGGCGCAGAGAACGCCATCTCCGGCACGATCAGCGGTGGTTCGCTGTGCAGTTGTGCGTCGAGGTTAGGGCGCGCTATGTAGAAGAGGTGATTGTGCATACCGACCAGGCCAGGAAATACGGTGTGCCCGGACAAGTCGACGCGTTTGGCGTCGGCAGGAATCGATATGCCGTCGGCGCCCACGGCGGCAATCCTGCCGTTCTCGATCAGGATCGTTTGGTCAGTGCGCGCGGGCGCGCCGGTGCCGTCGATGACGCGCACGTGCGTCAGCGCAATCATGGGTGCGTTGACCTGGACGAACGGCTGCGTCGCCTTTCCTGGAGCGGCGGGCTTCGGCAAAACGATGGGGGTGAGGTCCCTTGTCGCGGCGCACGTGGCGCCTGCATAGATGGACATGGCTACGGCAACCGCTATCACACGTCGCATGGCTATTCCCCAGTGAGGTATTGCTCTCCAGACACTATATCGTTGTGAGGATAAGGGTGTCGAATGAGGGCTGCGGTGGTTTACTGCGCGGGACGCGCTGTTGCGGCACCTACCGGTTGATAGGTAATGTCGGCTTCGGGGTGACCACTAACCATAAGGAACATTCATGCGATCACTTCTATTGATGGCGATAGCGTCGATGCCGTTGGGACTGGTTCTTTTTGGATGCGCCGGAACGCCCACGGTCTTGAACAAGGGCGAACAGCAATCGTTGAAGGCCCATTCCCTTGTTCAGTGAAAACGGAAGTGCCCAGTTTTCCGCCTATATGGCTTGCACCTCCGATGACCTGAGTTGCACGACGGTCAACAAGGTCTTTTCCGAATGGTCTGCGGATAGGGACGTTTCCCTTCATCTGGTCGACGCCGACGATGCCTTTTTCAAGGCTGGCGGCCGTGCATCGAACGGAGACGCTGGCAAGCCTTATCGGCTCGGCTTTCAGATTCATACCGTCATCGTGCCCAGCACGTTTACGTGGGATGGCGGTACATCCAGCCTGGGCGGTTCTACGCCGCCGAAGGTGGGATACAAGGCGACGGTCTACATCTACGATGTCCATGGCGTTCTGTTGCAGGAAATTCCCGTGCACCAGGAGCTGACGGCGAAACAGCATGAGCAGGCAAATGGCTATATCCGCTCGGAAATGAAGCTGCTTCTTTCCTCGATCGATTCGCGTTATCGGTAGCTGGCGGGTAATGCCCCGCAGGAAAGCTCAGTGTATTTGCTGAGTTCTCGATAAATTGCACTCAAGCGTAGCGGTCATCTTGATCGTTGCGGCAAACCGTTCCCTCCGCTGCGAAGCACCTGATTAGCGCTATGTCTCAGTTGCGCGACATATAGCTCCCTCCCCTGCGAAGTAGGGGAGGGCGGGGTGGGGTTGTTCGAGCTTGCAGCACGATTTGAACTTGTCGTGAGCTTGCTTCACCCCACCCCAGCCCTCCCCTACTGCACGTAGGGGAGGGGGCGTATCGTGGCAAGTATGAAGCTGCATCGTCATCGTTACTTCCTGGTCGCAATCACCAACGAAGCAGAACGCAACGGTTGCCCGGCCGAAGCTTCCTCGACCGCTTCGATATGCACTTGCCCGGCTTCCTCCGTCGATTGAATGAGAACCTGCGCAAGGCCGTTGAACAGCGATCGCCTGGGTTCCTTGTCGCTCTCCAGGCAATTGGGGTTGCCGTTGCCGACGCCGATAAGCTGGCCGTTTCCTGAGATGCGGAACGCCAGCTTGTTGTTGGCCGTCGGCATCAGCCGGCCCTGTTCATCCAGGGCTTCGACGGTGATGATGGCGACGTCCTGGCCGTCCGCGGTGATCTCCGTGCGGTCGGCACTCAAGCGGATTTGCTGCGCCGGGCCGGTGGTTTCGCGTTTCTCCACCAGCACGGTTTGGCCATTGCGGCGGCCGCGTGCCTCGATCACGCCGGGTGCGTAGGCCACCTTCCACTCCACGTGCCCAAGGCGCGGCACTTTCTTGCTGCCGAGGCTGTTGCCGTTGAGCAGCAGTTCGACTTCATCCAGGTTGGTGTAGACCCATACTGAAATCTCCTGGCCTTCCTTGCCGTGCCAATTCCAGTGCGGAAATACGTGGAGGCTGGGCTCCTTTCGCCACCAGGCTTTGTAGTAGTAAAAATAATCCTTGGGAAAGCCGCACATATCGACGATGCCGAATTGCGAATTGATCGACGGCCAGCCATATGGCGTCGGTTCGCCGCGGTAATCGAAGCCGGTCCAGGCGAAGCCGCCGGCCAGCCATTCGCGGGTGTCGTAGAAGGTCCACCATTGCTCAGGCGTCTGGCCCCAATCCACCACGCCGTCGTAGCTGTTGACGGTGTTCTTGCTCTTGTCGCTGGTGTATTCGCCGCGGGTGGCAATGGCGCTGGAGGTTTCCGAACCGAACACCGGGCGCTTGGGATGCTTTTTGTGGAAGTTGTCGGGAAAGTCGGTGTGGTAGTTGAAGCCGACGATGTCGAGCGCATCGGAGACGCCTTGCTCGTTGTCGCCGTTGACCGCCGCGGACACGACGCGGGTGGGGTCGAGCCGGTGGCAGCGTTCCACCATGGCGGTGGCGATGCGCTTGCCTTGGGGCGCCATCTCGCCCTGTTGCAGTTTCCATTCCTCGTTGCCGATCGACCAGATGATAATCGAGGGCGAATTGCGATAACGCTTCACCATGGTTTCGAGTTGCTGCAGGCCGCTTGGATTGGAACTCATCTGGCGCGTTTCGCACATCATCAGCATGCCCATGCGGTCGCAGGCTTCCACCCATTCCGGCGTGGGCATGTTGTGCGAGGTGCGCACCGCGTTGCAGCCCATGCTTTGCAGCACGGAGATGCGGAACGCTTGCAGGCGGTCGGGCAGGGCGGCGCCCACGCCGGCGTGATCCTGGTGATTGCAGGTGCCCTGGATCTTGAGCGGCTTGCCGTTCAAGAAGAAGCCGTGGTCGGGATCGAACACGGCCGTGCGGACACCAAAGGGAACCCGCTCGGCATCGCGTACGCTGCCGTCAACCAGCACCTTGACGAGCGCCGTGTAAAGCTGCGGCGCGTCCGGCGACCACAGCGCAGGATGGCTGATGGTCGCCGTAGCCTGATAGGGCATTGCTGCATTCGGCGCGATGGCCTGCGCCGCCGACGTTGCCTGCGCAACCGTGCGGCCGGCGGCATCGAGGATGGTCCACTCCAGCGCGGCATTCACTGCGTGCGCGTGCTCGTTCTCGATGAGGGTGGAAAGATCGAGCAAGGCCGCATCGCCCTTCACGGTCGGGCGCACCACGCTTTCCCATTTGCCCAGGTGCACGGGGTCCAGCTTGGTCAGCCACACGTGGCGATAGATGCCGGCGCCTTCGTAGAACCAGCCATCGCCGAAACTGGCGTCGACGCGCAGGGCGATGACATTCTTGCCGCCGTAATTCAGGAACTCGGTAAGGTCGAAGCGGAACGAGGTATAGCCGTCGTCGTGGCGGCCGATGTAACAGCCGTTGACGAACAGCATGACGTCGCGCATCGCGCCGTCGAACTCGATCCAGATGCGCCGTCCGCGATCGCTCGCGGGAATGTCGAACGTACGCCGGTACCAGCCGACGCTGGTGGCGGGGTAGCGCCGCCCCAGCGGTTTGTAGCCATGCGACGTCATGCGGCTGTCGTCGGGGCCCGTATCGTCGTGCACGAAGGGCAGTTCGACCGCCCAGTCATGCGGCAGATTCAGCGTGCGCCAGCCGTGGGCATCGAAGTCGGCGGTGGCGATCTTGAAGGTGCCCGTCTTGGAGAAGTCGCCCTGGCCGTAGCCGAAGCCGAAATCCTTGCTGGGGTTGTCGCCGTTACCAAAAGCAAAC
>Ga0209646_1000694_pt1 | contig 12108 bp, 10 predicted proteins | sample AraplaL_Col_mTSA_FD_184259 | JGI IMG/M metagenome (GOLD analysis project Ga0209646, IMG submission 184259) | Arabidopsis root microbial communities from the University of North Carolina, USA - plate scrape CL_Col_mTSA (SPAdes) (version 2) | ecosystem: Host-associated > Plants > Roots >...
ACTGCCGCAAACGTAGGCGTTACTTTCTGGTTTACGGTTATAGTTAATATGGTGGTGGTGGCACACAGACCCGCTGATGGCGTAAACGTATAAGTGGTAGTGGCTGTATTATTCAAGGCTGGAGACCAGGTGCCTGTGATGCCCTCATTGGAGGTGGTGGGCAGGGGACTCAGCGTTCCGCCGGTACAGATGGGTGCCACAGCCGTGAACGTAGGCGTTACGTTTGGATTAACGGTAACCGTATATGTCGTTGTTGTAGCACATTGGCCGTTATCGGGTGTAAACGTATAGATGTCGCTGGCTGTTTTGCTCACCACCGCAGGGCTCCAGGTACCTGTTATTCCATTGGATGATTTAGCAGGCAACGTAACAACGGAAGCGCCTTCACAGATAGTAGTACTTGTGCCGAAAGGAAAATCGGGTACGATATTCGGGTTCACAATAACGCTTAAGGTTGTTCCTAGTACGCATCCCAGAGAGGTGGGCGTAAAAACATACTTGCCGGATTGAGTGGTATCAATCACAGCCGGCGACCATGTACCCGTAATACCGTTGTCAGATGTATTGGGTAACACCGGTACGGTACCTTTCCGGCAGATCGTAAGGGATGTTCCAAACGAAAAGGAGGCTACCAGGTTTGGTATTACAACAGTGGTAAGCTTAAACGGTACACCGCAGGTGCTGGGATCCGGAGTAAAAGTATAGGTGCCTGAAGTTTGACTATTCACAGTTGGTACATTCCAGGTGCCGATCATGCCATTATCGTCTGTTGAGGGCAAAGGCGGTGGCGTACTGCCTGCACAAAAAGAAGGATAGGAACTGAATTTGGCTTTAGTTATCGGGTTTGATAATCGTTGTCCCGTTGATACAGTCGATATATTGCCGTTAAAATCAAATGAAAAATTACCATAAACACCTGCAACCAACCCGGTAATGGTTAATTCTCCTGATGCGGTTGAAGTAATGGCTACAGGGCCTGCTGGTCCGGTATCATCATTATTATATGATACCTGGTAAGTGGTGTTGGGCAGCAGTCCGCTGAACACAAAAGACCCGTCAGAACCATTACAGAACGAAGGGTTACTACTAACTTTGAAAACAGGTTTGGAAGCAGATTGCGCGAATGTATAATTACACCAAAGTGTAATAATTAAAAATAGAATGAAGGGTAAGGGTATACGTTTCATTTTTTCAGGATATTAGATTATCAGGTAACGGATTTTTGTTATAAGTAACAAATCACAGAAGTGTAAATATGAACAGGTCGGGGGAATTAATTCATAGTATTACTTGGATGGTGATAATTCCTCACTTGTATGTTGCGTGTCCCTTTCTCATTACTTCATGAAAAAAGAAAGGCTGCCTTCAAAATTAATTTCGAAGACAGCCTTTTATTATTTTATAAAGAGCGACCGGCTACTTAGCTACTGAATAGCTGAACTTTTTTGATGAGTTCAACTACGTTCGAAACATGTAATTTTAGCATGATATTAGCTTTATGCGTGCTGATGGTTGAAATATGCAGAGAAAGGAGTCTGGCAATTTCTGTCACATTTTTTCCTTCTACCAAAAAATTCATGATCTCAAGCTCCCTGCCGGTAAGGTGATCAAAAGGAGAGCGTGGTTGGTCGTCTGTATTCTCCCAGGTTAGTATATGCTTCATGTCTGACCCAAGATATTTTCTATTGCTCAGGATGGCTGCAATGCCAAGCCTCACCTCCGATGGTTCAGCTTCCTTATTAATAAATCCTTTCACGCCCATCGCCAGGTATTTTTTTGCATAAATGGCCACATTGCTCATCGTGAAGATCAGCACTTTTTGGTTGGGTCTATGGTCAAATATGTCTTTCAGGAGTCGAAATGAATCCGTCGCAGGCATCGTTATGTCCAGAATGATAAGATCGTATTCTGTGCGCTGTACTTTTTTCCATACACAATTACCGTTATTGCATTCATCTATTTGCGCATTTGAGAATTCATCTTTTATAATAAGGCTAAGTCCGGACCTTACCACATAATGATCATCTGCGAGTAAAAATTTTTTCATACGCTATTCTTTGTTTTCAAAAGTTATTGTTATAGTATTTCCCTTGTCATTGCCCGGAACTATGTGAAGTGTGCCATGTAACCTGGCCAGGATCTCAATAACGATCTTGTAACCCCATCCCATCCCATGTTGAGAAGGCGTATAACTTTTATCAAGAATACGTGTTACCAGTTCCTTGTTCATGCTATCGCCGGCATCGGTCATGATGATTTTGGTGGTGCATTCATCCATGACGGCTTCAATTGTTATAATTCCTTCGAAAGTATATTTGTTGGCATTGTCGGCCAGGTTTCTCAGTACCAGGTTTAACAGGCTGGCATCTGTATTCAGTGTAACATGTTCCGGCACCAGGTTGTTAAAAGTGTTTTTTTGAATATGGGCACCCACTTCACATAAAGAGATGATTTCACCAACAAGATCCCGCAACACGATTTTTTCCCGATTGATTACAAATCCCTCTTTTTGCATATTGGTAAATACAAAAAAGTCCTGGGTAAAATCATATATTTCATTGGTTGCATTATCGAATTGAAACAAGATCTGCGACAGTTCCTTATCTGCCGATGTTTTATGCTTATTATACATACGCCGCGCTAAAATATGCAGGAACCGTAATGGCGACCTTAAATCATGCAAAATGGCTGAGATCATCAACTCTTTTACCCGGTTGCTCTCCAGTAATTGCATTGTTCTTTCATTCACTTTTTGCTGCAGCAATTCCGCTCTTTTTACCTGGTAGTTATACCGCAGCCGGAAAAGCAATAAAAATGCAGCTATTGCCAGCCCGCCCAACAGGCATTTGAACCACGTTTGTTCATACCAATAAGGGAGTATGATCAATTGGAACGTACTATAGGTATAACGCGCATACGGATGCTGGCTTCTGACAGAGAGTGTGTAGTTGCCGCTGTTCAGGTTTGTTACTATAAGTTTACCGTCATCATACAAGGGATACCAGTTCTCGTTCAATCCCTTTATAGTATATTCAAGGTGAAGGTTGTACGGGTTACCGAAATAAGGAGTAGCAATTTCAAAGATCAATTGATTGGAATCCCTTGTTAACTCCAGTTTGTTTTTCACTGGCAACTTTTTATCATTATCCTGTAAAAAGTCTACAAATATTGGGTTATCCGGTAGGGGGAGATGTACGCTATCGGGATTAAACCGTACCAGGCCATCCAGGGAGGGTAATGAAAAAAACTGATCGCTTGTTACAATCCCACAGGGCGTGCACCGGCCATTAAATTCATTGGTACTAAATCCATACGATTTATCCACATAGTAATAATATACCTGTTGCTGTTGGCCGGCAGCATAATTATCCAATTCTTTTTTTGCAACCCTGAACAACCCCCTGTTGGTAGGTATCCAGAAATAACCCTGCCGGTCTTCCATGAAACAATGAACGGTAACAAGGCTCTTACGGGAGTCCATTGGCATTCTGATGAAATGGTTCTTATAAAATTTATAGAAGCCCTGTCCATAGGTGCCTATCCAGATACTGCTGTCCTTTGCTACATAAATGATATGTATATTCATTTTTTCAAAGCCGGCAACTCTTCTCAACCCACCGGCTGCGCGGGATCTTGATAGATCAAGTACAAATAACCCTGCCGAGGTACCAATCCATAAATTATTTTTACTCACTTCCCGCAGCGTTTGGATCTCCGTATGCATCAGGTCATTATCATTCAGTAAAATAGTATCTGCTGTTCCATGCCGGCTGAATAGCTGGTGCTTGTTGCTGTAGATAATATCTTTATTACCCCTTTCAATAATGCCGGTAAGATAATGTCCCAGTGGTTTCAGGGTTTCAAAAGAGGTAAGATGACTATCGGTTCTTTTCAGGGAATCAAATTCCGACAGCCAGATGTACCCATCGGAAGCCTGCACCCATGCCTGTTTGCCGAAATCGTGTGTGTCGGGAAAAAGGATATGATCGTTATTGGAATAATTGAGAATGCCGGTAGGGGTGAGTATGCGGGAGCCTGGTAATTCAATCTGCAGGGATTGACTATTGGCAAGAAACCTGGTATCGTTAAAAAAAAGCCGTTGAAATTCATGCAGCTTCAACACATACAGTCCATTTGTAACGGTGCCTAAGTAAAGCGCCTGGTAACCTTCGTCATAGATCATGCATTTGATATCTTTTGCAGGAATATCAGTTGCCAGTATTTTATAGTTTAATACATTATTGACCATTCGAAGCTGCAGGATGGTATCATTGCACAGCATGAGCGTGTGGCGGCCATCTCTCCTTGTTTTTAAGGAAGCCTGTACCGGATCGGGATTGGCAGCGGCAGCCGTTCTGAAGAGCCGGCCAAGTCCCGCAGCATACGTGATATTGTTTTGTAATACCCCGTTTTTGAATGGATATATGCGATATTGGTCGTCTATAAAAAAATAAATGCCACCTGTTACGAATTGAAGCTTCAGTTTATGGTCTTTTATTTCGTGCAGCTCTTTAATGCTGTGCGTGGTTTCATCGAGAAAGTAACAACAACCGGCATCATAAAAGTAAGCCTGCCGTTCATTCAGCGTAATAGGTGCATAGCTGGTAACCAGCTTATCGAACAGTTGTTTACAGGCAGCACCATAAGTATTGTAAATGCCGTTATAAAAAAACAGGTGATTGTTTGATGTTATGAACTGCCGATGAGGCACGGCTGAACGAACACTATCCGTGATGATCTGGTAGTCATCGGTGACCGTTAATATATGAGCGCTGTCAAAAACCGGTTTAAAAAACAATCTATCTGTACCTGGTTCTGTTTGCGGCAGGGAATATTCATTCCACATTAAAGCCGCAGTATTCTCCGTGTTGTATTCCCTGAAATTTTTACCATCAAACCTAACGATGCCCCATTTAGTGGCCAGCCAAAGAAATCCATTTTTGTCAAAGGCCATACCATTGATACTGTTCTGGGAAAGCCCATTATCACTGTTATAATGGGTAACGCTATACCCGTTGGTGGGAGTCTGCTCTTTTGATGGCAGCAATCGCAACAAGAAAAATACAATTAATAACAGTGGCCTCAACCGGTGGCTACTCATGGGTGTTTATCGGGTCAATAAATGTTTTAACAACAGTTCAATATTATAATTATTTATTTATATAGACAAATAGCGAATTGTTTTTATACAACTAATACTAATACACAGCTTTTTAGAAACATCCATTTTTACATTGGCTATGGTCCGTTCCTAAAACAAAATCCATTACCAATGAAAATCATTGTTCAAAAAAGCGGTGTCAAATGCATGCTGTTTGCAGGCATTCTGATGCCGCTTACAGGTATTGCTTACAGGGCTGCTCAACCCGGATGACAACGGTTTTTACACATACAGCCATATTGTAACGATAAAATTAAAAGAAGCAAACAACAATCTCCTCATGTTCCCTAATCCATTTACTGATTACATTTCACTGAAAGTAAATTCCGTTCAAAAAGCGAAACTCCGCATAACCATTTATGATGCTTCTGGAAGGACATTAAAGAAACAACTAAATGAATTGTATCCGGGCGATAATATCATTATTGTAAGCGGACTGCAATTCCTCTCAAAGGGAACCTATATCTTAAAGACTGAAAGCGACAGGCAAACGGTACAGTACAAACTTATTAAGTAAGGGTGAATAATTATTTATTGATATACAACTATTACTAAAAGTCAGTCTTTTTTAATGACCCACTTTTGCACAAATCAATATGTGTACTTTATGAAAATGAAGAATTGTACTTTAATGTTTTTATGCTCGACCCTTTTTCTGTTCAGTTGTTCAAAAAACGGATCAAATGGGAAAGACGGCACTGACGGTACCAACGGCACCAATGGTAAAACGGCTTTAACCAGAACTACAAAAGAGCCGGCAGGCGCCAATTGTACCTATGGGGGCACAAAATTTGAAACAGGGATAGATGCCAACAATAACGGAACACTGGAAGACAGCGAGGTTACCACCACTCAAACTAAATATGTATGCAACGGGGCCGGCGCTATTTATTCTTCCTGGATCGATGTGAACGTGTCAGATACAATAACAAAACTGAATGAAGAGAATTATTTTTCTTATAAGCAGTTATTACCTGCAACCGCATTAACTGCTGATATCGTGAATAAAGGAATCGTTTTGATGTATTATAAAGGCATCAATGGTATAATTGTTTCTGTAGATAGAGATCCTGCCAATACGATAAGAGATACTGATAGTGCCGGAATAAATTTTAACTTTTCTCCCGGGTTTGTATATAAAGAAAAGTACCTGTCCTTTTTAGTATCAGGTTGGAAAGTTAAAGATCAAATTAATGGCAACGGATCGGCCGTCCGGTATGTGCTGATCCCTGGTATGGTTCAGGGTCGCAGCATTACTGACCTGAAGAAGTTGCCTTATAGCGAAATGGCTAAATTATATAACATCACAGATTAAGAAAAAAATGGCTCAACGGTAATAAAGCCGCTATAACAAAACCGCTCGTTAAAGCTTTAGCAAAAACGAGCGGTTTTTATTTGTAACAGGGTGACTACTGCCGATCGACTGCAGGGTTAATTGTTGCAGTTATCAGTTAAAAGATTGCCTGAATGCTAACGGCGAAAGGTTGGTCTTTATCTTAAACAAACGGCTAAAAGACTGCGGATGCTCAAATCCCAATTGATATGCGATCTCCGATACAGATAAATTAGAAGTAGATAAAATTTCTTTTGCTTTTTCAATGAGTTTGTTGTGTATGTGTTGCTGTGCATTTTGTCCTGTGCAGGAACGCAACATATCGCTTAAATAACCCGGCGAAACATTTAATTGCGCTGAAAGATATTGAACGGTAGGAATGCCTTGTTGTAATGATCTTTCGTTGTTGAAATAATTGTTCAGCAGTTCGTCCAGCTTTTGTAACAAGTCAGTATTAACTGCTTTTCGGGTAATGAACTGACGATCGTAAAACCGGTTACAGAAATTCAATAATAATTCAACCTCCGAAATAACTACATCCTGGCTGAATCTGTCTATTCTGCTATTTAACTCATGATCGATCATGCTGAAAACAGCCATAATGGTTTCCTTTTCTCTGTCTGAAACATGTAATGCTTCATTGGCGGCATAAGAAAAGAATCCATATTGCCTGATCTTCTTTGCCAAAGGGTAAGACAGGAAAAAGTCAGGATGGATGAGCAGTAAATAGCCTTGCTTCGGATTGTTACCGGGCGATTCAAATAGCTGGTTGGGGGCTGTAAATACCAATCCTCCTTCACCAAAATCATAGTAGTGCTGACCATATTTTGCTTTGCCATATAGGCTTTCCTTATATGCGATCTTATAAAAATCCAGCACCATTGATCCGGGGAATTCGTTTGGGATCTTCATGTCCTGTATTTGTATAAAACTGATCATCGGGTGCACGGGCTTTGGCAAGCCAAATACCCGATGGAAATCATATAAAGATCCAAACTTGTACAGTTTGTTTTCTTCTTTATTCATACTGTAAATATATTAAAGTATTGCATGGTTTTCTTACCAGGGTGTTTCTCCGGTTTCGGGGTTATATTCCTCGCTGATGAATTTTCCTGTTGGGCCATCGTTGCCAATCATTGCATATTTAGCAATACGGGCGCCACCTTCCTGAACAGTGCCTGTACCACGATGGTTGTTAAAATCGGTTGCCACAAAACCAGGACAAATGGCATTTACCTTAATGGATGTGTCTCTAAGATCATAGGCCAGGTTTATTGTGTACATATTAAGCGCAGCTTTTGATGCCGTGTAAACAGCCGCTTTGTGATCGTAATATTTCCAGGTAGGGTCGCTATGCAGGGTCAGGGAGCATCCACTGGAAGACACATTCACTATACGCGGTTGTGCAGATTTTTGCAACAGATCAATAAATGCCTGCGTAACTCTTATTACCCCATATAAATTGGTGTCGATCACCTTCTGAAATTGGTCAATGCCTGCATTTAGCGATGATTGTGGCCAGCCTCCATTGATGCCTGCATTGTTGATCAGTACATCTAATACTTCGGTTCTTCTGCCTATTTCGGCGCGGGCGGCTTTCACAGATTCAGGATCGGTAACATCTAACTGTATTGCTTCTGCATGCATTAGTCCCCCGGCTTTAAGCTTTTCAACAGCGGCCAATCCATTTTCTATACTGCGGCTTCCAAGATAAATATAATAGCCCTTTTGCAGCAGTTGACGGGCTGTTTCAAAACCAATACTTTTATTGGCTCCTGTAATCAATACTTTTTTCATGATTGTTTTTAAATTTATTATTTCCTGTTTTTGTGTTTGCTTAGGCAAAGGTGGGTCACCGTTTAGCGGCAGAAGTAACGTAATTAAGGAAATTTGTAACCATAATGAGGGTTCACTTCAATGAGTTCGCTATTAGCAGGTTATACATTCAGATTTATAATGTAATTAGGACTGTTATAATGTAAGTCAGGAAATGTTATTTTGGATATCTTTATCAATATTGAACATCGTTTAATCACCAATCAAATCGATATGAAAAATTGGTTTTTGCTATCTATTACCTTATTTTATTTTGCTGCCTGCCAAACAAGTACAACCGAAAAGTCCTACATACCTATTGAGGGTATAGACTCGACCCGGCAGCCGGGCGATAATTTTTTTAAATATGTAAATGCCAAATGGTGTGATACTGCACAAATACCGGCCAGCCAGTCGGGTGTAGGCACCTACCGGTTCATGAATTTTCAGCAGCGCCTCAGGTTGCAACGCATCCTCGACAGCGTATCAAAGAGTAACAATGCGCCGGGTAGCCTGGAACAGAAGATCGGAGATTTTTATGCTTCCGGAATGGATACCAACGTCATCAACCAACGCGGATTTGAGCCGCTCAAAACCGGGCTGGATCGGATAAATGGCATCGCCAATATTGCAGATATGGTTTTATTCTTAGCAGAAGAGACCAAATTGTCGAACCTGTCCCTTATTGCTTTTCAGGTTTACCCCGATCAGGAAAACAGCCGCATGAATATGGGGCATATTACCCAGGCAGGTATCGGCATGCCCGACAGGGATTATTATTTCAATACCGACTCTGCCACCCTTTCTATTCAGCAGGCGTATAAAAAATACCTGGCGGATCTTTTTACTTTGACTGGAAGTGACCCCGCATTGGCGCAAAAGAACGCAGCGCTTGTTTACAATATCGAAAAACAACTGGCTGCTTCACATAAAACCAACATTGAAACGCGGAATATAAAAGCCAATTATCATAAAGTAGCCCTGGCCGATTTAAATAAGCAACAAGCCAACGTAGGTTGGGCAACTTACTTTCATACCATGGGCGCCACCATGGATTCACTGGATGTGGCCCAACCCGGTTACTACGATAAAATGAACTCGCTCCTGAAATCGATCCCGCTCGGAGATTGGAAAATATACCTGAAAGCGTTTTATATTAGTAATTATACAGATTGCCTGAGCAAGCCTTTTGTAAATGCATCTTTTGAATACAATAAGTCGCTAACGGGACAGGCCGAGCAAAAAACACGCGGCGAGATCATGGCCAGCGCGGTAGACAACAATCTGGGAATGGCACTGGGACAGTTGTATGTGAAGCTGTATTTCCCCGAGTCGGCTAAAGCGCGGATGCTGGAGTTGGTGAATAACCTGCAGAAAGCCTTTTCCAATCGTGTGGACCAACTGGAATGGATGAGTGACAGCACCAAGCAAAAAGCTAAGGAAAAGTTATTTGCCATTACCAAAAAGATCGGATACCCTGATAAATGGCGCGATTACAACCAGGTAACTGTTGTGAGGAATAAATATTTTGAAAATGTGGTATCGGCAGCCGCCAACAACTTCCAATATAACCTGGCTAAATTGGGGAAACCTGTTGATAAGACTGAGTGGTTCTCTACACCATCCTGGGTTACCGCTTATAATAATCCTTTTGCCAATGAGATTGTTTTCCCCGCCGGTATTCTACAGCCTCCTTATTTCGACAATAATGCCGATGACGCGCTTAACTATGGAGGCATTGGTATGGTTATCGGGCATGAGCTGACGCATACATTTGATGACCAGGGCGCCCAGTATGATAAAAACGGGAATGTAAAAAACTGGTGGACACCGCAAGACTATGAAAAGTTCAAAGCTAAAACCCAACAGGTCATTGACCTATACAACAAATTCACCGTGCTTGACAGCCTTCATGTGAAAGGCGCGCTTACCGTTGGAGAAAATACAGCGGATATAAGCGGTGTTGCCGTAGCCTTTGACGCTTTTAAAATGACCAAACAGGGACAGGATACTACGAAGATCGGCGGGTTTACACCCATTCAGCGATTTTTCTTTTCAGTAGCCAGGATCTGGCAGATAAAAATGAAAGACGAATACATGCGCTACTGGATAAATAACGATCCTCATTCGCCACCCATGTGGCGGGTAAATGGTCCACTCATGAACAACCCGGCTTTTTACACTGCTTTTAATGTAAAACCTGGCCAGCTGATGTACCTCGACAATGATAAACGGATCAAGATCTGGTAAAATGGAGCGGCCCGTCAATTTGAACGGGCCGCTTCTGTTTTATAGTTCAATGGATGACTACTCATAATACTAACGAAAAATTACTCAATATTTTGCCCAAGCAGTTTTTTAAGATTCTTTTGTTTCCCTTCATTCAACAGCTCCTGGCAATAAGTGGTAAAAAAATGGTGGGTAATCAGGAACGAGAGGGAGCTGTTGCGCCAGTTTTCCATTGGTTGCTGCAGTCTTGCCTCCAGTTCTTCTTTTACCAGTTGATTGTGGGTGAAAAAATCATCGGTGCCGAGGTGATACGTATCTGCGTCGCAGATGATCTTTTCCGATAAAGAACGGGGGCTTACCGGCATTTTGGTGGCCATTATACAGTGGCTCACATTTTCAATGATGTTAAGGGCAACATTTTTCGAAGTTAAAAACTCAGCCATCACTTCCGTGCTTTTTTGCTCATGCACCTCTGTGTTATCGGCCAGCAAATACCCCGTGTCATGAAACCAGGCGGCGGCCATCAGCATAAACAGGTCAAGATCGTTGTACTTGTAAAATTGGGCAATCTCCTTTGTATGATTTACTACCTGCAGCGTGTGGTACAGGTTGTGGTAGCGCAAATAAGGGCGGGGGTGTTGAGAGAATAGGCCTTTTACGTGTTTCTCAATGTCGGCTAGTAAGGACGCTATTTGCATTTTTCTAAAGAAAAGGGGATTAGGCACTAAAGTTCCCGGGCAATTCTGTAGCAATTCTAAAGGAATCCGTACAGCACAACCGTCAGTACAATGCAGGTGATGATCGCATACAGCATATCTTTTTCCAGCACAAATCCCACAATGGAAAATACAATCCTTGCAATGGGCGTGGCGATCAGGAACAGCAATCCTAATTGAATAATTGATCTGCCCCGGCCCTGAAACGCGGTTTGCCAAATGCGTTTATATTCCGTTAGCCGTTCAGGTTCGCCCGCAAAACGGGTGTAGGCCGATTTGTCGAAGCTGTGTTGTTGTAAATAAATGAAGGCTCCGGTCACCACAACAATGGCTGAGAATAATACGCCGAACCGCAACAGGTTGCCCATGATTATCTCCAGGTCTTTATCCTCAGGTTTATGAAGCTGTTTACGCATGATTATAATTTATGGGTGATACCGTTATAGATCATTTCAATGGCGAGAACGGAGATGATGATCGCGAAAAGGATTTTCAGTACCCGGGTTTGCGCCCTGAATAAAATTTTGGAACCGATGAATGCCCCCAGTAAAACGCCGAGCACAACGGGCATTGACAGCCCCGGATCAATATACCCCTCTTTTAAATAAATACCGGCGCTGGCAGCTGCCGTAACGCCGATCATAAAATTGCTGGTAGTGGTAGATACCTTGAAAGGGATGCGCATGATCCTGTCCATGGCAATAACCTTTAACGCACCCGAGCCAATGCCCAACAATCCGGAAACAATACCGGCAACATTCATCATAACAAACCCGCCCGCTACATTTTTTACCACATAGGAGGCAGGGCCGGTTTCGGTTGGGTATGTATTGTTCAGTTGTAACCAACCGAAA
>Ga0209646_1000697_pt1 | contig 12074 bp, 8 predicted proteins | sample AraplaL_Col_mTSA_FD_184259 | JGI IMG/M metagenome (GOLD analysis project Ga0209646, IMG submission 184259) | Arabidopsis root microbial communities from the University of North Carolina, USA - plate scrape CL_Col_mTSA (SPAdes) (version 2) | ecosystem: Host-associated > Plants > Roots >...
GACAGTTATAAAAAAACGGTGCACCGGGCCGGCAAGCCGATCGCTTTATCGGCCAAAGAGTTTGCGCTGCTGGAATTGTTGATCGTGAACAAGAACCGGGTGCTTTCCCGGTCACATATCGGCGAAGCTGTTTGGGGCATAAACTATGACCGGGGAACCAATCTGATAGACGTTTACATTAATTATCTGCGTACAAAGATCGACAAGGGATTCAGCCCGCCGCTTATTCACACGGTTATTGGCATGGGGTACGTGCTAAAAGCAGCGTAACCGGCCAGGCACCTGTAACGAAATCTTGAAACATACAATGAGGATACGAGACCGGTTATCATTACAATTCACCCTGCTGTCGGCCGTTTTGCTGCTGTTGGTATTAACCGGCATTTATATGCTGGCTGCCCATTACCGGAAAATTGAATTTCGGGAACGGTTGTTCGACAGGGCAGTTACCAAAGCGGAGTTGTTCCTGGCCCAGGATAATCTGTCGGAAGAGAAATTCAGGGACGTTCAAAAAAAATATTTCCAAACCTTACAGGATGAAATCGTTCAGATCTATGACACCAATTATGAATCTGTTTTTATAAAAGATACGGCAGCGCAGTGGTCGCGTAAAACGATCGATCAGGTAAAAAAACAAAAGGTCATTTCCTATTCACAGGGAAACAAACAAACGGTAGGCATCTATTACATCGATAATTCCGGGAATTTTACGGTATTGGCTTCAGCCGTAGATCATTATGGCCGGGAAGAATTGCGCCAGCTTTTCTGGGCCATGTTCATTACCTTCTTCATTTCTGTTTTCATTATGTTCTTCAGCGGCCGTTTGTTTGCCAGGATCGCTTTATCACCCATCATAAAGGTGATAAAGACAGTTAAATTCATCCGGTCAACCAGCCTTGATAAACGGCTGGAAACTAAGGAAGGAAAAGATGAGATCAATGAGCTGTCTGTTACCTTTAATAATCTACTGGAACACCTCGAGCAGTCCTTCAATGCCCAGCGTTCGTTCGTGGCCCATGCCTCGCACGAACTGAGAACGCCGCTCACCTCCATCGTTGGCGACATTGAAGTAACGCTGTCAAAAGAAAGGGACAAGGAGGAATACAAAAAAACATTAAGTGCCGTGCTGGTTGAATCTGAAAAACTCAATGAGCTCATCAACAGTCTTTTTGATTTGGCAGAGGCCGACATTGACATTACCGAGTTCCAGGACATCCGGCTCGATGAACTGTTGTGGCAGGTAAAAGATGAATGGACCACCAGGATACCTGGCAGCCAGGTAGAATTACAATACCGTTTACCTGAAGATACGAGGAAGTTTACGGTTCAGGGCAATAGTTACCTGCTGTTTATTGCGCTGGGCAACATTCTGAAAAACGCCATTAAATTTTCTAATAATAACACGGTTACCTGTACCTTATATTTAAAAGACAATACACCGGTCATATCCGTCAGGGATACAGGTGTTGGAATAGATAACGAGGATATAAAAAATATCTTTCAGCCCTTTTACAGGGGCGCCAATACCTCGGGATATACCGGTTTTGGCATCGGGCTTTCCCTCTCCGACAAAATATTCCGTTTGCACAATGCCCGCATAGAGGTAGAATCGGAAATAAAAAAAGGCACGGAATTCCGCATTCTGTTTTACCGTTAACCAGCACTTAACAGCTTTCCCCTTCACATTAAATGATTCTAATCCTGCTTTAATGCCGCCTTAATTTCCGGCTAATTAGCAATTAACCATGCCTGTATACTTTTGTGCCGATTGAAAAGCACCTTTAAAAGTATATACCGTGTATGACTAGCTCATCCGCATCCATTCCTCATGAAAAAAAAGAGGCAATTTGTTATTTACCTGATTCCTCCACAGTTTATTATTCCATCATAAACGAAATGGAGGATCATGCAGTTATGATACTAGACCCAAACGGCGCCGTGCGGCAGGCGAACAAAGGTGCAGAAATGATATTCGGTTATACAAAAGAAGAGATCACCGGTAAACTGATGCGCAATTTTTACACCCCCGACGACCGCATCAGCAATGTTCCCAATGAATTGATGGCCGAAGCCATACAAAACGGGAAAGTATACCACGCAGGATGGTGCGTTCAAAAAGGAGGTCGTTTATTCCGCTGCAGAACAACGCTCGTATCTCTTCGCGAAATGACGGATGAAACCATAGGCTTCGCCCTGGTTATCCAGAACATCTCCTGGCAACAGCAACAGGTTGTTGCTTCGCAAAAAGCTATTAACGACAACAAGGAAAAGGAAAACAAGACCATTGCCTATGCATTTTACTACCGGGTAGGCAATGCCATTGGTGCAGCCTTGTCGTTGCTGCAAAATATTGATCCCAAGAACCCGCAGCCGGTCGTAAACGAAAGTGAACGGCACCTGAAAAGAGCGCTTGCAGAAATAAAAAACATAAGCGATGATATTTATCCCGAATCTGTTTTCAGGGATGGTTTGCCCGCCACTATCAGGGAAGAGATAAAAAAGATAAAGAACAGGCACGAAAATATGCGGGTGCGGTTCACCTGTTTGCCCAAAAAACTAAAAGTAGAAACGGAGCTGCAACTGGCGCTGTTTCGCATTGTAAAGGAGCAACTGAACAATATACAACAACATGCCGGCGCCGGTTCTGTAAACATCCACCTGCAGCGACATAAAAAGAAGATCGTTCTGGCCATTCTTGATAATGGTAAAGGATTTGACCCTTCTGTAGCAAACCGCGGCACAGGCTTTCAAAAAATACTACATCTGGCTATGCTTTATAATGGCACCACCCAATTCACTTCTTCCGAAGGAAAGGGCTGCCGCGTGGAAGTATCTATCCCTATTGAACAAGCCTGAACAACTGCATCAAATTAGTAAGAATGAATAGTCGATTTAATTTTGTACCCAACAGCGGAGCACAAAAGATTGTATGGATTTCCGCCGCCTTGTTTTTCCTGGCCACTCATATTGTAAGGGCCCAGGACAGCGTAAGAATAACGCTGAATGAAGCCGAACAGCAATTCCTGCAAAAGAACCTTAGCCTGCTTGCGCAGAAATATAATATCGATATTGCCCGCGCGCAGGTAATTCAGGCCCGTTTGTACAACAATCCCAACCTGCAGATAACAGCGGCCACCTGGAACCCGCAGAACAAAAAAATACTCGATGTAAGCAATGCTTCGGGCGAGTTCATCTACGGCATTCAGCAGTTGATCATCCTGGCGGGTAAACGCAACAAGCAGATCAAACTGGCAGAGACCAATACGCTGATGGCGGAAAACAGTTTTTACGATCTGCTGCGCACCCTGCGGTATACCCTGCATACCGATTTTTACCAGGCCTATTTTCTTCAAAACTCCATCGGCTCGTACCAGGTGCAGATAGAGGCGCTTGAAAAGCTAACCACCAATTACGATGCCCTGCAAACCCGGGGCGTGGTTACCCTGAAAGAGGCCGTTCGTATTAAATCGCTTTTGTACAGTTTAAAAACCGAACAAACTTCTTTACAAAACCAGCTTAACGATATACAGGCTGATATGCAGTTGCTGCTGGCTAATAACCACGCCAGGTACATACCGGTATTTGATAAAGCGCCGGCTGCCCTGCCCGATATACGCCAGTATGCCTTGCCCGCCCTGGTCGACAGTGCCTATGCCAACCGCTACGACCTGAAGCTGGCTCAGAACTCACTGGTGTATAACCAACAAAACTACAACCTGCAAAAAGCACTGGCCGTTCCCGATATGACGCTGGGCGCCCAGTTCGATAAACGCGGAAGTTTTGTGACCGATGCATCCTTTTTCACGTTTGCCATGGACCTGCCTTTTTTCAACCGCAACCAGGGTAACATCAAGGCGGCCAAAACATCCATCGATCAAAGCAAGCTCACACTGCAACAGCAGCAGCTCACCGTTGAGAACGATGTGCAGCAGGCGTATGTAAAAGCCCTCAACACACAGAAAATGCTCAATACCATTGACCCGCAATTCCAAACAAATTTCCAGACCATCCTGCGCAGCATAACCGAGAACTTTGAAAAAAGGAACATCAGTTTGCTCGACTTTACCGATTTCTACGATTCCTATAAACAGAACATTTTACAGTATAACCAACTGCAGAACGATCGCATACAGGCCATTGAAACCCTTAATTTCTCTATTGGTAAAACAATCATAACCCTATAATCCAGTAACGTTTAAAATTTTTCGAAATGACACGATATATTCCCGGATGGCTTATACCGGCTGCCGTACTTTTTTTAGCGGCATGTGAGAACAAAAAGGCAAAGGAAAACGACGACCCGCATTTTGTTATCAGCGATTCATTACTTAAAACGATCCGCATCGATACGGTAATGAACTGCCCCCTGGTAAATACCCTTACCCTTACCGGCAAAGTTTCTTACAACGAGGAAAACGTAGCCAAAACATTTCCACTGGTAACCGGTGTGGTGTCGGATATAAAAGTGCAACTGGGCGATTATGTACAAAAAGGCCAGGCGTTAGGTTCCATTAAAAGTGTGGAAATGGCCGGCTATGCCAATGACCTCATTACCGCCAACACCAACCTGGTAATTGCCAAAAAGAACCTCGATGCCATGCAGGAGATGTATAAAGGGCAACTGGTAAATGAAAGAGACGTGGTAAATGCCAATGTAGCCTACCAGCAGGCCGAAGCACAGGTTACAAAAGCCACCAACATATTGCAGATAAACGGCGGCAATACCAAAAGCGAATTTATTATAAAGGCGCCGGTGAATGGATTTATTGTTGAAAAACAGGTTACCAACAATATGTCTATACGCAGCGATAACACTACCAGCCTGTTCACCATTTCCGACCTGAAAAATGTATGGGTGTGGGCCAATGTATACGAATCGAATATTAACCAGGTGCACATGAACGACAACGTACAGATCACTACCCTATCGTACCCCGGCGAGGTATTTCACGGTAAAATAGACAAGGTCGTGAATGTGCTTGACCCGGTAAATAAAGTGATGAAAGTGCGGGTGGCGCTTCCCAACCCCGGCTTTAAGCTTAAACCCGAAATGTTTGCCAGTGTAATGGTAACCAATAAAGAAACGCATACCACCGCTCTTTGTATTCCTTCAGATGCAATGATCTTCGACAACAGTCAGCATTTCGTGCTGGTATATAAAAACCCGGCTGATGTAAAAATAGTGCCTGTTCAGGTAGTGAGCCAGTATGGAAATTCAACTTTCATAACAGGTGATGTAAAGGCAGGCGATAAGATCATCAGCTCCAATACAGTTTTAATTTATCAGTCATTGAACGGTTAGAAAAAAATATTATGCAAAAGATCCTGAAGTCGGTTTTAGCCTTTTCATTAAAAAATAAATATTTCATTTTATTCGCCTGGCTCATCCTGGCTGTTGCGGGGGTCATTACGTTCAAGAAGATGCCCATTGAGGCCTTCCCCGATGTAACCAATACCGAGGTAGTGATCATTACCCAATGGCCGGGAAGAAGCGCCGAAGAAGTGGAAAAGTTCATCAGCATACCTATTGAAATAGCGCTGAACCCCGTACAGCAAAAAGTAAGTTTACGGTCAACAAGCATTTTTGGTTTGTCGTATATAAAAATAGTTTTCGACGACAATGTAACCAACAATGAAGCCCGCATACAGGTAAACAACCTGCTGCCCAATGCCGACCTGCCGGAAGGCATTGCGCCCCAGATACAACCGCCTACCGGGCCCACCGGCGAAATTTACCGGTACTCATTAAAAAGCACCTTCCGGGATGTGCGGGAATTGAAAACCCTGCAGGACTGGGTTATTGACCGCCAGTTGCGGGCTGTACCGGGTGTGGCCGATGTGGTGAGTTTTGGCGGCAAAACCAAGACCTACGAAATTAAAGTGAACCCCGGTAAAATAACCAACCTGGATATTACCCCCCTGGATGTTTTTACCGCTGTGCAGAAAAGCAATATCAACATCGGCGGCGATGTTATCATTCAAAACAACCAGGCTTATGTAGTACGGGGCATTGGGTTGCTTAATGATATCGACGAAATAAAGAACATCATTGTAAGGAACATTAACGGCATACCGGTGCTGGTAAAAGATGTGGCCGATGTAGAGATATCCAACCTTCCCCGGTTAGGTATTGTAGGCAGGTCTGATGCCGCCGTGGACAGCAGCGGCAACAGGACCGTAAAGAATTTAGGCGACGATATTGTAGAGGCCATTATCCTGATGCGAAAAGGAGAAAACCCTACAGCGGTAGTGCAGGGCGTGAAAGCGAAAATAGAAAAACTGAACAGCGCGGTTTTACCGCACGACACTAAAATAGTGCCGTATTACGACCGCGAAAACCTTATTGACTATGCCACCGAAACTGTATTGCATAATATGGTGGAAGGCATACTGCTGGTAACGCTGCTGGTGTCGCTTTTCATGTTCAACTGGCGAACAACCATTATCGTTGCCGCCATTATTCCGCTGGCGCTTTTATTTGCCTTTATTTGTTTACGGCTCATGAATATGTCGGCCAACCTGCTTTCGCTGGGCGCCGTTGACTTTGGCATCATCATCGATGGCGCCGTAGTAATGGTGGAAGGTATTTTTGTGACCCTCGACCATAAAGCCAGGGATATGGGCATGCAGCGGTTCAACAGGCTTGCCAAAATGGGCCTGTTAAAGAACAAAGGGGCCGAACTGGGCAAGGCCATCTTTTTTGCCAAAGTAATTATCATGGCGGCCCTTATACCCATCTTTTCTTTTCAGAAGGTGGAAGGCAAAATGTTCTCGCCCCTGGCTTATACATTAGGCTTTGCGCTTATTGGCGCCCTGATTGCCACCCTAACGCTGGTGCCCGTGCTGATAAATTTATTATTACGGAAGAACGTACGTGAAAAACACAACCCCTTTGAACATTTCCTCACCGGCATGATGACCAAAGGGTTCAATTTCACCTCCCGCCATCGCAAAACCAGCATCACCATTTCTTTCATAATTATAGCCATTGGTATTTATTCATTCAAATTCCTGGGGTCTGAGTTTTTACCCGAGTTGAACGAAGGCGCCATTTGGCTGCGGGTACAGTTACCCTACAGCGCCTCGCTTGAACAATCGGTGGATATAGCACACCAGGTGCGCAGCACACTCATGAGCTTTCCGCAGGTAAAAACAGTGGTTTCGCAAACAGGCCGGCCCGATGATGGTACCGACGTAACAGGTTTTTATAATAACGAATTTCATATTACCCTGTACCCCGAAAAAGACTGGAAGCCATCCGCCAGCAAAGAAGAAGTGATCGACTCCATGAACAAAAGGTTGTCGGGGATACCAGGCGTTAACCTGAATTTTTCACAACCCATTATGGATAATGTGGAAGAAGCGGTATCGGGTGTAAAAGGGTCAATTGTGGTAAAAGTGTTCGGCGATTCGCTGAACTATATTGAACAAAAAGCAACGGAAGTGTTCGACCAGTTAAAAACAGTGCGAGGTATTGAAGACCTGGGTGTAATTAAAAACATTGGTCAGCCCGAGCTCGATATCGATCTCGACCAGCACAAGATGGCGCTGTATGGCGTTGCTACGGCCGATGCCAATGCCCTGATTGAAATGGCCATTGGCGGTAAAGCGGCATCTACCCTGTATGAAGGAATAAGAAAGTTCGATATCCGGTTACGGTTACCTGAAGATTTTAGAAAAACACCCGATGATATCGGCAACCTGATGGTGCCTACCCAAAGCGGATCGAAAGTACCGGTAAAGGAAATTGCCACCATTAGCATGAAAACCGGTCCCTGCCTTATTTTCAGAGATGCCAATGAAAGATACTCGGCGGTTAAGTTCTCGGTGCGCGGCCGCGATATGGGAAGCGCCATTGCCGAAGCGCAGGATAAAGTGAACAAAGCCGTTGCGCTGAAGAAAGGGTATTCCATGGTTTGGCAGGGCGATTTTGAGAACCAGCAGCGCGCCACCAGAACATTACAACAGGTAGTGCCCGTAAGCCTTTTGCTTATTTTCCTGCTGCTGTTCTCTATGTTCGGCAATTTAAAAGATGCCGCCCTGGTTTTCCTGAACGTTCCATTCGCTATTATAGGCGGTTTGGCGGCCCTGTTCATTACCAATACCAATTTCAGTATTTCGGCCGGCATTGGCTTTATTGCCCTTTTTGGGATCTGTATACAGGACGGCGTGCTGCTGATTACCATATTCAAACAAAACCTGTACGATTTCAGGCACCAGAACAATGCCTTGCATAATGCTATACGGGAAGGTGTACGCTCAAGAATAAGACCGGTAATGATGACCGCTATGATGGCAGCTATTGGATTATTGCCTGCCGCGGTTTCGCATGGCATTGGTTCAGAAAGTTCAAGGCCCCTGGCAAGGGTAGTGATCGGCGGCATTTTATGCGCGATGGTGTTCTCACTGCTGGTATTCCCGCACATTTTCGCCTGGGCTTACCGCAAGTTCGATACCCTGCATCCGCGGGATAATCAGTTGAACAGTTGAGTTGACGAAGTTGATAAGTTAACAGGTTGACAAGTTGACGAAGTTAACTTGTCAACCTGTTAACCTGTTAACTGCTCAACTCTTCCCCAAACCAATTCATGAAATCAATTATACTTTTCTCCGCGTGCCTTCTTGGCATTCATACGTTATTTGCCCAATCGGATAATATAAGCCTGAATAATAAATATTACCGCTTATTCGACCGGCTCGATGTTAAATTGCAAAACGATTCTATACTGGGTTTCACCACCGTAAAACCTTTTGCCCGGCAGCCTTTGGCGGTACAGGTTGAGTATATTGACTCGCTTTATAACGCAGGCGCATTACCTGTTGCGCTTTCCTCTGTTGACCGGTATAACATTCGCCATTTTTTAATGGATAATACCGAGTTTACAAAGCGATACACGGATTCATTTAAAGTTGTAAAGCCCCTGTTCAACACGTTTTACCAAACCCCGGCACACCTGTTCCAGGAAAACTCCAGGTTGTTCACCCTGCGTATAGAGCCGTTGCTGAACCTGCAATGGGGCCATACCAACGATGGTACCGGCAGCACGTATCAGAATACCAGGGGCATATTGTTGAGAGGGAACATTAACCAAACGATCGGCTTTTATACCCAGGCTACCGATAACCAGGAAAAAGACCCTGCCTATGTTCGGGCCTGGGTTACGCAGCACAATGCCGTGCCTGGTGTGGGTTTTTATAAACCTTTTAATGGCAATGGGTATGATTATTTCGATATGAAAGGCGGTGTAACATTTAATGTTGCCCGTTATATCCACTTTCAATTTGCCTACGACAAACTTTTTATCGGCAATGGTTACCGCAGCCTTTTTTTAAGCGACTTCAGCAACAACTATCTTTTCGCCCGGTTGAATACCCGCCTGTGGAAGTTCGACTATGAAATGATCATTGCCGAAACCATGCAGTCGGTACCCCAGGTTGACCGGGACATGAAAGCCAAAAATTATATGGCCATCCACCACCTCAGCATGCAGCTGGCGCGATGGCTGAATGTTGGTTTTTATGAGAACGTACTGGAAGATGGAAAGAATGGATTGCAGTTAAGCTACCTGAACCCGGTGATATTTTACCGCGCCACCGAAAGTAACCTGGGCGCGGCCGGCAAAGCCAATATCGGCTTCGATCTGAAATCGAACATTAACCGGCAGCTCCAATTATACGGCCAACTGCTCATCAACGAATTTCATCTCAATGAGCTCAGGCATTATAAAAGAGGGTCCTGGGAAAACAAGCAGGCCTTACAGGTGGACGCCAAATACATCGATGCCCTTGGTATTCCCAATTTAAACCTTCAGGCTGAAGTGAATTGGATCCGCCCCTATACTTATACCAATTTCGACAGCGCAACCAACCTTACGCATTACAACCAGCCACTGGCGCATCCACTGGGCGCCAACCTGCGCGAAGTAATTGCCCTGGTCAGTTACCAACCTGTACCCAAACTTTATTTAACAGGCAAGCTCGACTACTATATGCAAGGTCTTGATTCTGCCGGCTATAACATGGGCTCGGATATCTTCCGTAATTATTTATCAAGGCCGAGGGATTATGGCTTTTTTATTGGCACCGGCATACCGGTAAAAAGTGTTACGGTAAACCTGAACGCCTCCTGGGAGATTTTCGAAAATATGTTTATCGATGCCGGCATTAGCCGCAGATTGTATAATATAACGGGTCAGCCCGCTTCCGCAGCTGTTTTTTATTCAACAGGCATAAGAGTAAATATGGCCAGGCGAACATTTGATTTTTAGGTAAAAAAAAATCCTGCCGGTTTCGGCAGGAATTTTTTTCAGCTTATGTATGTAATTACATTTTTGATGATAATACTTCTGTAAGCTTTTTAGTACGATAATCAATGTGATGCGCATTTACAACGGGGTCATGGTTTACCGTTAAAACGCCACCATCTAAATTGTAGGCCCTTACTTCAGAAGTAACGGTACCATCATTTTTGATGTGAATTTTTTTCAGGATCTCTTTCAGGGCTTCTTTACCCATGTCATCGGCAGCGATGAATTTGAAGGTTTCAATAATGGGTTTGAAATAAATGTCAGTGAAGTACTCTTCGTACCTGTCGGCATAGTCAGGAGCAGCAAGCGTGTCCCATTCAACGTGAAACTCAATAGGATAACCGGCAATACTGTTGATCTCTTTTTCCAGCTCTACAAATTTAGTGTCCTGGAAACTTTTAATAGCTCTTTTTTCAACGAGTCCCATGATGATGAATTTTTTTTCAATATACAGTTCAAATACTGTCAGTAAAATACCCCGCATAGCCTAACTGGGTATAAGGGAAAATGCTTATTCCTTTAAGCACTGGTTATCAACGACTGGCAAATGTGTTAATTAAACGTTAACGTTAATAATAGGTTGTAAATGAAGGGTATAGTAGCCGCTCAGTATTATTCTTTTATCTTGCAAGCTCTTCTATTAATAATCGCTCAAAGTTTTGTATTTGCCAAGTGTAGTAAGTTGTGGGGAAAGAATGTAATTAGTAAGGGCCTTCATGCCTGAAGGAATCTTTTACTATTTTTATCAGGCTTTTTTTTGAACGTCTGCAATCCTCTTTACGAATTCGTTGGCACTGTCTACTCTAAACAGAATGGTACTTGATTTTTTGGTGATGCCAAACGCCTTAATAACAGTTACGGGCGTGTTCAACAGCAATTGTATATTATGATTTTCCAATCCCTTGAAAAGAGCCAATTTAACCACATTATCTGCCGTTGGTTGCTTATTGACAATTTCAATTTTTTGAATGTTCTCTATATCTATCAGGGCGTCCCCACCTAACAATCCATTCCGCAATTGTACCCCCATTTCAGAAACCAATACAGGCCTGGCCTTGATAGCTCTCCCATGAGCAATAAGTTGAAGGCATGAATAGAGGCTTAGACCGGTCAAAATCCAGGCCGCCGTTCTGTTCCATTGTAATAAAAGAAAATGCAGTCCAATGGTCTCGATAATGAACACCGAAATAAATACCGGTATAATCAATAATATCCCATTTTCTTTATGATAGGTGAAAGCTGTGCTATTACCGGGCGCCGGTTTTCTATTGCTGCTAAACAGATAATAAAAGACTGCCAGTTCTGAAGCCAGCAAGCAAGCTATCTTTTCGTTTCCCAAAATTGATGTCAGCATCGTTCTGCAATAAATAAGGAAATCCGGTGCCGGTGCGTTGTCAGCCTTTAATCGTTTATTCGTAACATAAAACCTTTTTACAAGCAGGGAAATGATAAATACTTCACTCAGTGGAGAGATCCAGGTTTTGATGATCTTCAATAAAGAGTAGCTGTTGTTTGGCAATAATACGCCGGCCAGAAAGATCCCTGCAACCAATACGCGCAGCACCATCAGCCTGGATATTTGCGTTTTCCTGATAACCAAATAACAGGCTAAGGAAGCGGTAACACTCAGATCTAACGTAAAGGCAGTAGCAAAGGCATGGGGGTGTACTAAAAATTGCTGCGTATAAGTGAACAGGATACAAAATAAGAAGATCAAGGCAGGTAAAAAGAAACTCAGGAAATATCTTGACTTGCTTAGTGTTAACA
>Ga0209646_1000703_pt1 | contig 12012 bp, 9 predicted proteins | sample AraplaL_Col_mTSA_FD_184259 | JGI IMG/M metagenome (GOLD analysis project Ga0209646, IMG submission 184259) | Arabidopsis root microbial communities from the University of North Carolina, USA - plate scrape CL_Col_mTSA (SPAdes) (version 2) | ecosystem: Host-associated > Plants > Roots >...
GAGGTCCTTTGCTTCGAACGCCTCGGGTTTTTCGGTATGCAACCGTTTAACCACGCCGGCGTATTTCTTGTTCTTACCCAATACCACCTCTACCCGCACGCCGGGTTTTATTTGGTCGCGCAATGGCTCAGGCACCGACCAGGTGTAGTTTTTGGGTAAGGCCAGTGGAATTATTACTTCTGCGTACAATACGGAGCTGCTCATTCGTGGCTCAAGATACGAAATACAAGCTATACGCTTCAAGCCGTAAGCTGTAAGCCGAATACAGCCTAAAGGTAAAAGCCTAAAGCCAAAGTCCGCAAGCTGCAAGCCGTAACGGCAACAGAACTCAGAACAGAACTAAAAACCCAGAACCGGGAACTTGAAACCCGGAATTTGGAACCTGAAACCTGGAACTAAGAAATCCAACCAGCCTTATACTCCCGTAATTTCTGTTCCATAACCTGCACTACTTGCTGTTTCAGGTTTTCTACATCCTTCCCGGTAAGCCCTTCAACTGGTATTTCCTTTAGGAATACAGTACGTGAACGGCCGGGGTTTAAACTGAAAACCGAACTAAAGTGCATGCGATGCCAGGTATCTAAGAACAATAAGGGTTTTATGGGGGTTTGCGTTTCAATGGCTATGCGGAATGCGCCATCGTACAGGCTTTTTAGCGGTTGATTGGTTTCATTGAATGTGCCTTCTGGAAATATAAAGATGGAAATGCCCTTTTTGATCACCGACTTTAAAATACGCACGCTGTTAGCGCGGTGGGTAGCGCTGCTGCGATTGACCGTTACCACGGCATTGCGGTAAATAAAACCAAACAGCGGCACTTTTCCCATTTCAGCCTTGCCCAATGCCCGTACCCGTTGGTTAAGCGCCCGTACAATTACCGGCGCATCGAGGTAAGAAATATGATTGGCAATAAAGATGTATTGCTTGTTTTTATCGTGGGGCTGCTCATAAAAATTCCGGTGCCTGATGCCTATCAGAAAGAACCACGACCGCGCCCAATAACTGCAGAGCCGGTAAATAATATTCCCCCCTCGCACCTTTCCAAAAAACGAAGCCACCACTACAGGCGGAATAACCAGCAGCATACACAGCACAAACATAACCAATGCATACAAGCAATAAATAATTCGCAGGATTCTCATGTGTTGAAATAGATGTACGGACTAAATATTCAGGAAAATGCTTCCTGCAAGTACAATCTTAAGAAACGAGGTCAGCATGTAAAAAGTATTGATTAAGATCAATTTATGAGTGGTTATTTCATTTACAATCGCAGCTCCATTCGTTACCAAGGTCAATGACGGTGATAACCACCATACCCCGTTTGGCGGGTGCGAAAATAATACGAACCTGCTGGCCGTCGTGGGTAGTGCCTTCCAGGGCATATTTGGGGTCGGGGCGGGCGGCGGGCTCGCTTTTGCGGTAATTGATACGGCCTTTTTCAAGAATTTCGGCTACTTCCGACTCATCAATGTGGCGGCAATCCATACGGCAACGGGCGTGTTTGGTGTAAATAAGATGGCCGGGGTGGCGGTTGATAACCTCCTCATCTGCAGTACCGGTACGAACATTATCTTCTTCTTTTGGGTAATTGTCCCGCCCAGGGCCTTTCCCCTTTTTAGCGGAATGCGGGTATTCATTGCCAGCACCGGTATTTCCGTTCCCGGAATTGGGTGCATTCTGGCAGGAAGCGATTATTAAGTAGGCAAGTAAGAGGAAGCTGGTTAGTATTCGTTTCATAAGGAATGCAAGATAATTGATATTGACAACGTGAGTGGTGAATGGTGAGCGGTGAGTGGGCTCGCGAATGTGCAGATTTCTGAAAAATCGGAAACCCACTCACCACTGACAACTGACCACTCACCTGCCCTTACTTAAGGGGTAATTGACTATCTTTGCGCCCGTTATGGGCTCAAAAAAAACAGTGGCATTTCATACTTTAGGGTGTAAGCTGAACTTTTCAGAAACCTCTACCCTTTCGCGTATGCTTGAAAATGAAGGGTTTGAAAAGACAGCTTTCGAAAATATTGCAGATGTTTATGTAATAAACACCTGCTCGGTCACCGATAATGCCGATAAGGAATGCCGACAACTGGTACGGCGTATACAGCGCAAATCACCGGAAAGCCTGGTGGTGATCACCGGCTGTTATGCCCAGCTGAAACCTGAAGAGATTGCCTCCATTCCCGGGGTGGATATGGTGTTAGGCGCTGCCGAAAAATTCAACATTGCCCACCATTTAAAAGAGCTCACCAAGGGAGATGCCGCTAAAATATGCAGTTGCGATATTGAGGATGTAAGCGGCTTTCATTCTTCCTTTTCCATACACGACCGTACCCGCACCTTTTTAAAAGTGCAGGACGGCTGCGACTATAACTGTTCTTTTTGCACCATTCCAATGGCGCGGGGCAAAAGCCGCAGCGACTTAATTGAAGGCGTGGTGGCCAATGTAAAAAAGCTGGCCGCCAATGGCGTAAAAGAAATTGTGCTTACCGGGGTAAACCTCGGCGATTTTGGGAAAGGGCAAACTGATGGCAACAGCACCAGTCCGCATAACCGCGAAGAGAACTTTCACGAACTGGCCATTGCGCTCGACAAACTTGAAGGCATTGAACGGTACCGCATCTCGTCTATTGAACCTAATTTACTTACCAACGCCATCATTGAACTGGTAGCCAACAGCAATACCTTTATGCCGCATTTTCATATTCCCCTGCAAAGCGGCAGCAACCGCGTGCTGGGATTAATGAGAAGACGGTACCGCCGGGAATTGTATGCCGAACGCGTTAAACTTATAAAAACCCTGATGCCGCATGCAGCCATCGGTGTTGATGTAATTGTCGGTTTCCCCGGCGAAACGGAAGAAGATTTTCAGGAAACGTTCAACTTTCTGCACGAGCTGGATGTAACCTATCTGCACGTATTCACCTACTCAGAAAGAGATAACACCCACGCCCTTATGCTGGGGCCTGTAGTTCCTATACCTGTACGGCACGAACGCAATAAAAAATTGCGCAATTTGTCGTACATGAAAACCCAATACTTTAACCAGCAACATGCCGGACAAACACGCAAAGTGTTGTTTGAAGAAAATGAAAAGAACGGCATGATGGAAGGTTACACCGACAACTACATAAAGGTGGAAGCTCCTTACAAACAGGAATGGGTAAATCAAATAGTTGATTGGAAGCTGTAAAAAGCCCGCTCACCGCGTAATTACAACATATACAGATTAGCCATTTTTTACATGAGATAAGTATTTTCTTCTATTATTTTGGGATTGATTATGCGAAATTATTTGCGCAAATGGAGTAGATTACACCCGGTTAAAGTAGCATTGTGAATGGTATTATTATTGGAGCTAACCCAATGTAATATAGATTCACTTATAAATTAAGGTTAAAAGCTCTGGGGTAGTACATACATATACACTACTCAAAAACATGCTATGCTTGCAACTAACCAACCGGTAAATATATTGGTGGTGGAAGATAATGAAACGGACTTCGTCCTTTTTTGTGAATATTTGAAACTAAGTAAGCTCGCCACCAATAGTATATTGAGGGCCGAACGCCTCGGAGAAGCCCTTTGTCTCGTACACGAACACCAGCCCGATCTCATATTTCTTGACCTTAGTTTGCCCGATAGTGATGGCATCAATTCTTTTGAACGGCTGAATGCAGAAGCCCGGCACATACCCATTATTGTTTTATCGGGTTTGTTAGACAAGCAGATTGCTTTACACACCATTTCCCTTGGCGCACAGGATTACCTGATGAAAGATGAACTGGATGAAAAAGTGCTCACAAAATCCATTCAATACAGCATTGAACGTAAAAAGATACTGCAAAAGGTAGTAGAGAACTTTGAACGGTACAATACCCTTATAAAAGCTACCAGCGATACCATTTGGGACTGGGACCTGCGCACCAATGACGTGCTTTGGAACGAAGGCATTTCTTCCATCTTTGGCTTTGCCCCTACCAATGTTCAAAATACCATTGAATGGCATCACCAGAACATTCACCCCGATGACCGCGAACGCATTTTACAAACCATTGATGAATGTATGCGCGAAGGCCGCGACCACTGGCAGGAAGAGTACCGGTATAAATCGGCCAACGGCGTTTACAAATTCGTATACGACCGGGGTTATATTTTAAAAACGGAACATAAAAAACCCTATCGCATCCTGGGCGCCATGATGGACATTACCGAGCGCAAGAAAATGCAGGAAGAACTGGTGCGCAACCAGATAGAGACCCAGAAGTTGATAACGCAAGTCACCATTCAAACCCAGGAACAGGAACGCCGGGAAATTGGCCGCGAGTTGCACGATAACATTAACCAGATACTGGCCACTGCCAAACTGTGTGTTGATATGGCCTTGAATGAGGAAGACCATCGCAAAGAATTACTGAGCAAGAGCTACGAAAACATTACCAAGGCCATTAACGAAATACGTATTCTTTCAAAAACATTGGTACCGCCTTCCCTGGGCGATATTGGACTGAAAGAAGCCTTGTTGGAGCTGATAGAGAATATAACCATCTCCAATGAACTAAAAATTAAAATAAAAGCTACCGACCAGCATATAGAAGATATGTCGAACAACAAAAAGCTCATCATGTACCGCATAGTACAGGAGCAGTTGAACAACATATTAAAACATTCAGGCGCCACGGAAGCCCTTATTGAATTAAAGACCATGCGCAACTGGCTTCATTTGAATATTAAAGACAATGGCGTTGGATTTGATACACGTAAAAAGAACCGGGGCATTGGGTTGAACAATATTATCAGCCGGGTTGAAATGCAGAATGGGAAAATGGAGATCATCAGCGCACCGGGGAAAGGATGTGTGTTGAAAATAGAGATACCGGGATAATCAAATCACCGGTCACCCATTGTATCTTTCAGGAAAATACTTCTTTAATATATCCTGCAGCAGGGCAGCCGTTAGCGGCTTGTTGCGAAACTCTTTTACCGCTCCTATTTTGCGGGCCTTCAATTCATCTTCGGGGTTGAAGGAAGTAGTGAGCATTATTACAATGATGCTGCTTTTCTGCACTTCGGGCAGGGCTTCATAACGCTGCAAAAATTCCCAGCCGTCCATGGCGGGCATATTGATATCGAGAAAGATAATTTCGGGAATGGGACAATCCTGGTTTAAAGGAGCAGGCTGACCGGCACAGGACAGATAGTCTAACGCTTCACGGGCGCCCGGCGTGATCTTGATATGATGGGTGCACGCCATCTCCTCCACCGCCAGCTTGTTTAAAAAATTAGTGGGCTCATCATCATCAACCAATAAAATACAATTGAGTTTCACCTTCATAAAAAGATGGTATTCCGATGTAAAAGTGAACTCAATAAAGATAAAATTTTAACCGAATTAAAATATAACTAATTTATCGATGTATACGTTTTCACTTATGCGTTAGACGCACTAAAGCGATTTTATAATAGGAATACTGACCTTAACGTATGGCTTCCCTGCTTTTTTACAGGATACAATTATCATTATTCACCCTTCGTGTTTATATTTTCAGCTATAGTAAAATAAAAAGTGCTTCCTACCCCTGGCTCTGATTGCACCCATATTTTACCACCATGTAACTCTGCAATTTTTTTGCAATGGGCCAGCCCTATGCCCGAGCCCTCGTATGTTGACCGGTTGTGTAAACGTTGAAAAATGATGAAGATCATAAAAAAACGAGGCCAATAGTTCAGATAAACTGATCTATCGGCCTCGTCAACTTGTTAACTTATCAACTCTACTCCACTTTTTTAGTAGCCGAAATCTCCGCTACCGTACCAAACCAACCGTAAATTTTCGTTTTGCTGTCTGATTGCTGATTGAACACATTTCCCGGCACATTGGTCAATACTTTACCAAACAACCCATCATTGGATAACTGCGCCTGCACCTGCTCCAAAAATTCATACGAAGGCCTTGACAAAGAGCGGAACAACACTTTTACCACATCACCTTTATCGTATGGCTTATCACCAGCGGTTACGCCATCGCGGAAAGGCGGAATAAAAGTAAAGCCATCTGAAATGTTATTGTCGCCATTGCCAAACGTACCATCGGCAGCCAACATTTCGCCCACGTAGTGGTTCAGTTCACCATTGCGGTAAGTACGGATCCAGGTAAAATCAACCGCGCCTACAGGGTCATGTGCATACAGTTTCACATAATAGCCTGCTTTATTGTTCCCATCAACTTCCTTATATTCAGAAGTGAGCGAATCAATGATAGAAGAACGCTTCAGTTCGTCGGTAGCTTCAAACTGTTCACCCTTCCAGCTAATACTTAATTTATAGGTATGGCCAACCACACCAATGTGTGAAGCGCCCGCATCATAATTGTACGCTCCGTTTGCATACGTGAACGGATATGATTTACTATCCGTAACATCGGTTACGGTGATCTGCGCATCGCCTATTGCTTCAGGATCGGTCTTGCTCATATATTCGGTAGCCTTCAATAACTTGATGGTTTGCACACCAGGCTGATCGGTGATCCAGGCATCCACATATGGGAGCCCGCTGCCATTGGGCAAATTAAGGTCGATAACCCGTTCACAGGCAGTTAAAGAAGCACCTAACAGAACAACTGAGATATATTTAATTGCTTTATTTCGCATCGTATTATGTTTAATTTTTCTTTTAAACCGTTCTTAGAATTTGAAATTCCAGGTTACAGAGGGTATCAGCGAGCCGATGATCGACAGGCGCACAGCTTCTTTCTTTTGCGGCTCGTCTTTATTTTGCTGGAAATAGATGCTGTAGGCATTCTGATGCGCATACAGGTTATAAATACCAAACACCCATTCCTGTTTCATTTTTTTACCCTGGCGGCCTTGCATGGTGGCGGACACATCCAAACGGTGATAAGCCGGCAACCTGAAATCGTTGCGTTTACCGGTGCTGTTATACGGAACCGGCATACCCTGAATATCCAGTCTTGAATCGGGGAAGGTAGAAGGCGTACCGGAACCAAAAGTAAAGTTGCCGGAGAATGACCATTTTTCATTCATATTGTACATTACACAAGTGTTAAGTACATGTGTACGGTCAAAGCGGCTCAGGTACCAGTCGTTATTGCTGATGCCCGGTGTTTTGCGTCTTGATCTTGAATAAGTATAGTTTACCCAACCCTGCCATTTACCCACATCTTTTTTAACCTCCAGTTCAACGCCATATGCCTTTCCTTTACCGGTAAGCAGATCGGCTTCTACAAACTGGTTAAGGTTAAGGTCAGCATTATCGATATAATCCAGCAGGTCATCCATCTTTTTGTAGAAAGTCTCTACAGAGATCTCTACAGGCCAGCCAGTAGGCTGCGTAACAAACCCTACAGAATACTGATCGGTCAATGATGGTTTTATGTTGTTGGTACTGGGGAAGTATAAGTCAACCGGTGTAGGCGAAGCCGTGTTGCTCAACAGGTGTAAATATTGGGTAGTACGGCTATAACCAGCTTTGAAGAACGTGTTCTTCATTAATTCATACCGCAATGATAAACGGGGCTCAAAAAATACCCAGTCACTAACCGGCTTTTTGCTGGTTACGTTCTCTGCATAGTCGAGCGGCTTGCGCACATTGGCCGTGGTATCCCTGTAATGGTATACAGTAGTATTACCCAGGTAAGCATAGCGGGTTAACCGAACACCGGCCTGTAATTGCCATTTGGAATTCATTTTCCAGGTGTCTTCCAGGAAAGCGGCGGTTTCGGCGCCATATCTGCGATCGAGTATAATTTCATTTTTAGCGCCCTGACTGCTTGCCACGCCTTTACCAGGATAAAAATTATAATAGATGGCGTTCACACCGGTTTTGATCGTATGCTTATTGCTGGCATACCAGGTAAGCGAAGGTTTTACGCCATAAGTTTGAATGTCTGAGGTCCAGTCGTACCCCTGCTGCACATCATCATTCGATTTAAACGCCAGGCTGTAATTGTATTTAGAATAATATACGCTGGTATTTAAGAACAATTTGCGGTTAAACAGGTGGTTCCAGCGGAAAGTACCGGTGGTATTGCCCCATTTGAATTTTACCCGGTCACCAAAGCCAAACACATCCTGACCAAAATAACCACTGAGGTAAATGGTGTTCTTTGCATCCAACTCATAATTCAATTTCGCAGTAATGTCATAGAAATACATGGTACTGTTGCGGTCGCTTTTTTTCAGGAAAGGTTTGGCCAGCACATCGATGTACGAACGGCGGGCAGCCACCACAAAAGAAGACTTGTCTTTTTGAATGGGACCTTCCACCGCCAAACGGCTGAACACATTACCAATACCACCATTCACATGATATTTCTGGTTGTTACCTTCCTTCATACGAATATCGAGCACGGAAGAGGTACGGCCGCCATATTCGGCCGGGAAGGCGCTTTTATACATGGTAACGTTCTTCACCGCATCAGGGTTAAAAACCGAGAAGAAACCTAACAGGTGCGAAGAGTTGTAAACCGGTGCTTCGTCCATAATAATGAGGTTTTCATCGACATTACCACCACGAACGTTAAAACCCGAAGAACCCTCGCCCACGGTAGTAACACCCGGCAAGGTAAGCAGGGCTTTTACTACATCAGGTTCGCCCATAAAGGCGGGGATCTTTTTTATTTGGGCGGCGCTTAACTGTTGAATACCCATACCAACGGTGTTGGTACGGCGTAATTTTCTTTCGCCGGTTATCACCACTTCCTGCATATCCTTGCCACCGGCAGGCAGGGATACATCAATCGTTGTATTGCCTTTCAGTTCAATTTCTTTTTGAGTTGTTTTATAACCTGAATATGTAATGAACAGGGTATATTTACCAGCCGGAAGGGTTACAGAATAATAACCATATGAATTGGTCATTACAGCCACACCGGTAGGTTGCATGGTAACGGTTGCATTGATCAACACCTCACCACTGCTTTCATCTTTAACGTACCCGCTAATGGTGTATTTGCCGGTTTGTGCCAGGACGGTGCCCATGGCAAACCCCATTAACAATAATAGAACAAGAGAAAAACGCATCAACTGTCGAATCATAAATTGTGGTTTGAGCATATTTGACAACGGGGATAATGGACACCCCTATATGTTTTCAAAAAAATCTTATTTTATTGCCGGAACGAACATATGAGGCAAGAATCGTATACATCGTTGCAAAGAAAAAACAGTTTGTAGAAATCTCCACGGAAATATTACATGATAAATTCATTACCACTCAATTGCCCGCCTATAAACGGAGAGACGAATAATTTCTTATCAGATTGCAAAATTCAAATAAAAAGGTGAGTTATTCGACCATTTGGCCGATAACTCACCGATATTTTGCCGATACTTTGACCCCGCTCAGGACCAACTAACAGGCGTAAGCAATAAATATAAAATGATTGTTATGCTATTTCCATTTTATCCAAACATTTCCATCGCTCAGTAACTCAATGGTTGACTGGTTGGGAATGGCATTGCTGGTGCTGCCATCGGGCAAGGTTATGGAGGAAGAGAACGTCCAGACATTGACGCTGGCGTTCTGATTCCAGATATAGATCTTTTTACCGGCATAACTGGCGGCAGCCGGCAGGGAAACACTGTGCCCGGCATGGCTTTGCAGATTGGGCAGCTTGGTAACGGCGTCTACCTGGGCAGTGATATCTACTATATCACCGGCAATTATAGACAATGCAGGGGTAATTGATGATTGAGCTTGTTTTTTTACCTGGCCGCCGTTATCTATGACTAAGACACTGTCCTGGCTGTTAGTGGAGATAGGCAGGCCAGGCAGTTTGAAGCCAAGGGGGCCACCGTTATTGACGAAACTAAACCCATACATAGTTTGAATTGAGGCACTCCTTCCACAAGAAGTTACTAAACTATCACCTCTATTGAAATTCAGCTCAACGTGGCCACCTCTAACATCATTATCAGCATATATACGCATCGTTCCGTTCATAGAATTCAAATCTAATTCCTGGGGATTGTAATCAGTCCTTTTAACAACAAGACCTGCGCTCGAAAAACCGCCTGTATTTAAATTCATAGTATTCCCAGTAAACATTAATCCGTCGTAATCATATGACAATTGTGAGACTTGCATTATATCGGGCGTAGTTGTACTTACCGAATTTAAAACCTGATGATCGCTCATACTCATGCTGTTATTTGTAACCGAATTCGGATCAGTTGCGTTATTCATAACCAGGTTGTACCCCTGATAGGGGTCCATAGTCATTGCAGTACTTTGTTTGCCATCAGTTGTGTTTGATTTTAAGCCTATATTACTAAAATCAGTCAGGTTCATAGCATGAAATGCCCCATTATGCAGATGGTCGCCATCATAAGTGAGATTGGCGTTGGCGAAATTTTTATAACCACGTCCCAGGTGGATGGTATCGCCACCAATTACCACCGAAGTATCATTGAATTGGGATATTCTTCTAAACTCGGTCCTGCCCCGGCCTTTATTAAACAAAAAGCCCGGCACCGTCTGTGTATGGTTCTCGATGATCAATTCTGCAGTATCGCAGGTGTTGGTGATCTTTACACTATCGGCTTTAATGGTATAGATGTATTGGGCATGGAGGGATTTTTCCAGGCACAGAAGGATAAGGAGAAACAGAATTCTTTTCATATTTAGTATATGTTATTTTATTGATTGCTTCTTTAAAGTTCAGGCAGCTACATTAACTACATTAAATATTTTAACAATTCATTCAAATTGGTGACACCTAAAGATTTCGCTCGCCTACCATGTCCCAAAGGTGAAATCAAATATCCATTGAGGCGACCGAGAATATTATTCATATTCTTTTGTTGTTCTGGTGAAGCTTCTTTCCTGCCAGCCATTTGCAACCTATTCTTATCATTAAACGTCAGAAAGAAGTTACCATTAGCCAATCCCTCTTTTGAAAAGGGTTGATAGTTATGCTTTTGTTTGATATCACTAAAAAGCATATTGACTGCTTTTAAAAACAACGAATCATCATTTACCAAAATCGAACATGCGCCACTGACTGCATCGCTCCCGGTTGTTGTATAGGAGATAGCCAATAAAGAATCTTTGGCTTGCTGTAAAATATAGATCCTGTTACCGAGAAAAGCACTTATTCTAAATTCCTTATCCCCCATCGGTACTGAGGCAATTTTATCAAATTGTTCACCGATGGTTTCTCTTATTGACTGAGAAAACGAAGTATTCATTATTAACAAACAAAACAGAATACAACAAATTCTTCTTTGCATATAAATTAAATTATTAGAGTTTTTTTTATAAATTGAATTAAAAAAGGAAATATCCGAACTGAAGACGTTGATAAAGGGAGCCAATCAGGGTACATAGAATCTTTCTCATTATGGTTTCTTCAGACGTTTAAAAGGTGCTTAATGCGCTTCGTTTCCAACCTTCAGCTGTTTTGATATAGATATAATTATCATCCCAGCTCATATCACCTTCACTACCATTAGTATCAGATGTTGACATGGGGGTATATTTCTTTCGAAGACGGAATTGATTATATCCTGTTTCTCCGCTAACATCTAAACGGGAAGTAATGGTCGATGACCCATCGAGCCCGATACTTGTTCTTCCACTACCTGTATGAAGTCTCACTTCTCCATTTACAGTTTCCAATGCCCGTAAGTTGTTCGCAATTCCATTTATTGTGAATTTAATTCGCAATCCGGTTTCCAACCCATCCTGAACACCCCGGTTCACCATTTTATTAATTTCCATTAATGTGGGCTCTCCATTACTGGAATTTATCTCAGGAGGCGTGTTAGTAAACGTGTGATAAACTTTAGTGGCGTTTGATCCCGATCCCGGAGTGCTATACGAACCACCTTCCATCGGAACGAAATAACTTGGGCCTGCGGCCAACGTACTTGTTCCATAAAACCAGGGGGCAGAGATTCCAACACTACTGTGAATTTGGTTTTCAGGGCCAAATGTCAGCGATTCATGAGCAGGGCCACCATAGATCTGAAACATATTATTCCCAAC
>Ga0209646_1000707_pt1 | contig 11950 bp, 10 predicted proteins | sample AraplaL_Col_mTSA_FD_184259 | JGI IMG/M metagenome (GOLD analysis project Ga0209646, IMG submission 184259) | Arabidopsis root microbial communities from the University of North Carolina, USA - plate scrape CL_Col_mTSA (SPAdes) (version 2) | ecosystem: Host-associated > Plants > Roots >...
TATCGGTATATACATGTATAGTACATAAGTGTGAATTATAAACAAAACAATTCCTTACTGTGCAATTACCTGCCAACCGAAAATTGGACAAATACCTTGGTTACTGCCTGATAGGAATGTTGCTTCCTGTTACCCGGTTGCTGGGCATTACTATGCGCCGCAATCATTCGCTGCAACAACCACCCAAACACCTGTTATTTATAAAACTATTGGGGTTGGGCAGTTTGGTAGTAGCTTCCGATTCCATACAGGCCATGCGGAAAAAAATGCCGGGCACCCGTTTTATTTTATTGACCGATTCCAACATCGCCGGCGGCATTACGCCTTTTCAATTATTCGATGACATCTGGACCATCGATACCAGCAGCCTGTCAATCACCATCAGCACTTCTTTAAAATATGTAGTTCGGTCGTGGCAATTGAAAAAACTATGGGTGGCCGACCTGGAAGTGTATTCAAAGCTCACCACCGTTTATTCTTTATTTACCATGGCGCGCAACCGGTTCGGGTTTCATTTAAAACCCGTGTTCTTCCGTAAATTCCTGAACACGCATAATATTCCGTTCAAACAAGCGGCCTGCCTGGAAGATAATTATTACCACATGGCGCAGGTAATAACTCAAGCTGAAATAACACCTGCAACTGAAACAGATCCGGTTCGTGCGAACGAATGGGATAAACCTTATATTCTTTTAAATAACACCTGCAGCAGCCTGGCGCCGGTGCGTAAGCTACCCGATGAAACCATGGCTGCTATTTGTACCTGGATATTGACCCACACGCATTTTCGCATTGCACTTTTAGGTACCGGCCACGACAAAGCCGCCATTGATCAATTTATCGACGAACATTTACCTGCCTATAAACAAAAAGGCAAACTAACCAATATTGCGGGCGCGCTCGATTTTGAAGCCTATTACCGCTTCATTGCCGATAAAGGGGTTTGTATGCTCACCATCGATAGCGGTCCCTTACATATTGCACGTAAACTGGGTTTGCCTACTATTTCTGTTTGGGGACCAACCAACCCTGCCAGTTATATAAAAATACCGGCCGGTCAGGAAAACAGGCAACAATTTCTGTATAATAAAGTAGCCTGTTCGCCCTGTGTGCATCACCACGAACAACTGCCCTGCGGCGGTAATAATTTTTGCATGAAAGATATTGCAGCCAGCAGCATTATTGAAAAGCTCAATGGATTGCTGGAACATTTACAGGAAGGAAAAGACCGCGTAGCCGCATTGGAACCTATTACGGGTTAGTGATCGTTCGCAAGGTATAAAACCCAAAACCGCGGTTCCTGTCAGACAAATAAATAATCTCTTTTCCGTTCACCAGCATTACCTGCTTTTTGCGATCAGGGGTTGAAGTAAGTTGTTTATCGTTATAATATACCTGGTTGTTTTTTATCTGCACGTTTCTTATAGAATAATCATGCACCGCATAGCCAGTGCCGGTTTCGTGACTGCCCTTATCATCCCAGTAATAATACACCAACTGTTTTTCTTTTATGGCATATTCATATACAAAAGGCAATTGTTGCGACAATAAATACCTGCTGTTATCGGAGTGTGGGAATAGTTTACCAGCATCTGCCAGCAACAGCAAGGCAACAAAAGCGCCGAAAAGTTTTATGGGGAATTGCATACCCGCCACTACAATCAACAACCCAAACAACAACAACATGCCATACAACCGGGGAAACTGCAGCAACAGGGGTTTTCCGCCCAGTGTAGCAACGGGAATAAAACAGATCAGCAACAACAACGCCATGGCGGTAAACAGGTAAACCTGTTTGCTATTGGCCAGGGCCAGCAGCGGCATCAGCAGCAGCATCAAAGAATAACTGCTGCCGTTGGGCGATAGCAGCATACTGGCGGTTATCCAACCGGCAAAGGATATAAATTCGATGGCCTTTTTATGTATGGTTATCCCAACGCAACAGGCCAACAGCAACGACTTGAACAATACCATACAGATCACAAAAACCGGGGTACTATTTAAAACAACCTGCGGATTTTGAACGGCATCATACACAAACAGGTTCTTCAGTAACATAAAGGCCGACTGAAAAAGCCAGGTATAACTATCATTCAGTTCTCCACTATTGGCGCGGGGGAAAATGGTAAACACGTAATATTGCCAGGCAGTGAATCCATTCAATAATACCGATACCAACCCCAATAATAAGCATGCTGCCACGCAATACGCCATCTGTTTATATTGCTTTTTTGCCAGCAGAAAGAACAGGATCACCAGTGGGAATAATTTAAACACAATAGCCACTCCCCATAAAAGCGCAGCAACTACCGGTTTGCCTTTCTTATAAGCCATATACCCCTGCAGCAACAAAGCAAACAATAACAGGTAAGCCTGTCCAAAAAAGATGTTATTACGTAATGGAATAAAAAAGATCACCGGTACTAACCATAGTACCCGGGCCGGCAGGGAAAAAAATTTACTGGCCCGGGCCAGCACCCAAACAAACAACGCCGCAGAAAATATATTGAATAGTATTTTGGAAACTGCCACCGGAAATAATAAGAAGGGCGCCAGCACTATTGACGTAAATGGCGGAAAGGGTGTGTATGAAACAAAAACCCCGGAATATCCTTTTTGTGCAATCAATACATTTAGCGACCAGGTATCATACACCGCCTCATAATTACCCTGCAACAAAGCCCTGCTGCCAAAATAATAACCAGCATAATCAGAAAAAGGCGCATTGGTTGCTTTTAAAATAAACCAGGCCAGCAAACCTGCCAGCAATAACAATGGGTAATATGGAGCGTACCGTTTAAGCATAAGATTGGATATCAATACGGTAAATGGCACAAAGGGGTTGTCTGCCGGTAAAATGAACGCAATAGATTGTAAACAACCCCGGGAAATTGGAGGCAACGTAAGGCCGCCTTTTCCCGTATTTAAAACCATGGTAAGCGTAATAATCCCAACCTACAACCGGGCGCACCTTATTCAGGAAAGCATTTACAGTGTGCTGAACCAGACCTATAAAGAGCTGGAACTGATAATCGTCGATGATGGTTCTACCGACAATACCGAAGAAATTGTACGCGCCATTCCTGATGCCCGCATCCGGTACTATAAACTGCCGCATTCCGGCCGTAACGCCATTACAAAAAATTTTGCCATCCGCCAGTCAAAAGGCGCCTTGATCGCCTTTAATGATTCAGATGATTCCTGGGTGAATACCAAACTGGAAAAACAGGTTAAATTATTATCACAACACCCCAATATTGGATTTTCCATTACCGATGCCACCAACTATAAAGCCGGCCAGGTTATATCTGCACGCACCTACGCCGGGCAGGGCATTGAATTCGCCAATATCTTCAACCGGATGAAAGAGAACCGTTTTGTGGTATACAACCCCACCATATTGATGCGTCGTTCGTGTTTCAACAAAACCGGAATGTTCGATGAAACCATGCCTTTTGGCTCTGAATTCCACTTCAATATACTACTGGCCTTTTATTTTGATGCCGGCATAATATATGAACCGCTTTTATGGCGTTTACTGCACGGTAACAACGATAGCATACAGGTGCCTGTTGAAAATCTGGAGGGGTTCATGAACACCTTCGAATACCTGTATGTCAATAATATGGTATCAAAAAAATACCTGCACAAAGCCAAAAGTCACGCTTATAAACAAATAGGCCATTTATTTAAACAGGCGAGGAACCTGGCCGCCGCCCGCCATAATTACCGGCAATCGTTAAAATACAATCTATTGCAGCCCGTTTGCTACTGGCTATTGCTGAAAACTTACCGGTATTAACGGCAGATCAACTTTCCCCATAAGGCAACTCAATCGATTAATTACCCGTATGATTCTCAATGACCTGAAAGGTCCGGTGAAAAATGAATAAAGTATTACTATTCAACCCAAGAAGCGCCAGAACCAAACCCAGGATCCCCAATTCCATTCTTTCCGTAGCCGCCGCTATTGAAGGAGTGTTTGAGTATGCGATCGTTGACGGAAACCTGGAAACGGATCCCTGGCCTGCAATAAACAGCTATCTGGCTACCGGTCAGTTCAAATTTTTTGGCTGTACCTGTATGCCTGGTCCGCAACTGCGGCAAGCCATTCCAATTTCGAAGCAAATTCGGGAACAATACCCGGAGATCAGGATCATCTGGGGCGGTTACTTTCCATCCAATCAACCCAAGGTGGTCCTGAATTCCGGTTTTGTAGATTTTATTGTAAACGGTCCCGGTGAAAAATGTTTCCCCGCGCTGTTAAAGGCGCTGCAAATGGGCGACAACTGGACCACCATTCCCAATCTTATTTATAAAGGTGAACAGGGTATCATTAAAACAGGCAAGGATGAATTGTACGACCAGGATGCGCTGCCTGCATTGCCTTACGAAACCCTGAACAATTTTTACCCGTTAAAACGCTATTTAGGCAAAACCTACCTGGGTACCCGCACCATTGCCTATCACAGCAGTATGGGTTGCCCCTTCAAATGTTCCTTCTGCGCTGTAGTGCCTATTTACAATGCACGTTGGCGGGGTAAAAGTGCGCAACTGATTTACCAGGATATTAAATACCTGAAGGATAAACACGGCGGCAACGCGATCGAATTTCACGACAACAATTTTTTTGTTTCGGAAAAACGCACGGTTGAGTTTTCGAAACTCATTCACCCGGAAAACATGATCTGGTGGGGAGAAGGCAGAATTGATACCATTGATAAATACTCCGATAGATCGCTGGAGATCATGCGGGAATCGGGTTGCAAAATGATCTTCTTTGGCGCCGAGACTGGCAACGATGAAATACTGCAAAAGATGGACAAAGGCGGTACCCAAAGCAGTGCACAGATCAGGGCCTTTGCCGGGCGAATGGCCAAATTCGATATCATTCCTGAATATTCTTTTGTATTGGGCACACCCGCCGATACGCCCGAACAGGTAATGAAACAAATTGACCAGGATATTGCTTTCATCAAAGAGATCAAAAGCATTAACCCTAAAACTGAAATTATTATTTACCTGTACAGCCCGGTTCCAACCGAAGGTTCAGAACTGTATAAGAAAGTGCTTGAAAGCGGTTTTCATTTTCCGGAGAAACTCGAAGACTGGATCAGTCCGCACTGGGAGAATTTTGATTTACGCAAGAACCCGTTAACACCCTGGTTAACGCCTGAAATGGTAGACAAGATAAAAGATTTTGAAACCGTGCTGAACGGCTACTACCCTACTGTTTCAGACATTCGGTTATCTGCATTCAAACGCGGCATTATGCGCAGTTTGTCGGCCGTTCGATATAAAACCGGTTTATACTGGAAACCATATGAACTAAAGGTATTGCAGCTATTATGGAAATACCGGCAACCTGAAATTGAAGGATTCTAATGCGAAGAGCCATTAAACAGTTAACAACCCGTTTATACAAACCGCTGCTGGTAAAATACCTGTCGGCCACCCGCCTGTATACGTACAAGGGTATACGACTGGTAATACCACCCGATGTTTTTCACCCGGGCTTTTTCTTTAGCACCCGGTTACTGTTGCGCTACATTGCCTCGCTTCCGTTAAAGAATAAATTGTTTCTTGAGCTGGGCGCAGGCAGCGGATTGATAGCCATGTATGCAGCCCGGCAGGATGCTACCGTTATGGCCACCGACATTAATCCTGTGGCCATTCATTCCCTGGAGATGAATGCGCGCAGCAACCGCATTCCGCTGACAATTATAAAATCTGACCTGTTCACCGATATTCCGCAGCAGGCGTTTGATATCATTGCCATCAATCCGCCTTATTATAAAAAGCAACCACAAACCGCGGCAGAATATGCCTGGTATTGTGGAGAGCAGGGTGAATACTTTCAGCAACTGTTCAGCGGGTTATATCGCTATATACACCCGCAGTCGGTTGTGCTAATGGTTTTATGCGATGGCTGCGATTTAGAGATGATTCGGGAAATGGCTGCGGCTAATGGATTTAAATTGAATTGTGTGCTTACAAAGGGGAATTGGGTGGAGGTGAATTTTATTTTTAGGGTTGATAGGTTGACAAGTTAACAGGTTGACAAGTTAACAGGTTAACAAGTTGATAGAGTTGATAGAGTTGACAGGGTTGATAAAGTGAGTTGTGAGTGGTCAGTGGTGAGTGGTCAGTGGTGAGTGGGTTCCCGACTTTTCAGATATCTAAAAATTTCGCGAACCCATTGCCGATTCACAGCCTGCCCCGACTTGTCGGGGATTGCCGATTCACGTTTCACGTCTCACGTTTCACGACTGACGGATGCTTATTCAAAATAAAAATGGTTATAAATAAACTATATCACACATATAAACGGTATCTGACCCTACAAACGGACGTTATATCTTCTTTGCCGATCGCTATATTAATGCCACACAGCGCGTGCAATTGCCGGTGCGTGATGTGCGATATCTGGAAGGATAATAAAAATCTGAAACAACTTACTGAGCAGGATATAACCGGTTTGCTGGGCACGTTTAAAAAACTGGGTACGCGGGTAGTAGTTATGTCGGGCGGAGAAGCTTTATTGAATGCCAATTTCTTCCGGTTCTGTGAGCTATTGAAAAAAGAAGGTATTGCCGTTACGCTTTTATCTACCGGGATTGCCCTGGAGAAAAAAGCTGATCAATTGCTGGAATGGGTGAACGACATTATTGTTTCACTGGATGGGGATGAAGCCTTGCACGACAGCATCAGGCAAGTGCCCGGCGCCTTTCAAAAAATGCAACGGGGTGTGCAACTGATTAAAAGCATTGATCCGAAGTTTCGCATTACCGCCCGTACGGTTATTCACCGCCTGAATTATCAGCACTGGATACCGATCGTGAACAGCGCCATGGAAATGGGGCTCGATCAAATAAGCTTTTTGCCGGCCGATGTAAGCAGTAATGCCTTTAACCGCGCCACGGCCTGGGACAACGACCGGCAGCAGGAAGTGCTGGTGCATGAAACAGAACTACCGGCTTTGCAATCGGCTGTTCAGGAACTAATCAGTTATCACCAAACGGCCATTGAAGAAAGATTCATTGCCGAGCCGCCGGAGAAATTACAAAAGATATATGGTTACTATGCGGCGTTTTATGGTAAAAATCCATTTCCGTACAAGAAATGTAATGCGCCCTGGGTATCTACAGTTGTTGAAGCAGATGGCACCGTTCGCCCCTGTTTTTTTCACGACCCTATCGGTAACATTCGCCAGCAAAACCTGGATGCTATTTTAAACAGTCCGGCAGCGGTCGCATTCAGAAAAAAGTTGGATATGGACAAGAATGAAACCTGTGTGAAATGCGTTTGCTATTTAAATCTGCCGCCCAGAATGGAACTTGGATGAAAACAGCTATAAGCTGTAAGCCGCAAGCTGCAAGCCATCGCGGAAAAGGAAGCACAAAATTGTATTTGCTTGAAGCTTACAGCTTGAAGCTTGCAGCCTTAATCATTAACCATATCAATTACAATAAAAGATCAACGCATCATAATGAAACGCATTCTTTTCTCACATAGTTATTTCTTAAGGTTCGACCCAAAACAATGGGCAACGGGACAGCCTTATCCCCCGTTGGCTACTTTGTACGCTGCTGCCCTGATGCGTGAGAACGGTTACACTGTTTCTTTGTTCGACACTATGTTTGCGCATACGGCGCAGGATGTTCAACCTACAATTGAAGAACAGTCGCCCAATTTTTTTGTGCTGTACGATGATGGTTTCAACTACCTTACCAAAATGTGCCTCACCAATATGCGCAAGGCTGCGTTCGACATGATGAAACTGGCCAAAGCAAAAGGTTGTACCGTGATCGTATCGAGCTCAGACAGCACTGACCATTTTGAAGAATATCTTTCAGAAGGCGCCGACTTTATAATTATTGGCGAGGCAGAAATGACCTTGCTCGAACTGGTTGAAGCCATCAATAATAAAACCACTGATTTTAAACACATAGCCGGACTGGCATTCAGACAGGATAACGGGACTACCAAAACGCCCAAGCGAATGGTAATGAAAGACCTTGATGCATTGCCCCAACCAGCCTGGAACCTGGTTGATATAGCGCCTTACCGGTCCATGTGGTTAAAAAGCTCCGGTTATTTTTCTTTGAACATCGCTACCACCCGGGGCTGCCCCTTCAAATGTAACTGGTGCGCCAAACCCATTTACGGCAATCGGTATAATGCGCGTTCACCGGAGAAAGTAGTGGAAGAACTAAAAATGCTGAAGTCGACATTCAACTTCGATCATATCTGGTTCAGCGATGACATTTTTGGGTTGAAGCCTGGCTGGGTACACACCTTCGCCAATTTGATAGAAAAGGAACAATTGAAATTCCGGTTCAAAATACAGGCCCGTGCCGATCTGTTGTTGCAGGAGAATACCATAAAAGACCTGGCACGCGCCGGTTGTCATAATATCTGGATGGGCGCCGAAAGCGGATCGCAAAAGATACTCGACGCGATGGACAAAGGCACCACAGTTGAACAGATCTACCAGGCCACTACCCTGCTGAAAAAGAATGGCATTAACCCTTCTTTCTTTATACAGTTTGGTTACCCCGGTGAAACCCGTGAAGACATTGCCAAAACCATTCGCATGATCAAGGACCTGTTGCCATACGAAATGGGCATCTCTGTCTCATATCCTTTGCCGGGCACGTTGTTTCATGAACGCGTAAAGGCCGAGCTTACACAAAAAGCCAACTGGACAGATTCTGATGAATTGTTGCTGATGTTCCGCAATACCTATCCGCCCCGGTATTATAAAAAACTGCATCGTTATGTACACCATATTTTTCGTAAACAACAAGGCTGGGTGGCTTTACGCAATGCCGTAAAAAACCCTTTTACGACTTCACGCACTGATCTTAAGAAGATAGCATCCGCCTGTTTGCATATGCCATCGCTATTGGTACAACGGATGCAATTAAACCGGTATGCGCATGAATAATGCAACCACCTTTAATGTACTGGCGGGCACATACGATGCTGCGTTTACAGAGAGCCTTATTGGCCAGGCGCAACGCCGTGTCAGTCGTAAATGGTTGCAGCCACTGCTAACCGGCCAACCTACCATGCAGTTGCTCGAGATCAATTGCGGCACGGGCGCCGATGCGTGCTGGATGTCCAACCTGGGCCATTCGGTAATTGCTACCGACGGTTCGCCCGCTATGATAAACAAGGCGCAACAAAAAACGACTGTAATAAATTTATCAGGTACCCCCACGTTTCAAACCTGTGCGTTTGAGGCGTTGCATACCACATTTCAAAATCAGCAGTTCGATGCCATTGTTTCAAATTTTGCCGGGTTGAATTGTGTATCGCCGGCAGACATGAAAAAGCTGTCGACCCAGTTACAATCGTTGATACGCCCCGGTGGGTACCTGGCTGTGGTATTGTTTGGTAAATATTGTTTTTGGGACAGCTTTTATCACCTGTTGAAAGGCCAGCCCCGGCAGGCATTCAGAAGATGGACGAATAAAGAAGTGTTGGTGCAATTATCACCTGGCGTGCAGCAACCGGTTTATTATTATTCCGTAAAAGCATTTAAACGGTTATTGTCGCCCATGCAATTGATTGAAAAAAAACCGGTGGGTGTAAGCATACCGCCCTCGTGGCTGGAAGCCTACATGCAACAACACCCGCGCCTGTTTAATTCGCTGGTGAAATGGGAAGAAAAATTAGCCGGCGCCTCCCTGTTCACCAGCCTGGCCGATCACGCATTTTTGTTATTTAAAAAAGAAGCCAAATGAGGATCCTGCTAACACACGGATATTTTATAGAAGAAGACCCCAAAGAACAAGCCATTATGCGGCCCTATGTTCCCCTGGGCATTCTGTATATTTCTGCCTACCTGGAACAAAATGGCTACGATAATGAAGTATTCGACAGTACGTTCTCTTCCTTCAATAAATTGTGTGCACAGTTGCAGCAGCAACGCCCGCATGTTGTTGGCATTTATACCAACCTGATGACGAAGCTGAATGTTCTGCGCATTATTAATTATATAAAAGATCAGCCTGAATTACAACATACCAAAATAGTGCTGGGCGGGCCGGAAGTAAGGAACCATGCCATCAGGTTCCTGGAACATGGCGCTGATTTTATTGCATCGGGCGAAGGGGAACAAACCATGCTGGAGCTGGTTCAGTATGTAGAAGGCACGTTTACGGGTACCCTCACAGATATAGAAGGGGTTTCCTTTCTTGATCCTGAAAAAGGATTACAACAAAATAAAGAACGCACCAAGGTAAAGAACCTCGATGTGTTGCCCATGCCTAACCGGCGTAAGGTAAACCTGTCGTTGTACTTTGATGCCTGGAAAGGACGCCATGGCACCAGCACCGTTTCTATCAGCACCATGCGGGGCTGCCCCTATAGTTGCAAATGGTGCAGCCGCGCCGTATACGGACAAAGCTACCGGCGCCGGAGTCCGGCCAAGGTAGCTGATGAAATTGCTTATATAAAAGCCAACTATAATGTTGACAGCCTTTGGTTTGTGGATGACGTGTTTACAGTAAGCCACCAATGGCTGGAACAGTTCACCAACGAAATGACCAGCCGTAACCTGGTAACTCCTTTTGAATGTATTACGCGGGCCGACAGAATGAATGAAGACGTTATCATTAATTTAAAAAAGAGTGGTTGTTTCCGGGTATGGATAGGTGCAGAAAGCGGCTCTCAAAAAATTATCGATCTAATGGACCGCCGCGTGGAAGTGGAACAGGTTCAAAAAATGATACAACTGGCCCGCAAACATGGTATGCAGGCAGGCACCTTTATAATGGTAGGTTACCCCGGCGAAACAAAAGAAGATATCTACGCCACCGTTCAACATTTAAAAAATGCCGATCCCGATCTGTTTACAATTACCGTTGCTTACCCCATTAAAGGAACGCCGTTATATGCAGAGGTGGAAGATCGCTTTGTAACCAGCCTGCCCTGGGAAAGCAGTACCGACCGCGATATTGATTTTACCAGAACATATAACAGAAAGTACTACGATTATGCCATTCAAATGATCAACTACGAAGTGAATTACCACAAGGCATTGAAGAAACCGGTAGCCAATTTATTTAAACTAACCAAGCTGAAACTACGTTCAACTTTAGCTAAGGGACATATGTGGATGGAAATGCATAGAAAGGCAGTAGGCAGTGGGCAGTAGGCAGTAAAGTTATTGAGTTTGTAAGTTTTTATGTTCTAAACTAACTCAATTACTTAATAACCTACGAACCTAATAACTGAGTTGGTGACTATTCAATTTCTTCTCAAGTGAATCAAGAACTTTTCGTTGAAAGAACTCCGGGTTAGGTTTCGAAAAATGCTTCCCGGAATGTAACCCCATGCGAATACCGTGCGAGTTGGTTTTCTTTAATTGTTCTTTCTTTAACCAGCGGCGGGTAGTAACGCGCATGAACCAGTTATCTAAACTATTTCCTACTCTGTTATCGAGTAACCATTCTATGGTTCTTTTTACCCAGCCCGGTTTCGCCGGCACTATCGACGGCTTATTTACCGGCTGATTGGGAAAATAGCTGCCCGCCCAATTGTTTTGTTCATAAAACCGGTCCATAGTACCATTGCCGCAAACCGGCTTCAGGGTAATCAGTTCTGTAGCGGTAAATATATTTTGCTCGTCGATGTGCAATGCTTCTTCATCGATATAATAATTCATGCAATATAAATGCTGATGCCCCGTAATAAATGTGAATTTTTTAAACAAATGCATCAGGGTACGGGCAAGCCATAGTCTGTTCGCCTGCGTGATAATAAAAAAATCTATGTCGGTATTTTTATCGGCATAGTTTTTAGACAATGATCCCGATATGCCAATGCCCCGTACAAAAGGAAACTGGTATAAAAACCCGCCAACTTTAAAGCCGGTAGTCAACAAAATGCCGGCTTTATGGTTACCATTTGTTCTTCGGGCATGCAAGGAGGCATCCTG
>Ga0209646_1000709_pt1 | contig 11918 bp, 11 predicted proteins | sample AraplaL_Col_mTSA_FD_184259 | JGI IMG/M metagenome (GOLD analysis project Ga0209646, IMG submission 184259) | Arabidopsis root microbial communities from the University of North Carolina, USA - plate scrape CL_Col_mTSA (SPAdes) (version 2) | ecosystem: Host-associated > Plants > Roots >...
CAGTTGTTCTATTATAGGTACTATCTTATGACCGCTTATTTGCGAACCTGATTTTTCAAAAATGGTTGAGAGTATATAGTCCAGCTCGATCAATTTAACCGGTTTGGAAAGGAATTTATCAATGCCTGCGTTTTCAGCTTCCTGCTGGTACAATGTTTTTCCCAGTGATGACACCATAAGTATGAACGGTTCTGCGCTTCCCTTCAACAGGGTTTTAATTTCTTTTACCAGGGTAATGCCATCCATGTGAGGCATTTGATGATCGGTAATGATCAGATCGAAAGGTTTGCACTCCCGGGTGGCCTGTTCAATAATTTCCAATGCCTCGGGGCCGCTAAAACAGGTTTTACAGGGAATATGCAGGTAATTGAAAATACTATGCATCAGGTTGCAATTGGTATGGTTATCATCTACTACCAGTACTTCGCGCAATTCAGTTTTGGCAGAAAAATTCACCGAAGGAAGCTCGTTGGCAATTTCTACCGGGATGGTAAAAGTAAAGATGCTGCCTTTACCTGGTTCACTTGAAACACTTAAAACCCCATCCATCATTTTGGCCAGGTTTTTGGCAATGGCAAGCCCCAGGCCCGATCCTCCATATTTGCGGGTGGTTGATGAATCTACCTGAGTAAAGCTGTCAAAGATATGTTCCAGCTTTTCGGCAGGAATGCCAATTCCGGTATCCTTGACAGAGATAGATACATCGAGGTATCTTTTATCATTTTTTACATAGGGGGAAAGCAATCGTTGCACATGTACAAAGACCTCTCCTTCATGGGTAAATTTTATGGCATTGCCCAACAGGTTTACCAGTATCTGTTTTATGCGCACCGGGTCGCCTATAAATTCTGAAGGAAGCAGCAGGTCGATATCGCAGATAAGCTCTATATTCTTTTCAGCCGCCTTTATCGACAATTCATCTACCGTATCGCTTACCAGTTCATGCAATTTAAATAGGGTGTTGTCAATGATCATTTTGCCGGCCTCAATTTTTGAGAAATCGAGTATATCGTTTATAATATGAAGCAGGGAATAGGCTGATTTTTTTACATGCTGCAGGTATTCCCGCTGTACTTTCTGAAGCTCGGTTGTTAAAACAAGGTCGGTAAACCCAATGATGCCGTTCATAGGCGTACGCAATTCATGGCTCATAGTTGCCATGAAATCACTTTTTGCTCTCGATGCATTTTCCGCGGCTTCTTTTTCCTTTTCAATCTCCGAATAGATCTTGTTTATTTCTGCAAGCAGGTTCCTGATACCGCCGGCTTGCAGTTCCCCGGCGGTGAGGCATTTTAAAATTTGTTTCTCAAGCAATGGGTGATAGGGCATATCTTATTTTTTGCAGGGTTAGTTATTCTTTCTTCTTTGTTGCAGCACCCGGTTAAGGTCAACTACAATTTTATCGAGTTTTTCGGCTGAAGTGGACAGTGCACCAAGCATATTCCGCTGCTTTTCATCAACCTCTTTTCCGAGGGCATTCAGTACATGGGCAAACCCGATTATATTGGCCACCGGCGCTCTTAAATTATGCGAGACCGCGAAGGCAAATTCTTCCAGCTCTTTATTGCGTTGAAACAGGTCCTGGTTAATAGTATGCAGCTCTTCTTCACTGGCTTTTAAGTTATCACGCATCGATATCAGCGCCTTGCCCAACATATCTTCTTCACTAAGAGGCTGAAACGGCATACCGAAATTCCGCACCCCTATTTCATGTGCGAATGTGGCCGTTGTATACAGCTTCTCTGACAGGTTATTCACCGACCTTACCATTTCGCCTATCTCATCTTTACTTCCCCCATATTCCAGTTTCCTGATCTTCCCTTTACCCAGATCGTTCACCATATGTCTTATTTTATTTACCGGACCGGTAATAATGTTTGTCATGTATGCCGATAAAAACAAACCTACACAGGTTGTAATGATGCATAGCATAACGATCAATGTCCGTAACTGGCCCGACGAATGTTTAAGAATGGCCTCCTGTCCGTTCTTGATATTCTGCATTTTAGCAATTATAAATTCAAGCGATCGTACCAGGGCCTCCGTACGTGGCAGCACTTCATCTTCTACCACCCGCTCCGCCTCCATCCTGATCATAGGATCATCGTAATCTTCAAACTTCACCAATGTACTGGTGATCTCTTTTTCTTTTAACAACAACTGCTCAAAATCGTCAAATACATGTTTCAGGCTGTCTACGAGCTCCCTGTGTTTCCATTTCACTACATAATCATTCAGCGTTCCTTTCATTGTCTTATAGTCAACATGTTGTAGTTTTAACAGGGCATCCTTGTCGCTCTGACTCGACCGAAGGAAAACCCAGTTGGTACAATACATCTTTGATTCTATAAGCATTTTATTAAAATCATCCATTACACGAAGGGAAGGGTCTATTACTCCGTATATGTGATTGGACAGGCTTTGATTTTTGACCAGCGTAATGAAAGTCAGGATCCCGTTCATAAGGAACAACGACACCAGCAGAAAGAAACTCCAGTAAATCCTTCTTTTGATACTAATGGTCATTACGTAAAAATTAAATAAGGTTTATTATAGATTTAAATTAACGCCAAAGAACAGCCTCACCGGGTCTTCATGTTGACCATAATACAATTCAGTAGGCTCTTTTTTCAGGTCCATATTATACCCAACGCTCCGGTATTTTTGATTCAGCGCATTGGTTGCATTTACAAATGCGCTGATCTTTTTGGTCATATTATATCTCAGGGATACATTCAGTAACTGATAGCCGGGAATGGTTTGGCGTTTTACCAATGAACCAACCGTATCGGCAGTACCGGTAAGATTTTGCCGGCCTGTAACGATCAAACGGGGAGCAATGGAAAATTTGCCACACTTCATATCAAATCCCATCCGAAGCATAAAGGGTGAAATAAAATCGATCTGCTTTTTTATTACACTATGTACCTGCGCCTGAATAAACCCGTTCACATAACTTAAAGAAGCATAAGAGTTGAAACGAACTTTCCCAATCTTAATTTTATAATTCAGGCTCAGGCTTCCGCCATAAGTTTTCTGCTGCCCTTCGTTAATGAACACTTCTACATAACCAACCGGAATATCGTTAAACCTGTTATTGTAGATATGTGTAGTTTTATTATCATCTGCATAGGCATGCAGCCCTGAAGTAACAGAGGCATAAGCATCGAATGTGATACCCATTTTTTCAGAAAAAAAATGAGAAACATTCAGTTCCCAGATCTCAGAAGTGGTGGGCTTTAAACCCGTATTCGGTAAATGCAGCCAGTTGGATTCATAGGTTCGGCCTGAATCATTAGTTACGAACGAACCCCATTGTGCGTAAAAGTCGGCTGTATTGGGAGCCAGGAATGCACGGCCATACAACAGTTTCGCAATGGTATTGGCGGCCGGTTTATATACCATTCCCATCCGGGGAGTAAAATTATTACCATAACGGGAGTTAATATCATACCGGGCGCCCAGCGTAAAGCTGAGTGCATTTACCGGCACATATTGTACCTGTAAATAATTTCCAATATTGTTATATATGGAAGTATAAAAGACTGCCGGTAACCCGCCCGGCTTGTAATAACTCTTTGTTCCCAGGTAAGAACCATGCATATAAACGCCAGGCTCAACAGGCGCATCGAGGTCGGCACTAAAGGGGGTAGAATGATGTTGCTCATAACTGATGCCGACGGTGAGGTCTGCATGCCGGGTTACCTTCCAATCTACCTGTTGTTCCGCCTTTACCATCAGGTTGTTCGCATACTTATAGGCCCGTTCCATTCCCGTATATAAATTCCGGTAATTTGATTTAGGGTCCATATAATACTGGCTGGCGCTTAATGTAGAAGATAATTTTACGTTCCCCAGTGTTTTTCTGTAAGCGGCGCTCGCCATATCCATATACTGCCCCAGGTATACATCCTTATTATAAACGGTATTATTTGTAGTATTCTCTATGGAACCGGGCGTACGTGCATAATTCCGGAACAGGGTGAATGAAAAATCTTTCGCCTGTAATGAAGCGTACATATTAAAAGCGCGCATGGGTGCACTGTAGCCCGGTTTTACCGGTGCCACCGGTGTCATTGGTCCATAAATGGTATTGAAGGTTCCGGTGGCGTTAGGCTGCATGCTTAGTGATGGATCGTCTTTATACAGCTTGCTGTAATCGGGGGTTTTGTCATAAGCATACTGCCCCGACAGGATCAGGCTCACCTCTTTATTGATCTTATTGGCTATAAAAAGGGTATTGTTCGTATAGCCGTAGGTACCTATCATCGAAGAGGCATCGACCGTGAGCTTGTTTTTGTCGGGCGTTTTTTTTGAAATGATATTAATTATCCCCGCCACCGCATCGGCGCCATACAGAGCCGATGCAGGCCCATATACCACTTCAATATGATCGGCATTGTTTACAGGATAGTTTTCCATTATTGGAAGTACATCGCCTGAGGGGGTGGATATGCGGATACCATCGAGCAGCAGCAGGATCTTTTCCTGCCCCTGAATGCCGCGAAAACTCGTAATTGTTCTGCTTACGGAATAGGCTTTGTCATCCACTTTCATATCGGGCAGATCATACATTACATCGAGCAATGAGCGGTAGCCCCGCATTTTTATCTGCTCCTTTGTAATGATCACCACCGTGGCCGGAACCTTTTCAATTTCCAGCGAAGTTTTACTGGCCGTTGTAATTTTTACCTTTAAAAGGTCTGTCAGGCTGAGTTTTTCAAAATTGACGGCTGTGTCTGACTGACTAAACGCATGATTGCAAAAGAACAGTAAACCCATCGCTGTAGTGGAAAGCAGCAAATGAAAGTTGGTCTTCATACAGTATATTAAATTCCTGGTGGTTTTTATTTTAGAATCTTACCTAAATCCAACAACTCTGTGGCAATGTTCAGGTGCCGTTGTTCGATATTTGTTTTATTGATCTCCAGTTTCAACCGGTACTCTGTAATTACAAAATTGATGCATGCCCCTTTGTTTGCCAGCCCTTCCTCCTCAGAAACAAGCAGAATGGGTGCTCCGGCAGTACGGGCAACAATCTTCTTAAAACCCGAACTTTCATCTTCGCTCACAAAAAGAATATGACAATCGTACGTTGCGGCTGTAGACGAATACGTTTTGATAATTATTTTTTGATTGCCTACTGTTTTATTCACAACAAATGTTTTCAGGTACTCGTACAAAGAAGATTCCCCCACTATGCCAATTACAAAGTCACCTGTTTTTTTATCTTCCGGCCAATCGATATATTTTGTAAACCGGTAAATGATATTGGCATGCACGCCATAATCCATCTCCTGCGCGCGTGCAGCAAGCACACTGGCAGCCAACAGAAAACAGGTTAAAAGTATATTATACAGGCTTTTCATTGCAAAAAGCGTATCTCCTACCGGGTTAGTAATTTGAGCCGCTAAACTAACTTAAACGATTTGCGAAACACATGACCTGTAGTGGCTTTAATCGGGCAATACATGGTAATCAGTAATGAATTAATGTGTTTTATTCATCACATACTGGCACACAATTACACTCCGTTATACAGGGAAATTTCAAAAAAATGGAAAGAGTGATCTGTATAGACGATGACCCGCTTTGTCTGCTGCTGGCGGAGGTGGTGATAAAACAATCAAATGTTACTAATGAAATACATTTAGCAGAAAGCGGACCGGCGGCCTTATCCTTACTGAATAACATCCATTCAACCGGTAATCAGCTGGCGCCGCGGGATTTGTCTACTTTAATTTTTCTGGATCTGAACATGCCTGTCATGAACGGCTGGGAGTTCCTGGAGGCTTTTGAAAAGAATTATCAGCATTTGTGCGGCCTGGTAAAAATTGTAATTCTAACTTCCAGCATCGATACTGCCGATATTATAAGATCAAGGCAATACAAGATCGTTTCTGACTATATTCCTAAACCCATAACGGCGGAAGTGCTTAAGAAGCTGCAAACTGGGATAGCGGCGTGAGGGAGGGCAAAAGGCAGAGGGCAAAGGGCAGAGATAAACTCGCGATTACTCAGCAATCAAAATAATAGCGAGCACATCTATGCCCTTTGCCTTTTGCCCTCTGCCTATTTCTTCATCTTCCCCGGCGGAACGCCAAATTTCTTACGGAAGGCACTGTTGAAATGTTGTACGGAAGAATATCCCAGCCTGTCGGCAACGTCTTTAATGGGCATTTTAGCCCCCAACAGATCACACGCCTGGGTTAATTTATAATCTGCCAGGTAACCAAATACGGTATTATTATAAAGCGCTTTGAAGCCCTTTTTCAGTTTAAATTCATTGATGCCTGCAACCCGGGCCAGCTCAGTTAAAGAGGGCGGCTGGGCGGCATGTTGCAACAGGTAATCTTTGGCAAAATGAATGCTCTCGGTATCCTGCCCCGGTTTAACTATCAGCGAAGGCGTTTGGTTAGCACGCGCTGCATCTTCATACATCTGGGCCTGTAAGGTCAGCAACTCAATACATTTCGATTGCAGGAATAACAATTTCAACCCGCCTGTTACTTTCACGTTCATGATGTCGTGCAGGCACTGGTGCATGGCAAATGAAATGGGCATGGCCTCGCGGCTCAGGTCCTGTTCGTTTCCCCTGGCCACTTTTTCGGCAAATTCCATCAGGGAAGGGCTGCTGTCTTTTGCCAACTCCAGGAAAAAGCGGGTGGTAAAATGCACTTCTATGAATTTATACTTATTGAACCGCCCGCCGTACTGACCCGTACCTGCAAAAACCGGCGTATAGTGCATGTTATGTTCATTGGCTTTGAAATGGTGTTCTTTTCCTGAGACCAGGTTCTTCATTTGCCCATCACCCTGTAAGGTAAAATGCATTTCAACCAGGTCTATCTCACCTGTGATCTCGAAACTCAGCCGCCTGGATTCATACAACATCATATCGCCATACACAATGTAGATGCCCGAGAAAGCCATTTGCACCATTTCAGCATCGCCAAATGGAAAGCTGTAGACCTCTCTTCGTTCAGTAACCAACGGCTGTTCTACTATTTTGTTCGAAAACACATCGCCGACTGTATACTGCCGGCCATTTTCGTCATACACAGTAACACCCATAAAATCCGTTTGATGTAAATATTTATCCGTATTGTATAAAAATGTGCAGTTAACCCTTCTTTAACTTTGTAAAGGTAAAATATCTGTTTCGTAAACAAAACATATAGCATGTTTCACTTATCTAATTACCAGGCCAATGAAAATATAGATGAAGCCATGAACGCCGGGCTGCATGCTGCCAGTGACAATGAACTGTCACAAGCAATACAGGCAAAACAGGTATACAATCATAAAACCACCCATCACTTCTTTGTGGGCGATGAATCAACCGTTGAATTATTCAATGCATTAAAAGAGATAGCCTTAAAAAAAGATCATGAATACTTTGGCATACTGGAATTACACCCTGAATACGAAACGGTGCTAAGTATGTTAAAGCTGCTGATAGACAGTGTGCCCGAACTACCCGAATCGCCGGGGTACAATGCCATTCAATGGATGGAAGACATGCACCCCAATTGCTGGCTGGCCTGGAAAAACGCCACCTTTTATTTATCAGGCGGCGCAACATTGGTCTCCCGCTTTCAACAATACCTGATACAACGCCAGGTAAACCGGGAACAAATTCGTATAATAAACCAGTAACAGCAACGCAATTAACACAGTACATGCTGCAGTAAATACCATGAGCGCTAACCGAAGCCCTGCCCCATACTAACAGGTCTCCTAACCTATGAGAATAAAACGTCAAGTATACGTTAAAATAACGTATGTATACTATTGTCACCAATCAGGATAAGTACTAACTTCATCGCGCAACAAATCATATTTTATCCTGGACTCCTATGACCACCTCAACACTAACCGAAGACCGTTCACAAAAACGGGTTCAACGCATCACCGTGTACCCAAACCTGGTTACACAAAAGAAGTTCTGGCTGCAATTGTACAATGTAGAACAATGTGTTTTTACTGTTCAGCTGTATTCCCTCGCGGGGCAGCAGGTATTTAAACACTTTTTGTACCATGCCGATCTTTATTCAAACCACACTATTTTGCTGCCCAACCACCTCCCCAGAGGAATATACAAAGTAGCTGTGCGTTATGGCGACAATCACTATGTTCAGCCGATTGTTATTGACTAGCCCCTTCTTCTCTTTGCCGTTCGTTTCGTTCGTTCCTTCCTTTGCACTTTTTTTAAGCACAAACACCTATTAGACTGCCCATGCAAGTATTAGTTTTGCACATCCATACCCATGGACTGCAATACCAGGATTTGCCATGCGTTTTCCTAACTCAAGGAGCCGGATAGTTATATCCGGCGCCATCGATAATTACTACAATTAACCTTTAAACACTATAACCATGACTATGTATCCTGACCTGAAGATCTTTATTGTGGACGATGATATATTCTGTATAACCCTGTATGAGCAGTTCCTGCGTAACCTTGGTTATACCAACCTCACCTCCTTTACCAGCGGCGATGACTGTATACAGCAGATCAAGGAACATCCGGCGCTTGTTTTCATGGATTACAACATGGAAGGCATGAACGGCATCGAGGTATTGAAGAAGATCAAGTCATACGATCCACATATCATGGCATATATAATTTCAGGACAGGAAAACAGCCAGGTAGCCCGGGAAGCCCTGCAATACGGCGCACTCGATTATGTGATTAAAACCTCCCTGAACACAGATAAAATGGCTGCCATTATGAAACGGGTTGAAGAATATTATACCCCCCGCCCAAAAGAAGGCAAAAAATCGTTCTTCGAAAAAGTGAGATCAGGTTTGGGGATGTAGATCATTCGCTTACTAACCAATACTTATATGCAGAATGGGAAAGGTGGCTCAGAAGGAAGAGTCACCTTTTTTATTAAGAATTAGGAAGTAAGAAGTATGAAGTAAGAAATTCGCGAGCTTCTTACCTCCTACTTCTTACTTCCTACCTCGCCTAGCTTCCTTCGCCAGTACTTGCACACCAACGAAAAAACCATTCCGCATAAGCGGAATGGCGTTCCTGATGTACTTGTCCTAGATCCTATATTAAACGTCCTGTACCAATTCCCTATTTACAATTTCTTTTGTTTATTAACGGGATACTACACCTGCTATTATTATTTTGTTTGCACTCCTTTGCTTTTTACTGGTTTACTATTAATGGCTACGCGAAAATATTTATGGGTTTAACGTAACGACAGTAGCATCGCTCTTTACAACATTATAGGCCGGCTGCTTTTTTCGGGCATGTTTCCAGGTTGTATTAAACCCAACGATAAAATTCCTTCCGCCGCCAAATGGATCGAATGTATACACGGGGATGGTAAATTTATTGAACGTAAAACCTATCAGGATGCCCGGCTGCACCGCGTCGCCTGTTAACCGGTCGTATGTATGCTGTACAGATATACCAGCATACAACCACTTACTGCTTTGATAACCTGCTTCAGACCAGCTGTACAAGAAATACCTGCCACATGACTTAACAGGCATTGAATACTGCGATTGCGAGGAAAAAAAGAATTTATTGTAATCCAGCTCTATATTCAACCCGGTTGATATTCCTTTAAACTTTCCAACCGAGCCGCCCAGCATGGGCACAAATGAATAAGTCAGGTTATGACCACCATTAAATGCCCGGCCCAGGAATAAAGAAAAAGTTTCCAGGGCTTCATAATTATACCTCGCTTCGGCATACCAGTTCTTTTTATGCTGGTAATGCACCACCGGCATATAGGTATACAATTGATGGGGAGTTACAACATGGTATTGCTCAAAATTTATATTAACCTGACCAAACCCGGTGTTATTCATTAACAATATAGAGACGAACAGTATGAAGCAATCTTTTTTCATGCAGCAAATTCCACTACCTCGGGTTTCAATTCTTTTTTCTCCCCAACGATCACAATAGGCGCATTGGTGAGCTTGTCAAAAATGGAGATCTCTTTCAAAAAGGGATTCCAGTAAAAGATAAGTTTTTCAATTGGCTTCCATAATATTACCCAGCTGAACACATCCAGCGCATTGCTGAAAGCAGAATGTATGCGATGTTCAGCATTAAAAAGCAGCGGCATCACCCCCTGGAAGAACATTACAATGGCCAGACTGAATACCAGTAATATCCAGTTGCGCTTTTTAAACTTTTTAAACTCATCTTCCTTGATAGATTTCTTTAATGAAAAGTGGCGGCGAATGGCATGCACCAGCGGATCGATAAATTCCCTATCCGTTTCGTTTACACAGTTTAATTTATAAGTAACCAACGAATATCTTTTTATGGTGGGGGCATAGTTCATAATATATTCTTCAAACTCCTGGCTCAACTGCCGTTTGTAAATAGGCGCCGGGTCGTTCACATTGAAGTATCCATCAATGGTATGTTCATTAACCTTTAGGAAGATATTGATCTTTTTAAATAATGTGTTGCTCATAACGAATGTTTTCGAATAGGACGGATCGGCACATGGACTGGTTCGCTTCTTATTAATAACGTAACGCAATAACGTTCAAGGTGCAAGGTTGTGAGCTTGTAGCGATAATAGATAAAAGCACCTATGGAAATGAAGTATATTTAGGTAGTGGTTGACGGGTTGATGAAAAGAGCAGATTGATAGGGTTGATATGGTTGACGGAGTTGATACAGTTAACACGTTAACAAGTTGACGAGTTAATAAGTTAACGGGTTGAATTTTATCGCGAGATTGCCCTGCTCCTCCCCCACCGGGGGAGGCCGGGAGGGGGCCCGCTAAAAAGCCCTGGCATACTGCCAGGGCCAAACGTAACGCACGAGAAAAAGCACTGCCCATACCAATTTAAATGCAGTTCTGAGCGTACGTTCTATGTGATGAGATCAGCTTATTATCAATTGCAGTTTATCATACAGGGATCAGTCTTTTAATCCCAGGTAGCTTTTTACTTCTTCATAATTGTTCCAGTTTATTTGTGTATTCATTCGAACGTGCGCCCCTCCGGGGATCAGCACGTACCGGTATTGCCGGGTTTTATCGCCGGTAGTTTGGTCGGTAGCGGTAGAAGCATTGCCATTGGCATCCAGCTCTATCACCCCGGGCGCATACAGCGGCGTGATCTGTGCAGTGCCTGAAATAAGCGGCAGTGGCAACACTACTTTTTTGGCAGCAGTGCCCAGGTTAATGTACACCTTTATTTCTCCTTTCGAGAGGAGGTCATCTGTTAACCTGGTTTCCTTGATCTGCGTAAAGAAAACACTGCTTGTCTGGCTCTGGGAAAAAGTAAGATCGAGCCAGTCGGAATACAATACATTGGCAGTGCCGGCATCGCCTTTACTACCGGTAGCGCCTTGTGCGCCGGCATCGCCCTTGTCGCCTTTTTCACCGGGCGGACCAGCATCCCCTTTTTTACAGGCGCCAATCAATACCGCAGCAGCCAGCAACCAGGATAAGAAATGGTGCAGGCCCCATTGATGTGTGCGTTTCATGTTTTTGATTTTATTTTGTGTGATTAATTCCTCGTTGCTGCGATAACCTGCAGCTGTATTCCCTACCATACATTCCGTGGACAACCATCGTCGTACTTATTACCCAGCAGAAAGCCCACCATAATTTCATGCGAGCCTTTACTTACCACGTTCAATCCGGAGGTGGTATAATCATATGAGTAGCCGATATTAAACCGGTGACTGATGTTCATGCCCACCATAGCGGCAAATCCATCGTTGTACCGGTAGCCGGCGCCTAACCAGGCTACATCGCGGTATTGCAGTTTGGCATTCAGATCGAGCTGAACCGGCATCGGCTGTACATATTTTACCATTACCGAGGGGATCAGGTTGAAATCTTCATCTAACAAAAAGCGATACCCGGCCGTAGCAAACAAATGCGGCACTATTTTTCCATTGGTTGTTTTTACTGTATTGT
>Ga0209646_1000710_pt1 | contig 11916 bp, 9 predicted proteins | sample AraplaL_Col_mTSA_FD_184259 | JGI IMG/M metagenome (GOLD analysis project Ga0209646, IMG submission 184259) | Arabidopsis root microbial communities from the University of North Carolina, USA - plate scrape CL_Col_mTSA (SPAdes) (version 2) | ecosystem: Host-associated > Plants > Roots >...
CAAAGTTTTTGTGTGCTTCGCACGCCAGTATTCAAACTGGATTCCGGCGTTCGCCGGAATGACGAACATTGCGCAGGCATGCTGGAAAATACCGACTGTTATAACGTCACCCCCGTCCGCAAAAAATCGGCGTAAAATGCGCGCCATTCAAGGTCAACCGACTGGCCGACATGCACCGCATCCTTCAGTGTCCCGCCAACCTGGACGCAGCTAGCAAGACCGACAAGCCTTAGCTTGTTCCACCGGGGCAAACCTCTACTCCTCCCACTTCAAGCAGGTACGACTGAGAGCGTTCGCGCGCTCATGGTCATCGCCATGTTCATTTCATCCCATGCGTTCCCGATAACGCTCGGCCATTGCCGAGCGGATGGCTTGCCGCTGTTCGATGCGCTGGCCGACGACGGCACCCATAACCACGTTCGCGCAATACCCAGGCAATAAGCCGTTCCACACCTTATCGCCAACAACCCGTCAGTGACGCGGGTTGCGGCCCTTTGCAGCCGAAAAACGGTCCTGGCCGCGCGCCAGGTTTCTTTTCCTCAAGGACAAACAGCAATGACTCTGTTAATCGTAATAGCCGTAGCTGTCGTAGTACTCGCCATGCTGGTCTTTCTCTCCAACGCCATCGTCTACATTCCCAACGACCGGGTCGGCGTGGTGGAGCGATTGTGGGGCGCTGCATCGCTCACCCGCGGACTGATCGCCTTGAATGGCGAAGTGGGTTTTCAACCGCATGTACTGCGCGGCGGCCTGCATTATTTCTTTCCGTTCCAATATCGCGTGCATAAAGTCGACCTGGTGACGATTCCGCAAGGCGAGATCGGCTACATCTTTGCGCGCGACGGCCACGAACTGGTGGATGGTCAAACCCTGGGCGCGATCGTCGACACCGGTATTGAAGACGCCGCGGCCTTCCTGAAGGCGGGTGGCCAGAAAGGTCCGCAGCGCACGATCCTGCGTGAAGGTACGCATGCGATCAATGTCGCGCAGTTCGCCATCATCACCTCGGCGCGCGTGCATGGCCTGCTGCTATCCAGCGAAGAAAAAGACACCATCGACCAGATGGGCAAGGTGCTGCGCGATCGCAATGGCTTCGTGCCGGTGGTGATCGGTGGCCTGGCATCGACCGTCGCAGCGGAGAAATCCGACCGATCCGATGACGATCCGCGCGACGTGCTCGGCGTCGTCACCATCCACGATGGCCCGGTGCTGCCGCCGGATGAGATCGTCGCGCCGCGCGTGGGCGAAGATCCCGCCAACAAGGCCACCTTCCACAACAATTTCCAGAACATCAACGCGTTCCTGCGCGCCGGCGGCCGCCGCGGCCGTCAGCACCAGGTCTTGGTGGAAGGCACGTATTACCTCAACCGCCTGTTCGCCACGGTGGAGTTCATCAGGAAGACCACGGTGCCGGTCGGTAGCGTAGGCGTAGTGGTCTCGTATTTCGGCAAGGCGGGCGACGATCGCTCCGGCGACAACTATTCGCACGGCGAGCTGGTCGATACCGGTTGCCGTGGCGTGTGGAAGGAACCGCTGCTGCCGGGCAAGTACGCGTTCAATACCTTTGCGGGCAAGATCCAGCTGGTGCCGACCACCAACTTCATCCTGAAATGGTCGCCCGAAGTCACCAACGCACATAAATACGACGAGAACCTCGCCGAGGTGTCGCTGATCACCAAGGATGCATTCGAACCGCTGATGCCGCTGTCGGTGGTGGTGCATATCGATTACCGCAAGGCGCCGCTGGTGGTGCAGCGTTTCGGCGACATCAAGCGCCTGGTCGACCAGACGCTGGACCCGATGGTGTCTGCATACTTCAAGAACATCGGCCAGACCAAGACACTGATCGAACTGTTGCAGGAACGCTCGGCAATCCAGGAACGGGCCAGCACCGACATGAAGGAACGCTTCGCCGCCTACAACCTCGACTTGCAGGAAGTGCTGATCGGCACGCCGCACGGCAGCGCCGGCGCCACCTCCGGCCAGCGCATCGATACCATCCTCAACCAGCTGCGCGATCGCCAGGTGGCCAAGGAGCAAATGGAAACCTTCGACCAGCAACAGCAGGCCGCCATCAAGGAACGCACCCTGCGTGAAGCGCAGGCCAGAAACCAGATCCAGGCCGAGCTGACCAAGTCCGAGATCAACGTGAAGATCAAGACGAACGAGGGCGATGCCGCCATCGCCGCCGCCAGCAAGGAGGCGCAGGTGATCAACATCAACGCCGACGCCGAACGCAAACGCCAGATCGCCGTGGGCGAAGGCAAAGCCGCCGCCACCGAAGCGGTAGGCAAGGCCGAAGCCAGCGCGATCCGCGCCAAGGCCGACGCCTTGACCGGCGAAGGCGCGCGCATGCAACTGATCAACGACCTCGGCAAGCAGTTTGCCGACGCCTTGCGCGAAGGGAAGATTGCCATCGTGCCGAAGATCGCCTTGGGTGCCGATGGCGGCAATGCCCTCTCATCGCTGGCGCAGCTGGCGAATGCCTTCATGGCCGAGAAGCTGGATGGCGGTGAAGCGGATGATTGGCAAAGCTGGCTCAACCAGCAGCCGCGCGAGTGACATTGATATTGCCGGAGCTGCCCCCTCCCCTACGTGTAGTAGGGGAGGGTTGGGATGCGGTGAAGCAACCTCGCGACGAGTAAAAAAGTGCATGCAGCATTATCGCTAACCATGCTCCACCGCCGGCTTCAAATGCGTATCAAACGATCGCCACAAACCGTCTCGCCCTTCGATGCTGATGACTGCGTGGTGTGCACCGATGCCCGGCTTCTCGTTGCGGCAACGCTCCATGGCGAAAGCAAGCGCATCTTTCCGGGTGGGAAAACGGATCGTCCTGTCACCATCCACCAGAATGCTCTCGGTGGAATCGATCGCGGGGTAGGGGAGATAAAACGTCGGCAAGGCGCTGCACAGCCAGTGCGAAAGACCTGTCGCATACTGTGGCGGCGGCATTATCCAGCGCTTGTGAAGACGATGTGCCGCGCAAGCGAACGAACGGGACCGATTCAGCTACCGTGGCCGCGATGCCGGGCTAGCAGTGCCGGCCCCCGCCGTTCCTTGCGGAATGATGCACACCACGCGGTAAGTGTTGGACGCCACCTGCTTGTAAAGACAGCTGCCGTTGCGTGCAGCCAGCTGATCCACGATCCCGGCCCACGTCCCTTGCCTTGCGGGTGCGACAGACGGCTTGCAGGCGATGCTGATGCCTTGGCGCACGTCCTGCACGTTCTGCAATTCCGGCATTTCATCCGCGGTGATCTCGAACAGGTGGCGGCCGCCCTTGTTCAAGAATTCGTCGAAACGCAGCACGTTTGTTAAATGCATGACTGTCACTCGTGCACCTCGTGTCTTCTTGTTGGTGACCGCCCGAGCATACCGTGACGAGCTTTACACGCAGGTTAACCAGGCACACAGCAGTCGCGGAATATTCACGTAAATGAAGCGTATCCCTCCACGGTGCCGTGGCCGGGAAAGCGCGAATGATCACGTTGCCAAGACATCGTCCTGGTAAATGTATTCGGCACCGAGTTCCCGCGTCGTCCCATGGACCCCTGTCCCGATCTCGGGTTGTGCAGGCATGTGCATGATTGACCTTCCTTTGCAGCGATTCATTCTCGGAGGACGCGTGTCGTATGGCCATCGATTTGGAGGCGCGCCTACATCCAACGGTGCATAAGGCGATCTCCGCCTTGCAAGGGGGCGACAAACTCAGGTGGCTGACCTGCTTCACCGCCTCGGCCAAGTTGTTCGACAACGGAAAGCGCCGGGGTTTTCAGCAGTTTTCCCGCGACAACGTCGGGATCATGCATTTCACCGGCATCGAACACATCGACAGCGATGGGCGCGGTTTGCGCGGCAGGCTGCATATCGGCGATAACGAGGAGGTCACCGCCTATTTCAAGTTCCGCATCGACAGCACGGAGATGTGCAGCCGGCTGGATGTTTCGCGGATGGAGGGCGATCGGCATCTTCCGCTGCAAGGCGATGGATAGCTGCCCTGTGGCGTGTACATGCCGGGAAAATCTGGGCGCAGCAGAACGAAATGCAATTCGTCAGGTATAAGACAGCTTCGCCTCAGGCGCCGTGCATGTCGGAGCCAGGCGCCAAAAACTCCAGCGATCGCAGCCAGAATCGCAGCATGTGAGGACTGGCTTCCTGTTGGCCCAGTTCCCGCCACGACAGCTCGCAGAACAGATCACGCTGGCGCTGATAACCGCGCTTGGCCCAGAACGCGTCGTTGGCGCGGTAATCCGGCGGGCGGCGCGGATCGTGTTCGTCGCGCTCCACCGCGCAGAACGCCGCCAGCTTGAAGCCGTTGCGCCGCGCATGCGTTTCGCGCTCGTCGAAAAAGCGATGGCCGATGCCCTTGCCACGGTAGGGGTGCAGCAGCACCGATTCGCCGAAATAGAAAATCGTCTCCAGCGCATAACCCTTTTTGCGAAAAGGCAGCTGAAAAACCGCCTGATCGTCCAGCAAGGGAAGGCCGGTCGCCGCGCCAACCACCGCTTCGTTATCCAGCGCCAATACGAACACGCTGCGCGGCGAGCGCGCGTACGCCGTCAAGTAGTCGCTCTCGACTTCCGTGCCGCCGTCATACAGATAGGGATAATCGCGGAAGACGGTGCTGCGCAGGCGGGCCACGTCCTCCAGATAGGGCGCCACCGCTTCGCCGGCGCAAGTGAGGATGTGCAGCGTCATGGCGGCGCTCCGGTGGCTGGACAGCGCAACGCGTGCCAACCGCCACGATGGAAGGCAGCGTCATGGCGTTCGATCAATGCAACGGCATCAGGCATCGGCAAGCCCCAAAACAGGTCAGAGCATCCTTAGCTTAGACCACCGCGACCTGCATGGCGGGCGTGAATTTATGCCAATTTCCACGCCCAAATCGTCTCGATTCCTCAAGACGCCAAGGTCTGCTTTGCACAAGCATGCATCGCCGAAGCTGTCATCGCCTTTACGCAGCATGTTTGAGTGACGGATGCGGGCCTGGGAGGGGCTGCAAAGTCTGTTTGACCGGTGGGCATCGACAGCGACGGCGGGGAGATCCAACACGTTATGGCAAACCGCGCGGGCCGGGAGCTCGCGTGGTGAGAGCGCTTTTTCCCCAATTTCTGCGGGCACCGCATCGCCTCCTCGTTCTACCGATCATCCACTATCACGAGGAAAAACCATGAACATGTCGAGATTCCTGCCCTGGCTGGCGTTGCTCGCCATTTGGGCCAACACGGCCGCAAGTCAAACCTGGACGCCGCTGAAAAACGCACCACCGGTCGACATCGGGTACATCGCCCTGGCAACGGACGGCACGGTGCTGGCGCACGCCAGAACGTTCTCTTCAGCCGATTCACAGTGGTACAAGCTCACGCCGGATATCAACGGCAGTTACGTCAACGGCACCTGGAGCCAGCTCGCTTCGATGCCATCGGGCTATGCGCCGATCGATTTCGCCGGTGGCGTGCTGGCCGACGGCAAACTGCTGGTGGAAGGCGGCGAGTACAACGAAGCGCAAGACGTGGAATCCAACCTTGGCGCCCTCTATGACCCGGTCGCCAATACATGGACGTCCGTATCGCCGCCTTCCGGCTGGAGCCAGATCGGCGACGCTTCCGGCGTCATCCTGGCAAACGGCACGTTCATGATGGGGCAGCAAGGGCTGTTCAACAGCGCACTCTTCGACGAAACCCATCTCAGCTGGAGCATCACCGGCACCAACAAGCCCGATTACAACATCGAGGAAAACTGGATCCTGCTGCCCAACGGGAGGGTGCTGAACGTCGAAACCTATGCGTACTCGCTCTACAACCCGGCCGGCACCAGATCTGAAATCTATGACCCCGGTACCGGACAATGGAGCGACGCCGGCAGCACCGTCGTGCAACTGTGGGATTCGGCCGCCGCTTGCGGCGGCGAAAGCGCGGCAAGCTATGAAGTTGGCCCGATGGTCCTGCGGCCTGATGGAACCGTGTTCGCCACCGGCGCCAATGCCTGCGGCGCCGGCCACACGGCGATCTACGACACCCGCACCGGCACCTGGACGGCCGGCCCGGATTTTCCCAACGGCCTGGATATCGCCGACGGCCCCGCCGCGGTGGAGACCAACGGCAATGTGCTGATGATGGCCAGCCCGGGCATCTACCAGGCACCGGCCACCTTCCTCGAATGGAACGGCAGCAGCTTGACCGTGGTGCCGGCGCCGTCCACGGCGGCGGGCGATTCCTCCTGGTACGGCGCCATGCTGGCATTGCCGAACGGCCAGATATTGTTCTCCGACCTGAGCCCGAACCTGCTGGTGTGGACGCCGGCCGGCACGTATCAGCCCGCCTGGCAGCCCACCGTCAGCGCCGTGGCCACCACGCTGATGCCAGGCAACACCTATCCGGTTTCCGGCACGCAGTTCAACGGATTGTCGCAAGGGGCCGCGTACGGCGACGACCAGCAAATGGCGACCAACTATCCGCTGGTGCGCATCGTCAACTCGGCCAGCGGGCACGTGTTCTACTGCCGCACGCATGGACACAGCAGCATGGGCGTCGCGACCGGCAACGCCGCCGTTTCCACCTATTTCGACGTGCCCGCCAACATCGAAGCGGGCGCAAGCGCGTTGTACGTCGTTGCCAACGGCATACCCTCCAATCCGGTGGCGGTCGTTGTAAGCGGCGGCAGCGGCGGCGGTGCCACCGCAACACTAAGCCCCGCGAGCATCGATTTCGGCAACGTCGCCGTGAACGGATACAGCAGCTGGCAAGCGGTGACGCTGACCAACAACGGCGCCAGCGCCCTGTCGATTGGCACCGTCACGGCGAGCAATGCCGCGTATGTCGATCAAAGCTATTGCAGCGGCACGCTCGCCGCCGGCGCACAATGCGTGATCTATGTGCTGTTCCACCCGACGGCCAATGGAACGTACAACGGCAGCATCACCGTCACCGACAGCGCAAGCAACAGTCCACAGGTGGCCAGCCTTACCGGCACGGCAGGCACCAGCGGCGGCAACAACATCAACTTCTCCGGCACTGTCGCCGCGCAAGGCGACTACTCCTATACGCCCAGCTTCACCAGCGGCGCGGGAACGGTGACGGCCACGCTCGACGTGCCGGCCGGCACCCGCTGGCGGTTTGTTGCGGATAACGCCACGACCAACCAGGCCATCGCCGAAACGGATGGAAGCGGACCGTTGACGGTGAGTTACACGGCGATGGCGGGGGACAGTTACAGCTTCTTCGTGCAGGCCACTGCCGGAGCGGGCGCGTGGTCGATGACAGGATCGCATCCATAGCGGCGAAAGCAGCGACTGCTGCTTCTCTGCATTAGCGTCGAGTTTCAGTTGCTGTGCTTTTTTGCTCGTCATCCCGGCGAAAGCCGGGACGACGATGGGGGTTACTGAGACTCGACGCTAAGCAGTTTCGTAGGCTGGCATGCAATCCCAGCATTCACATGCACGACGAATGCTGGGATTTCATCCCAGCCTGCGGTTGCCAGCATGCATGGCGGGCACGGAATTATCCCGTGGCCCGCTCGAGATCACCATCCTGGGTGTCTGTCGCCATCACTCGATTGCGACCACTCCGCTTCGCTCTGTGGAGCGCCGCGTCGGCATCGCGGAACAGGCGGTGCAAGTCATATCCGCACGTATCGGTACAAGCCACTCCAAGGCTGGCGGAAAAAGCTATGACGCCACCGTCGGCCTCGACCAGGGCCGCTTCGAGCGCGGTGCGGATGTGATCGGCTGTCGCCATGCCCTGGTCGCGGTGGCAATCGGGCAGCAAGATGCAGAATTCCTCCCCACCGAGCCGGCCGAACAAGTCCTGCGGGCGCAGGTGTTGGCGGCAAATGGCTACGGTGCGCCTCAGCACGATATCGCCTAGCGCGTGGCCATGCGTATCGTTGATCTGCTTGAAGTGGTCGAGGTCGATGGCGATCAGGCAGGCGATGCCGCGACGTTTCTCCAACTGATGGAGCGTGCGGTCGGCCTCGCCCATGAAATGCTGGTGGTTGGAGACGCCGGTAAGCGCATCCAGGCTGGACAGTTCCTCGAAGCGAAGCTGCGAGCGTTTGAGCCGGAACATCCATGCCGCCACAGATATCAGCAACAGCGACAGCAGGGCGATATACAGCCGGCTGGTTTCGACAGCCTTGGTGGCCAGGGTCTGTCGTAACTGCAGAACGTCGTTCTGCTTGCTCAGGGCATCGGCCTGCATTTTCTGCACAAGCAGGTGCTGCTCGGTCATGTCGTAGGCCAGCGCTCGCGCATGGAGATCGTCGAGATGGCTCTTCTCCAGCGCGGAGTAGCGTTCGTGGTAGATTAGTGCGGCAGCTTCGTGGCGCTGCTTGTTTTCGATCTCGTAGAGCAATTCATAGTCGTTCATCAGCCACGAGCTGGTGTCACTAGGCAGGCTGATAGCCAACGCGTCCAACGCAGCTATTTTTGCCTTAGCTAGATCCCCTAACGCGAAGTAGGCCTGCGCACGTTGCACCCTGGACGAGAGCATATGTTCGTAATAGTGGTTCGCTTGGATCGAGGAAGCGACACGGTTGAGTAGGGCAAGTGCTTTGGCTGGCTGGTTTTCGTGCAGATAAATGCTGACTAAGTAGAGCCACAGGGCGTTGGTCGGGACAGGTTGCTGGGAAGCTGTGCAGACATCAATGGCGCGATGAAGCTCCGGGCTGGCTGGCGTCAATCGATTACTGTCGAAAAGTGCCCCTGCTTGCATCATGAGAGGAAGGCACGGAGTCGTCCCAGGAGGAAGACTATCCTCCGCCATTCGCGCGTATTGAATGGCTAAATCGGCTTGATTGGCGAAATCCTGCATCTGCGACAACTCTACCAGCAGCGGAAAACGTATCTGTGGATTTTTCACGTCGGGTAGCGTGGATGCCAAATGATTGGCCATCGCAAATGCTTCTGCGTAGCGCCGATAGGTAAACAGCATCTTTAAAAGAAGCGCCGACGCATTGGTTACCAATACGGGGTCGCCAGAATGATCAATGATCTGGTGCAGCTCGGGTTCGGCCTCGGCGTATTTCCCCTCGTACATGGCTTCCCAGGTGTCGAGGTAACGCAGGTGCCATTGCTCATGCTCGAGTAGGGGAGGGGCGTCGTGATGAATCTGGGCTAGCATCTGCACATATTGCGGATGATCTTTGAGGCGCAGACTTTCAGTCTGATCGAGGAACTTAGCGGAGTCTGTTATGGAGCTAGTGGCGTAACAGGATTGCGCGACCAAGCACCATGCTGCGGCCACGAACACAGTCCACAAGTAAATGCGGGGCAAAAACCCGGTCATGTGTTACTGCCTATGTTGAGGAGAACGGCCAGGGTCTTTGAGGAGGCACAGCCTGCATAGCGAGGATGAGCTTATCCAGCCCGTTTCAAATAGCTGTCCTGGATATCCATAACCGCCATCACCCGATTGCGTCCGCCTCGCTTCGCCCTGTAGAGCGCCGCATCGGCATCGCGGCACAGGCATGACAGGTCATATCCACACGTATCGGTACAAGCCACGCCAAGGCTGGCGGAAAACGCTATGACACCACCGTCGGTCTCGATCAGGGCCGCTTCGAGTGCGGCGCGGATGTGATCGGCTATCGCCATGCCCTGGTCGCGGTGGCAATCGGGCAGCAGGATGCAGAACTCCTCGCCGCCGAGCCGGCCGAACAAGTCCTGCGGGCGCAGGTGTTGCCGACAGATGGTCACGGTGCGTTTCAGCACGATATCGCCAAGCGCGTGGCCATGCGTATCGTTGATTTGCTTGAAGTGATCGAGGTCGATGGCGATCAGGCAGGCGATGCCGCGCCGTTTTTCCAGCAGATGGAGCGCGCGATCGGCCTCACCCATGAAATACTGGTGATTGAAGATGCCGGTAAGTCCGTCCACGCTGGACAGCTCCTTGAAGCGAAGCTGCGAGCGTTTGAGCCGAAACATCCATGCCACCACGGAAATCAGCAGCAGCGAGAGCAGGGCGATATACAGCCGGCTGGTTTCGACGGCCTTGGTGGCCAGGGCCTGCTGCAACTGCAGGACGTCGTTGGCCTTGCTCAGGTCATCGGCCTGCATTTTTTGCACAAGCAGGTGTTGCTCGGTCATGTCGTAGGCCAGCGCGCGCGCGTGGAGATCGTCGAGGTGGCTCCTTTCCAGCGCGGAGTAGCGCTCGTGGTAGATCAGCGCGGCGGCTTCGTGGTGCTGCTTCTTTTCGATTTCGTAGAGAACTTCGTAGTCGTCCATAACCCAGTGGCCGGTGTCATCGGGGTGCACTATAGCCAGGGCCGCCAAGGCGGCTTTTTTTGCTTCGTTAAGATTGCCCAATTGAAGGTAGGCCTGCGCACGTTCTACCTGTGAAGACAGCATAGTTGGGTAATAATCGCCGCTGCGGATGGCAGGAGCGATCCGATCAAGTACCGTTATAGCCTTGCTTGCGTGGTTTTCCTGGATGTAGAGAGTGGCCAACATGAGCCAGGTGATGTTGGCTGTAACCGTTACCCGCGCGGCCGTGCAAACGTCGGTAGCTTGATGCAGTAACTGGCTGTTGGAGGTTAATCGATTGGCGGTGAGGAGTGCTGCAGCTTCCAGCATAAGAGGAAGACACTCCGTTTCTCCGGGTGGAAGGGCGCCTTTCGCCATACGCGCGTACTGGATTGCCCCATCGGTTTGATTGGCAAAATTCAGCGTTTCCGATAAATCCGTCAACAATTCGTAACGTGTTTCCGGGTCCTTGATCCCTGGTAAGAGGGAGGCAAGGTGATTGGCCAGCGCAAAAGCTTCCATGTAGCGTCGATTGGTCGACAGGCGTTTCACCAGCAGTGACGAAGCCCTGGCCGCCAAGTTTGAGTCTCCTGAGTGGTCGATAACCTGTCGAAGCCTTTGTTCACCTTCGGCATAGTTTCCATCGAACTCGGCGTTCCATGCATCCAGGTAATGCAGGTACCACTGCTCGCTTTCGGAAAGCGAGGAAGCCTCGTGATGTAACTGCGCCATGATCTGCAGGAATTGTGCGTGATGTTTCGAACGTACGCTGTCAGCCTGCGCGAGCAGTTTCGCTGGTTCTGCTGCGGAACTGGCGGCGTAACCGGGCTGCATAGTCAAACACCATGCTACGGCCGCTATCGCAAACCGTAAGCAGGTATGGCGCAGTAGCCCTGTCATCTGTTATGGCCTATTTGCCAGATGGGGAAGGAGTTTTATCTGGAACTGGAACTTCCAGTGGTTGCTCTTCATCGGGTTCCTCTTCGTGAGCAGGACGAGTGTTGCTTTGCATTGTTGCATTCAACTTCGAGCAGATTTCTTCGAACAAATGCGAGCTCTCGCCAAACGCCACCGCCGCAGTGAATGCCGCGGATGCCTTTGCTTGCTCAAGTACGTGGGTCAATACTTCAGTCGACGCATAACGCAGCGAAGCATCCTGGCCAATGGCCTCCAGCAAATCGATCGTGTCTGTCATGTGACTTTCCCCTGTTTCTTTATGTACTGCTTTATGGTGCCGCCGAATGGCGGCACGCGAGTGCCTTGCTGCCCTTATTCAAGACCCCTCATACAGGCCATTATTACGCCTGATGGTGGCGGCGCGTACATAGGCGGCAGCATTTTCCCAACGGACGCGGTTCAAGCAAAGATCGTTCCCTGACGAGGCTTCGCTACGCCTCGGCCGTCATACCCGCCTTTTCCAGCCTATCCAACGCATCCAACCGCTCCCGCATCGCCAGGTTCGCCTTCAAGGTTTCGGCCGGGGGCAGGATCACCGTTTCCTCGGCGGTCAACGCGATATCGGGCAGGCTGCGCAGGGCTACGCGGCGAATGCGCGGTTTCTCGATCGGCAGGGTGGCGCCGCGGTAGACGATCACCTCGTGGTCGAGCGGATAGTCCTGGCTCAGCCGGTCCACCAGCACCTGGCGGTACGCCGGCCCCGTCTGGAAACGCCC
>Ga0209646_1000712_pt1 | contig 11902 bp, 13 predicted proteins | sample AraplaL_Col_mTSA_FD_184259 | JGI IMG/M metagenome (GOLD analysis project Ga0209646, IMG submission 184259) | Arabidopsis root microbial communities from the University of North Carolina, USA - plate scrape CL_Col_mTSA (SPAdes) (version 2) | ecosystem: Host-associated > Plants > Roots >...
CCAGTAACATCCTGGTATCGTCGCAGCTCGAAGGCGGCCGCTACCGCCTCACCAAAGAAGAGCTTGACTTGTCGGACCTGGTAAAAACAGCCTATAACGACTTCCGCAACCGCTTTGCCGACAGGCAATTTCACAGCGAAATAGAACCGGAAATAGATTTCAACGGTGACCCCTTACTGTTACAGATACTGGTAAATAACCTGATTGAAAATGCCATCAAATATTCTCACAAAGAAGGCAGCATTACCTGTAAACTCACTCAAAAGAACAGAACCATCCTCTTTCAGGTGCTCGACGAAGGCGCCGGCATACCCGACGATGAAAAGAAACGGGTGTTTGAAAAGTTTTACCGCATAGGCAACGAAACCACCCGCACCACCAAAGGCACCGGTTTGGGCCTTTACCTTTGTAAAAAGATTGTAGAAGATCACCACGGGCACATTAAGGTGGCTGATAATTTACCCAGAGGCAGTAATTTTATGGTAAGTTTTACCGTAAAACACGCCCATGAGCAATAAACCATCGATATTACTGGTTGAAGACGAAGAAAACCTGCACGAAGCATTAAAGCTGAACCTGGAACTGGAGCAGTATGAAATAACGTCAGCTTATACCGGTAGCGAAGCCCTGCAAAAGATCCAAAGCGAATATTTCGACCTTATTATACTCGATGTAATGCTGCCCGATGTAGACGGCATCAGCGTAACCGAAACCGTTCGCGTTCAAAATAACCAGGTGCCCATTCTCATTCTCAGTGCCAAAGACACCAGCTCAGACCGGGTACTGGGATTAAAAAAAGGCGCCGATGACTATCTTACCAAGCCTTTTAACCTCGAAGAACTGTTATTACGGGTACAAAAACTCATTGACAAGAACAAAAAGATGCAGGATAAGGACACCATAGGCGATACCTATCAATTTGGTGGCCATACTATTGATTTTAATGCCCAGGAAGCACGCACAAAGGAAGGACAACGCATTCAGCTTAGTAAAAAAGAAGCTATGCTGCTGAAGCTGTTATTCGAAAACAAGAACGATGTGGTGCCAAGGGAAAAGATCCTGCAAACGGTTTGGGGCTACAACGTATATCCCACTACCCGCACCATCGATAACTTCATATTGAACTTCCGTAAATATTTCGAACACGACAGCCGCAATCCCCGCTACTTTCATTCTGTGCGTGGGGTGGGTTATAAATACACGGAATAGTTAACCAGTTGACGGGTTAACATGTTGACAAGTTAACGAGGAAGAAGTAGGTTGATAGAGTTGACGGAGTTGATAGGGTTGATAAAGGTTGACGCAGTTGACGAGTTAAAATCAGAAAACAACTTGCTCCTTCCTTAATGGGAGAGGTTGGGAAGGGGCGTGCTGAACAGTTAGGCTATTGAATAATTATCGCGAGGTTACCCAACTCCCCCTCCACCGGAGGGGGCCGGGGGGAGGCTTAATTCCTTCAACAACCCCTCCGCCTTTTCCAGCAGCGCTTCCATACTTTTAACAGATTGATCGGGCGTATACAATGCCCATTCGCATTCATCGAGCACAGCCGAAAAGTTGCGGATGGTCTCGGCAGGCACTCCTTTTTCAGCCAGTAATTGCGTAGTGTGGTATTTATTCAGTTTTGACGGCAAAACCTGCCAGGTATCCCTTACAGTTTGCCAAAGCGCCTGTTGTACTTCCCGGTAAAAAACGGATGGCTGATCCATCTGCAATGCCTGCTTTGCATTTTTCAACAAACCGTTAACTATCTGTTGAGGCGTAGGCGTTTCTTTTACCAGCGCAGGCGCAGCAGCCTTTGGTTTTTCCTTCTTTTTTGACTTTCTTAAAGAAACAACCTGGTAACCAATGGCCGCGATGATGGCCAGCATAATGAAGCCGAAATAGTAAAATTTATGTTCAATGCCCGGTCCCTGGTCAACAACAAGGCCAGCTTCCTGAACCACTTTTTTTACGCCGGGCAATACATGCATGGTAATGGAATCGCTGGTAGCTGTTTTATATTTCTTTTCTTTCGGATCGTAATATGGCAGGTGCACTACAGGAATTACATAATCACCGGTATCGGGTGCGGCAAAGGAGTATTCAAATGTTTTGGAACCGCTTAACGGAAAAACATATTTATTGATGTTTTCTTTCACTGCAGGCTCGGCTGTATCAACGCCTTTGGGCCATTGTATAACCGGTGGCGTAAGCAACGACAGGTTGCCACTACCGCTTACAGTTACCTGAATTTTTACCAGGTCTCCGGTATGAATGGGGGCGGCAGGCGCTTTAACCGCCAGGGAAAACTGCCCAACGGCGCCTGAAAAATCTGCAGGTTGATTGGCCGTAGGCAATGGCTTTACCGTAATGGTTACCGGGGCCGTGCGTAAAACGGTACGGTGATCTACCGCCATGGGATACATGGGCGTGGCATTCAGGTTGTTCAGGGAAGGCGTACGCTTTTTGTTGGCCGGTTCGTTCGTTTTTACAAAATGAACCACACTCTCTACCTCGGCGGGGTCAAGCGTGTAAGTACCTTCCTGCAAGGGAAACAATTGTACTTTACGTACCAGGTTGGTATAATACGAGCGGCCATCCAGTTTTTCAATTTCAGGTTTGCCATCATACGCATCCACCATTTCCATAACACTAAATCCGGTTAGGGAAGGCCGTCTTACCACCTGTGAGTTGGCGTTCAGGCGGGAATAAGCTTTATAAACCACCATCAATGGTTCACCAACGTAACAGCTGTTCTTACTGGTTTCAACCCGGAGGAACAGGTTCTTTTCTATTTTATCATTGATATTATCACCCGGATGCAACAGGGATTCTTCTTCGGTATCGATATCATCGGGGCTAATGTTGTTCATACCCGGTACGCCAGCTTTTACAGCCACCGGCACCGCATTGGAACGCATTTGTTTGCCGTTAATGATGGCACTGGCTCCCGGAACGGTAAACTTTCCCTTTTTGGCGGCCATCAACACAATTATTTTGGAATAGGTATCGAGCGCCCGGCCCTGTCCGAAACTGCTTGTGCTGTAATCGAACATTTCTGCCACTTCAAAATCTTTAAACCGCGGCACCACAAACTGCCTGATGTTACTGGCGCCCTCAACAACGTATTGCACCTGGAAGGTTTGATGCGTGGCAATAGGCGATTCACTAACAATGGTATAAAACTTCACCTGCGCCAGTAATGACCCGCTCAACAGGCAGCAAAACAGCCCCGCTAAAATGATATGTAGAAATTTCCTGATGCTTTTACTTTTTATTATTCGCCTTACTACCTGTAACAAATATAAATTTTGCCGGTTTAGGCCGGTAACATTGTTAGCGTTAAAGGCGAGTTAAACAGGATGAAAGGCAGTGGGCAGCAGGCAATAGGCAGTAGAAATACAGGTTTTACCCCACTGCGCACTGCCCTTTATAAATCTCCTAACTGCGGCCTAAGTACAATTTCTTCCACACAGGCTTGTGGCGATAGCTGAGCCGCCGCATATATCATTTGTGCAATATCATTCGCTTCCATAATACGTTTGGGATCTACCCCGCTTCCAGCCCATGAATCGGTCATGGCAGCACCCGGATAAACAGCTGTAACTTTTATGCCAAAAGGCTTCATTTCTTCGCGCAGGTTGGTTGAAAAGCCGGCCAGGGCATATTTGCTGATGCTATATGCACCGCCATTCGCATATGCTTTAAACGAAGCAATGGAACACATGTTAAAAATGTGGCCGCTTTTTTGAGCGATCATGTGATCGATCACCGACCGGGTTACGTGGTAAGCGCTGTATAAGTTCACCGCCATCATATGTTCCAGGGTGCCATCGGGTTCATTGTAAACACTGCCGGGATCAAATAACCCCGCATTGTTCACCAGCACATCAACAGGAAGCTGCAAACCCAATACCCACTGGCCAAAAGCCTGCGCCTGTTCCTTTATGGAAATATCAAATGCCCTGGCTTTTATGGTAATGGCAGGGTAAACGGTCATAAATTCCTGCACGGCATTGTATAAAGCCACTTCATTGCGGGATGTTAAAACAAGATTGTGCCCGTTTTTTGCAAATACATGGGCAATGGCTTTGCCAAAGCCTCTTGACGCTCCGGTAATTACAACATTCATAATTGCTAAATTAATTACAAAACACATATTTTGTAACTTGCGGAATGAAGTACCGGCATATCTTTTTCGACCTCGACCACACGCTCTGGGATTTTGATGCCAATAGCCGCCAAACCCTCGAAGACCTGTATCTTTCCTTCGAATTACAAACAAGAGGCGTTCATAGTTTCGATAGTTTTTTTGAGCATTATACGGCGCACAATGAAAAGTTGTGGGACCGCTTCAGAAAAGGATTTATAAAAATGGACGATCTGCGCTGGAAGCGTATGTGGCTTACCCTGCTCGAATTTAAAATAGGAGAAGAAAAACTGGCGCGGGAAATGGCCGCCCGTTTTCTCGATCTGTTGCCTACCCGCAAATTATTATTTCCCTATACGGTTGAAATACTTACCTATCTCACTAATAAAGGATACAAGCTGCATTTGATCACTAACGGTTTTGAACAAATACAACACAGCAAATTAAAATATTCAGGGATCGATAATTTTTTTATTGAGGTCATCACTTCCGAAGGAAGCAGTCTTGTAAAACCCAACAAAGAGATCTTTGATTACGCTTTTCAAAAAGCAAAAGCGTTACCCGAAGAAAGTATCATGATCGGTGATAATATAGAAGCTGATATCCAGGGCGCCATCAATGCCGGCATAGACCAGGTATATGTAAACCATCTCAACATTGCCCCGGCTATAAAACCTACCTATACGGTGTATTCCCTAAAAGAATTAGAAGATATATTCTAACCATAAAAAAAGCGGGCTATTTATCGATAGCCCGCTTTTGATTATTTCACGTTTGACGTTTCACGTTTCACGACTATACAGTAGCTATCACAGTTACCCCATTCTTCACCACTTCCTGCAACTTCACATTCACCTTGGTACCCAGTGGCAATAACATATCTACGCGGCTACCGAATTTAATAAAACCCATTTCGGTGCATTGATCTACTTTTTGACCAACGCTCAGGTAGTTCACAATTCTTTTGGCCAGGGCGCCGGCAATTTGTTTTACCAGCACTTCGCCTTTTGCATAGCGTATCACCACTGAATGGCGCTCATTCTCTGTTGATGATTTGGGATGCCAGGCAACCAGGTATTTACCTTTGTGGTATTGATTGTACACCACTTCACCCGCAACAGGCGTTCTGTTCTGGTGCACATTGGCCGGGCTCATGAATATAGAAACCTGTAATCTTTTGTCTTTAAAATACTCTTCATCATACACTTCTTCAATAACCACCACTTTACCATCGGCAGGTGCAACAACCAGGTTACTGCCCTGGGTAAGTTTGCGATTGGGCACCCGGAAGAAAGAAATAATGAATAACACCAGGCCAAGGGTAAGTACAAATATTAACCAGCTTAACCAGGCCATGGAAAAACTGATAAAATAAAACGATGCCAGGTTAATCACAGCAAACAATATCGCGCTGATCAATATACTCTTATAGCCTTCTTTATGAATGGTCATTTAAAAATTTTAGGGGTCAAAATTACAAAATAGTCTTGCACTACGGTTAACAATTATTTAACGGGCCTTTGAAATGCCGAATTTGTTCCATTGCTTGTTGGCAAACTCCAAAAATTCTTCAGGCGCAGCTTCAAACTTCTTCTCTATCACTTTTTCGCCGCCCAGCTTTTCCGTTCCTTTCACTACAGTGGTAGTTCCCTTTATGGTATACAATTCTTTTCCTTCAAAAAACACCAGTTTCTTTTCTTCAGGACCGGCTTCTGCTTTACATCCCTTAGACAGAAGAAAACCTACCTCGGCAATGCCATCATTGTCAAGATCGGTAATAGAAAGAGAATTGCTAAAAAAATCGCACTTTACCTCATAAGCGCATTCCTCCACTACTTCACTAATTTTCCATATTTCCTTAAACGAATTATCCCCGGTTTTTATGAAGTGGTAGGCAAATATTTTTGCGCCGCGGGTGGCATCGTATACGTTCGACCAGTAAATACCGGTTTGAGTAAGAATTACAACGTTTTCGCCCCGCTTGTCTTTCCAGTGCTTGCCATCTTTTATCTTGCCTTTGTATAATTTTTTATCAATCATACCTGGCTTAAATTCCAGCAAGGGAACAGGCGCTTCTCTGGGTGCAGCCTTACAGCTTAATAGGGTGTAGAACAGGATACTGATTAAAAGAGGATATTTCATTTAAGTGCCAGTTGAATATATAACCAAACAAATGGAATTGCCAAGAGTAATGAATCAAACCGGTCTAAAAAACCACCATGCCCGGGCATTATATGCCCACTGTCTTTCACATTGGCCATCCGCTTTAATTTGCTTTCCAGCAAATCACCGGCAGTACCCACCACCGCAGCAATAGCAGCAATGGCAATCCAGTGTATTACATGAAAGCTATTGGCAGGCGCCGTAAAATAACCCAGCAAGGCAATTACCACTACACACAAAATAGCCCCGCCAATGGTTCCCTCCCAGGTTTTTTTGGGCGAGATGGTAGAAAAAGGCGTTTTCCCGATCAATGACCCAACAATGTATGCCATGGTATCATTGATCCAGATAGAAACAATGAGCGCAATGGGTATTAGTTTGCCCCAGTTATCCATTGAAATAAATACTCCTTCTTTAGTGGGTGGAATAAAAGAACAACGCAGGTCCATCATCAGCCCCCAGCTTAAGGAAATGTATAGTAAGCCCAATGCACTATACCCTATATTTTTAAGTTTTATTTCTTTGGCAAATAACAATTCAACAATGGGTAGTACGAACAAGAACAACAAACCAAGGAACCAGCCTATCTCATGCAAATGCAAGCCGAAAAATCCAAACTGGTCACTGGTAAAATACAACATGATGCACCACCCTGCCAATTTCACGCCATATTTATGAAAAGGAGCAATGGTAGTATAATCAGGATCAATTAACCCAACCAGTTTCTGGTATTCTGTCCAGCAGCCAAAATGAACAATAGAGAACAATACAAAAAAGCTCCACTGGTTCCATAGCAGTCCGGTAAGCATCACCACTACAAACACCGCTGCGGTAAGCGATCTGGTCTTAAAGGTTTTTACATTGAGCGCCATAGGCGAAAGCACTTATTTTTATGCTATGAATTGATTGGTAGAAGTAAGCTCGTCTGTTTCGTACACTTTGGAATAGGTAATAGTAGATTGCTTTTGAAAATACCAAAGTATGGCCCAAACCACAATACCACTGGCAACAGCAGCCAGTACGGGCGTTTGCGGGTTCTTTTCAACATATTCAGGCGCGTAGGAGGCAGCGATCACCTGCACCGCATTGTTGGCAAAATGCGCTATCATGCTTGTGTAAATACTGCCGCTGAACCAGTAGAAAGCACCTAATACAATTCCCAGGAACAAGCGTGGCAAAAATCCCGAGAACTGAAAGTGTAAGGCAGAAAACAAAACAGCAGTTAAAACAATGCCCACCCAGGGATTGCGGGTTAATTGTATCACTACCCGTTGCAGCGCCCCCCTGAAAAACAGTTCTTCCCCTACAGCCGGCAACAGGGCAATTATGAAAACATTCAAAACTATATCCCAAACATTTTTTACTTTAAGAATGGCTGTCAGTTGTTTAACAGTATCTTCCTCCATCCTGGTTAAATACTCAGGCAGGGGGATCATTTCATTTATATGACCCAGCCAGATCACAAACGGCATGGCCATTAACATACCCAGGATGGCCAGAATGTACATATTCGCTTTTTCAGCGTTCCTGAAACCTAAAAAATAGCCATAATTACCTGTGAAAGTGAACCGTGCGAATAAAAAGGGCGGCACTATGAATAACAGAACAGAAGAAATTGCCTGTATTAATTTCATAACATTGACCATCCGGGGATCAGTCAGATCGAGGCCCTTTTTAAAATCAATCCCACTCATCGAGTAAACGATCAGGGAAGCTGCCCCTGCTGCAATGAACATTATGCAAAAGACTCCAAGCAAAGCCCCTAATTGCGACAAGGGTGATTTTATACGTAAATGACGGCTCATAGGCTGGTGTAAACAAAGATTAAGATGTAAATTTGCAGCTTTGCAAATCCTTGCAAAAGCTGCAAGATAACTAACAAAATCAACATGGTACGAATCGCTGACATCACACTTCCCGATTTCCCCCTGCTTCTGGCGCCCATGGAGGATGTTAGCGACCCGCCATTCCGTTTTGTATGCAAGCAAAACGGGGCCGATTTAATGTACAGCGAATTCATTTCCAGCGAAGGATTGATCCGCGATGCTATTAAAAGCAGGGCAAAGCTTGATTTTAACGAATTTGAACGCCCTTTTGGTATCCAGATCTTTGGCGGAGATGAGGAAGCTATGGCCCTGAGCGCCAGGATCGTAGATACGGTTCAACCCGACCTGGTGGATATTAACTTCGGCTGCCCCGTTAAAAAAGTAGTCAGCAAAGGAGCCGGCGCCGCCGTTTTAAAGGATATCGATGCCATGGTACGCCTCACATCGGCCGTGGTAAAATCAACCTCCTTACCTGTTACAGTGAAAACACGCCTTGGCTGGGACGATAATAGTAAAAACATTGAAGAAGTGGCCGAACGCCTGCAGGACGTTGGCATTAAAGCCCTTACCATTCACGGCCGTACCCGCGCACAATTGTACAAAGGCGAAGCCGACTGGACCCTGATCGCCGCCGTAAAGAACAATCCCCGTATTCACATCCCTATTTTTGGCAATGGCGACATAGACACCCCGCAAAAAGCGCTGGAATATAAAAACCGCTATGGCGTTGATGGGGTTATGATTGGCCGTGCAGCCATTGGTTACCCCTGGATCTTCAGGGAAATAAAACATTTTTTACAAACCGGCGAAATGCTTCCCCTGCCCACCATTGAAGAACGGGTAGAAATTTGCCGTACCCATGCCCATAAATCGGTTGAATGGAAAGGTGAGATAGTGGGTATCCTCGAAATGCGCCGTCACTATTCTAATTACCTGAAAGGACTGTCGCACGTGAAGGAATTCCGCAATAGGCTGGTAACCGTAAAAACATTGGCCGAAGTAGATAGCATTCTGAATGAGGTGAAAGAAAAATTCAGCGGCATAGTACTGGAACGCCAGGTTATTCCTTTATCGGATGACCAGTTACCTGCCTGCGCCTGTTAAGCAGCATTTTATAATATTTCCTATATATGTTAAGCCCTATTATTTCCGCTGGGGAAAAAATAATCAGGTCGGCAATGGCTGTACTCACCATTGCTGCGGTTACCGTTGTGCTTACTGGTTGTCCGCCCCGGAACGAAACAAAAACAAGCAAAGCCGGCAAAAGCAATGCGTTGTATAATATCGACAGCGCTACCCTCATCAATCACCTGGCTTATTTATCATCGGCTGCCATGGCCGGCAGGGAAATAGCCACACCGGGCAACCAGCTGGCGCGGGAACATATCGTACATATTTTTGATTCTCTTCAAATAAGTAAGATCGGTGATTCCTGGTTACAGCCCTTTCCTTTTGGCCCCGAAAATCAACAAGGCACCAATGTGATTGGGGTTATCAAAGGCAGTTATTACGCGGATAATTATCTCGCCATCACAGCACATTATGATCACCTGGGTGTGCGTAATGGAAATATTTATTACGGAACCGACGACAATGCCTCCGGCACAGCCGCCCTGCTAACCATGATGGCGTATTTTAAAGAGCATCCGCCCAAACATTCGCTCCTCTTTGTTGCATTCGACGGGGAAGAAAAAGGCTTGTTGGGGTCAAAGTATTTTGTTTCCCATTGCCCCATTCCCTTATCGAATATTTTAGTGGATGTGAATATGGATATGGTAAGCCGTAACGACAGCAACGAGATCTTTGCTACCGGTATTTATCATTATCCGGCCTTGAAAAAGTATGTTGATAGTGTTCAACCTTTTACCCCTGTTTTTATTCGCTATGGCCACGATGGACAACAACCGGGCGCCGAAGACTGGACCAACCAGTCGGATCATTTTCCTTTCCATCAGAAAAATATTCCATATCTGTATTTTGGGGTAGAAGACCATCCCGATTATCACCGCCCCAGCGATACATTCGATAAAGTGAATAAAAGCTTTTATTACCGGGTGTGCACCATGATTACGGCGGTCACTTCCCTGTTAGACCAGGATTATAATCCCACAGAGGGTTATGCGCATTAAGATTTCTTTATTATCTTAATGGCTAAATAACCTTTACTATGGATCAACGCGAAAAAGACATCCGTACCTGGTCAATGCTCTGTCATCTATCTGCCCTTGCCGGGTTTATAGTAGGGCTTGGCAATGTATTAGGGCCGCTCATTGTATGGCAGATAAAAAAGAACGAACTGCCAGAAATTATTCCGCATGGCAAGGCATCTGTGAACTTTCAGCTTACCTTACTGATAATAGATATAATTGCCGGTCTTGGCTTTTTTGCCTTCATAGGTAATTCCTTTGTCCACTTTCCTTTTGGCGGCACCAATAGCTCATTCCCATTTTTCTTTGCTGGAGGATTTATTACCGGCGGCATTGTTTTCACCATTATTAACATCCTGGGATTGGTATTTACGATCATTGCCGGCGTAAGGGCGAATAATGGAGAGGAGTATCGTTATCCTTTTAGTATTCGGTTTATTAGATAGCTGGCAAAGGGCAAAAGGCAAAGATTGCCTTTGTTATTTAGTGTTGTCTATCATTTTTGAAATTAATGCGAATACTGAGTTAATAATTTTCTTCAGATTAATTAATTGATCGGATTTAGCAAAATCGAGCAATACAGCTAGTTCAAATTGCGTATCGACTTCAACACAGGAGCTACGACTTATTTCATAAAACCTTTTTCTATCGGCTGGCGGCTTTCTGGCGGCACCTTCGGCGATATTGCTACATACTGACACAGCAGCTCTTCGTAACTGTGAAACAAGTCCGAATCGTTCCTCTGCAGGGAAATTGCTTGTTAGTTTATAAACTTCTTTTACCAGACTTAAAGCAAGTTGATAGGCTTGCATTTTTTTGTGATCAAGATTTAGCATAATAATTTTTTTAAACTTATAATTATGCTATAACCATTGCCTCTACCTATTAGCGCCTAATCTTTGCCTTTTGCCCTTTGCCCTTTGCCACTCATACCTACTGCCTTTACAACCACCTCACTCAAAGGCCCCACCGACGGATCAAAATAATGCGTCAACGTACCCTCCTCATCAATCAGATATTTCGAAAAATTCCAGGAAGGGGCTTTATCATTCCAGCCATTCTTTGTTTTATTGGTCAGCCATTTAAAAACCGCGTTTTGGTCGTTTGATTTAATCACCACGCTTTTTTTGGCCAGGGGAAAGGTAACGCCAAAGTTAATTTTGCAGAATTGGGCAATATCGCTGTCACTACCCTTTTCCTGTTCTTTAAAATCATTGGCTGGAAAGGCAATGATCTCTAACTGATTGTTAAACTGTTGATACAGTTTTTGCAGATCATCATACTGATTGGTATACCCGCAATTACTGGCGGTATTCACCAGCATTATTTTCTTTCCTTTATAAGCATCCAGGGGCAAAGTATTGCCATTACTAAGAGGCACCTGCAGCGAATAAATAGATTCAGCAGGTTGAACGTTTTCGGAGTTGGTAAAAACCTTCGTATTGCGGCCCATTAGTTTTGTAAAAGCGATCCACAATGGGTAAGCAATTTTAAACAGTCGTTGCTTAATAGTCATATTAGTTAAATTATCTTACCACCCATTTAAATAACTTCAGTCTTCCTTTAAAAGGGGGGTATTTGATGGCCGGGTCAAACCAGGTGGGCGTTTTCATTATCGATTTGGCATTACTAAA
>Ga0209646_1000715_pt1 | contig 11828 bp, 8 predicted proteins | sample AraplaL_Col_mTSA_FD_184259 | JGI IMG/M metagenome (GOLD analysis project Ga0209646, IMG submission 184259) | Arabidopsis root microbial communities from the University of North Carolina, USA - plate scrape CL_Col_mTSA (SPAdes) (version 2) | ecosystem: Host-associated > Plants > Roots >...
GCCGCATACAGGGTTCCTTAAACCGGGTTAAGCTTTTGCTCGATGATATACTTTCCCTCAGCAGCTTAAACAGCTTCAATACTTCGCGTACCCAGGTGAACTTACAGCAATTGCTGCAACAGGTAATTGGCTCGCTGGAGAAAAAAATAAAGGAAACGGGCACCGTCATTAACTTCAGCAATCTTCCTACCATTAGTGGATCGCAGGAAATGTTATACAGCTTATTTTATAATCTTATAGATAATGCGATCAAATTTCAGCCGGCGAATAATACCCCGCATATAGAAATAGTAAGCGCTATTGTTACAGAAAATAAGCGGGAAGCAAACCCTCATTTTGAAGCACAATTATTATGTACCAGTATATCTGATAATGGCATTGGGTTTAACCAGGCCGATGCCAACAAGATGTTCACTATTTTCGGGCGCCTTCATTCGCGCGAAGAGTTCAGGGGCTCGGGCACCGGGCTTACTATTTGTCAAAAAATAGCCAATGCCCATGGGGGCTACATCACAGCCGAAGGCAAACCCAACCAGGGCGCTACGTTCCGCTGTTATCTGCCGTTGGAGCAGGCGGGGGAAGGCGAAAGCTAAAGTAATTGATATACAAAGCATAGAAGGGCCGCAATAGCGGCCCTTTCGTATTTTTTACACCTCAGGTAACAATTTGATAACACTGGGTAACAATTTGATAATACACAGCCATGCACCGAGTAATTAAAGTTAAAATAGCTTTGCGGCTCATTGAAAGCACTGCTCAGATATCATTGTTCAAGGCTAATTGTCGTATCGACCTTATTTGTAAAGCGTATTAGAGCGCATTATACTGTCACTCATAAAAATGGGTATAGCTAATATTTCCACAACCATCACCTTTTGCCAACAAATTTGTTCCAAAGTTTAACCTATTAAATAACCAATACCAAAACTAAAAAAGAAAACAACGATCATTATATGAGTATTACAAAATTAATTACACGATTACTTTTGTTGTTATGTTTAGTTAGCGTGTTTCCTGATTTGTATGCACAGGAAACCACTTCTTCACTTGAGGGCATCATAAAAGACAGTAAAGGTGCGCCATTAGAAGGAGTGACCATATCGCTGGTTCATGAACCCACCGGGTTTACGACCAAAGCTATGAGCAATAGTAAGGGTTATTATTTCGTAAATAACCTTCAACCCGGTGGCCCTTACACCATTAGTTTTTCTTCCATCGGTTTTAATACTGAAGATAGAAATGCTACCCTTACACTGGGTTCCAACACCATTAATCCCAAATTAACGGAAGCGTCTAAAACATTAACGGAGGTTGTTATTTCCGCCAAAGGCGGTATAAAAGGCGGCGCTAATTTAAGCGTAGGGCAAAACCAGATAAAGAACATGCCCACGTTGAGCAGAAGCCTGCAGGATATGACGAAAATTACGCCGCAAAGCAATAATAACTCGTTTGCCGGTACCAACTTCCGCTACAACAACGTTACCATCGATGGTGCTATTAATAATGACGCCATCGGATTCAGTCCTTCACTCGGCGGCCAAACCAATGCTTCCGGACAGCCAGGCAGCAGTACACGTACCAATCCTGTTTCATTAGATGCCATCCAGGACGTTCAGGTATATCTTACACCATATGATGTTAAGATCGGTAACTTCCTCGGGGGTAGCATCAATGCCGTAACCCGCAGCGGTGGTAACCAGGTACATGGTTCGGTATATGGCTATGGCCGGTCTGCCTTTATGGTAGGACCCAACAACGCCGGTGATAAAAGCAAACTGCCTACTGAATTCCACGACTATCAAACCGGTTTCAGGGTAGGTCTTCCCATTATCAAGAACAAACTGTTCTTCTTTACCAATGAAGAGATCACCCGCCGTGTAGACCCTGTTATTCTTGCCGCAGGTTCTGCAGATAACTCGGTTATCTCCCTCGCTCAGGCCCAATCAATCGATTCGGTTATGCGCAATAAATATGGTATTACCAACGGCGCCGGCGCTTATGGAAATACTACTATCTATTCTAATTCTACAAAGTTCTTCAACCGGTTAGACTGGGTAATAAGCCCCAAGCACAGGTTGTCGCTCAGAAATAATACGATCACCTCATCTGCTACCAACCTGGAGCGTGACCAACAGAACTTCCGTTTTGGCGACATCGATTTCAAACAGGTGAACAATCAAACTTCTACTGTATTGGAGTTGAAATCTAATTTCAACAGCAGTTTGTCTAATAGTCTGGTGTTGGGTTATTCAAACATTCATGACTACAGAGAGCCGGCTTCTAACCCATCTTTACCACAAGTTGAGATCGCCTCTAATGGCGGTACCATCTTCCTGGGTACAGATAGAGAAGGCGCCATCTTCAACATGAAACAGAAGACCTATGAATTTACCGACAACTTTACCTGGGTTAAAGGAAATAACACATTTACCTTCGGAACGCACAACGAGTTTTACGATATCACCTATGGTTTTGTGAACTCATGGAACGGCCGCGTTGCTTACAGCAGTGTGAACGACTTCCTCAATAACAAACCTAACCGGGTTAGAACCAATTTTAATTATTCGGATAATACCCGTGATTACATCTGGAACAATCCGCCCGCTGCCTTCAAGATCAACCTGTACAGCTTGTATGCACAGGATGAGATCCGGGTGGGCAAGTTAAAACTGACGCCTGGTATCCGCGTTGATCTGGCCAGCTTGCCAAACAAACAGCCGCTGAGCCCAAAAACAACCTCAGCTCCTGTTGATCCTAACTACGGTACCACCTATACCTATACCCTGCCAAAAGATATTAAGAACGACTTCCTGGGGCAATTACAGGTGTCGCCCCGTCTCGGATTCAATTATGATGTGCTGGGCAATCAGCGTTTCATCATCAGAGGCGGTACCGGTATTTTCACCGGCCGTATACCATTCGCATGGCTGGGTTATGCCTATTATAACAACGGAGTTACCTTTGGCGCCTACGATCAAAAGTCTTCTACTCCCTATGCCGCTGGTAGCGATCCTATCAAAGACGCCCTCAGTAGCAATATAGGCGAGGCAAACTTTGTAAAGAACCAGAACAAGGATATCAAGGACGCCAACGGCGCTACCCAGGTTGACTTAGTTGACAATAAATTTAAAATGCCACAGGCATGGCGCAGCAGCCTGGCAGTTGATTATACATTGCCTGCCGGTTGGAAATTTACCCTGGAAGGAATTTATACAAAGGTGATCTATGACCTGAAATTTCAGCAGATCAACTATGTAGACAATCCTACTTATTATGTGTATGATACCAAGCACCAGCAGCCTATTTACTCAGGTGCAAAGATCAACCCGTTGTACACCAACGCTTATTTGCTGAGCAATACAAAACAAGGAAACAGATACAGCATCACTGCACAGGTGGCCAAAACGTTTGACTTTGGTCTTACTGTAAATGCAGCTTATACCTATGGTCAATCAAAAGATATCACCAACGGTATCCGTAACTCAATGGAATCTAACTGGCAGTTGAACCAGGCATTGAGCCCTAACAACCCAGGACTGGCCTATTCTAACTTCGATATTCGCCACAGGATCGTTTCTACTGTTAATTACAGATTTGACTGGAACAATACGAAGAAGTACATTACCACACTTTCATTGTTCTTCAGCGCTGCTTCAGGCGTACCCTTCTCTTATGGATTGATCAACACCACGTATGATGGAACCGGTCAATCACAAAGTCTGGTGTACATTCCAAAAACTGAAGATCTGGGTAAATTCTTTACAGATCAGGCAATGGCTACTGCGTTTGACAACTATGTAAATGGCGACAAATACCTGAAAACACGTCGTGGTGATTTTACAGAACGCAATGGCGGACGTACACCCTGGAATACAACAATGGACTTCCGTCTTGCACAAGACTTCAACTTAACAGTTGGCAAGAGTGTACATACGATCACATTTACTTATGACATTGTTAACTTAACCAACCTGTTGAACAGCAATTGGGGAAAATCATATTTCTCACCAAACACGTTCAACTCAATGGCATCAACCGGGTTAAAAGTAACAGCACCTGCTACAGCCGGCGCTTACCCAACCTATACCTGGGCTAACCCTGGTAAACCTTATTCAGTTGATTTCTTTGGTTCACGTTACCAAATGCAAGCTGGCTTGAGATATACTTTCTAGTTTTTCAATACAGCAAGCTATATAAACAAAAGGCCCCCGACTTTGTCGGGGGCCTTTTGTTTTAAGGATCAATCGTTTACAACTCTAATGCCTGTACTTCGACGCCAGAAACGCTTCCGGAGTTTTTAGAAAGTCGGTTTTGCATTCTTTTGAACAGAAGCCATACACTTTTCCCTTATAATGTGCAGTATCCTGTATGCCTGCCGTCAGCAGCATACCACAGGCCAGGTCCATTTTACTGGCAAATTCAACGCCATCAAAAGGCTGCCTGGGCTTAGCCGCCGTTGTTGAATCTTTATGGGCAGCCTCACTGGTTTTTACCTCACTCCTGCTTTTGCAGGCAAATAATACCTGTACTAAAAGCAGAACAAACAATACATTTATTTTCATCGGTTCTATTTTAATTTATGTTCACCAACTGATAGGTTACATAGGGTTTATCGCCGCTGTTCAGGGTATAAGCAACTATTGATTGATGATCGTTCAGCGATGATAATACCGGGAAACTGGCCAACGAGCTATCGGCCGTTAAAAAATTAAGCCCTTTGCTTTTCCCCGCTATGTCCCGCACCTGGATGCCTATTTTTTTGCTCACCTTACTGTTCACCACTTTCGATTCATCCCAAACAATCACCACGGTTCCATTGGTTAATGAGGCCAGTTGCGGATGAGAACCCTGAGAACTAACACTGTCATGCTGAACAAAGGTTTTTCCGTTATCGGTTGACCGGGTATAAAAACAGCCTTTTATTTTTCCGCCGGTAAACCAGGAGAAGTGCAATCCATCGGCATTTTCCGTCATGGCCGGTCCGGTATGCGGACAGCCATTCAGCACCCAGTTGTCCTGGCTGATCCTTTCCGGCGCCGTAAAAGTTTTGCCGGCATCTGTTGACACCATATGCACCATATCACGAATGCTGTCATCAATAATGCCCCGATACAGCACATGCATACTTCCCTTTTTGTCAACAAACAGATCGGTACGGCAGCACTGGCAACAGGGCTGACTGATTAACCGGGCATTTTCAAACCCATGCTTTCCCCGGGTAGTGGCAAAATACAGGGCCGATCCTTCTTTGGTTATTGTTTTCCGGTTATCGAGCCACACAATCCCCGCTTCCCCATTGGGCAATAAAGCAATGTCGTAATATCGCTGGTCGTAACTGGCGGTATCGCTCACAAGCGATTGGGGGGCCGTCCAGCTTTTTCCTTCATCGAACGACTGCACATAATACACCAGGCCCGAATATTTGTTCCTGGGATTCGGATTAGCCGCGCCCCATAAAGCAATTATTTCATGCGATGGTTTAAAGATGATCTTGGGCAGGTTTTCGCCATGGGGTTGAATATTGCTGCTGGCGGGTATTACTACCGGCGCACCAAATGTTTTTCCATCTTTACAAATGGCATAGCAGAATGCAGACGTGCTGTCATTTACCATGCGCACCCAGCTTATGACGGTGTTGCCATTTTCATCTTTGGTAAGGAACGGGCATTGGCCGGGAATGGAGTCGATCTGCACCGCCTGTTCGGGTGCAATTAATGGCTTTGCGGTGTTATTTATACAACCAGTACAAGATATTGCCAGGATAACGATAATCAGGTATTTCATTTGCCTTTCTTAAAGAGGTTTATACAATTATAATCAGCACACGTTCGCCCTTTCAGCAGGTTAACTGAATGGGACAATCAATTACAACAAAACCTTATACCTGTGGCGGATGAAAGGAAGCGGTGAAGAACCCGGCGTAAATGGTTTCTTTTAGCCGTGGATAGCTGATGGCGGTAATTATAAATGCCGGCGTATATGTCGTTTGCCGGCAGTCAGTACAAATAAGCTCGAATTTGTTTTCCGCTTTGCGTTCGGGATTGTCCTGGTCTTTTTTCTGTTCCTGCTTCATCACCTTCATCATATGACACTTTCCATTACAATGCATTTGGGGTTTGTTCCTGTTTTCACACAGGTTTTGGGCAATATAGCCCCTGTTAAGCTGGAAATCCAACACAATGAACAGCTTGTTGAAAGATTGTACCAGCAGTCCCAAAAACACTAATATGAGGGCAACATACTTCAAAGCAAGTGCAAAGATAGAAGCAAATTGCAAGTATTTTATGAGCAAGGTCAATAGGTAGGGTAAAACCCTAGATCTGCCGGCCGGGCGTTTTTGTATTTCTCCAGTCAAGTGAAAAAAGAAGTTCCAGCTTCCGGCGAAGTTCGCTGAGGTTGAAAGGCTTTACCAGGAAGAATGTTGCACCCAACTCCTTCCCTTCTTCCAGATGAACGGGGTCAAGAATGCCGGTAAAAATTACGATTGGGACCTGCGTGTATTGGGGAAGCTTTCGAATGCGGACCAAAACCTCCTTGCCGCTTATTTGCGGCATGCGCCAGTCAAGAATTACAATGTCGGGAACAGAATTGAAATCACCATTTGCCATGCGGGCAAGGGCCGTATTTGCGTTCTTCTCATATATCAATTCTATACCTTTACAACACTCATTCAGGGCAGCTGTAAAAATATAATGTTCCTCATCGTCATCATCGATAAGTAATACCTTTTCAGGAAAATCCATGCTTATTTGGTCTTACAATGAAACAATACGGCCTAACCAAGGGATCATTCGCCATGCGATGGGGCACTAAATTAAATATTACAGATTAAAAACAACTATAGGCCGCTAAAAATTTAATCATTTATATCTGTTTCAGCGAGTAGAAATTATAAGCGACGGAATGTAAGTGCAAACACTTAAGCAACATGAATCAAGTTGCCGGCACAGGAAATAAACGGTCCCCCCATATGGGAGGACCGAGCAATCCTTTTGTGAGGACAATTGTAATATGTCGAAGGCTACAGAGTAGTCTGCATGGTTCCCTTATTACCAGGCAGGTCTTTCGCCGTGGCAATAATGATACTACCGGTGAGCGCCGCATTGTTTTGCGTAGCTGTGTATATCCATTCATCCCTGTGTAACGGGTTCAGAATAGCATTGCCTTCTTCTACCAATACGCCTGCGGCGGTTTTAATGCTGACGGCAACTTCAATAACCCTGAAATCATCTACCGCAGTTACAACGATCGGGGAACCGGGTGTACCTGTATATTTTGCCGCATCGGTCTTTTTCACTACCGGTGCTTTCAGGTAGTCCCTGAAGGCGACGTTATAAGCAGTAATACCTGATTTCACCTTTGCCTTTTTCTGATACTGCGCTTTGATTTTCGGATCAGCAATAGCACTTGTAGCATACCCTGATGCCGCAAGAAATTGCTCACGTACCTTTTCCTGTTGTTGCGTAGTCTTTGCCTTTTTATCGGTTGCAGGCATCCGGGTTATGAACGTATTATTTCCGCGTTTGCGATAAACGAATTGTTTACCAACGTTACCACTTGCACCACGAACGAGCAAGTTGTCTTTGATCTTAGCCATATATTGATTTTTTAGGCGTTTATAAAAGTTGTTTAGAACCAGTGTTAATGATCGCTGATGAAGAATGCCTTTCAAGTCGCTCCCCTCGTTTGGCATTAAGCGAAGCTTCATCAGCAACGATTAACAACTCAAAAGTAAAATGAAAAAAGGCTGCCTGCTGAAAAATGGAAAGGAGTTTTCTGAAACATGGAACGGGCTTCGGAAAAACCTGGGACGAATGACATTCGCGTATAGGCAACAGCCGTTTTCTTAGGGATGGAGGTGGGAAAAATCTGGGACGATTAACGACAACTTGGGACGAATAACAATTCTGAAGCTAAAAACAGCATAAGCAGGTATAAAATATGGTAAACCATGTGTGAACCATGTGTGAAACATGTGTGCTTCATTAGTGAAGTACCCCATTTGACACATGGTTCACACATGGATGAGGCCAGGTTTGCACATGGTATACAAATAGTATATTCGTAAATCAAATACTTATTAATCAATTAACCCTAAACTGTGTACCATGTACAAAAAGGCATTCTTTTTCAGACAGAACAGACAACTGAAAAAAATAAACCTCGATGAGATCATTTACCTGGAGGCGGCAAAAAATTATACCAAACTGTATACTTCAGACGAAAATAAACCATACACTGTGCGCCTCACATTGATTGAGGCTATGAAGTTGTTGCCAATAGATAAATTTTTACGCGTGCACCGATCTTATGTAGTAGCAGCAGATCATATTGATTCAGTGGCAAGAGATATTGTAAGAATAGCAAACTCAGAGGTGGAGCTACCCGTTTCAAGAATGTATTATGCAGCCTTTACAAAACAGGTTATCATTCTCGATTCGGCGGATATTGATCTGAGGAGAAAAAGAATGATTAATGCACGGAAAAGAAAAGGCTAGCCTATCAAAACCACGCTATCCATTTTTATTTTAGCAGCTGCACCAGCCCCTCCCTTTCAAACAAAATAGTGCCGAATTTTACATCTGACCAGCCTTCTTTCAACTGGTAGGTAAATTTCGGTTTTGTATCTTCAAGAAAGGAATCGATATAATAAAATGCTGCGTGACTCATTTCATCCACATGCAGCTCTTTGAGTTTGTAAAAATGGGTAGATAACAAAAAACACGACCGGGTGAATTTTTTAAGTCCGTTTAACGTAAGCGTAAGTATATTCAATGCATCATCGATATTCGTTCCGCTAAACAATTCATCAAAGACCGCAAACACCTGCTTTTCTTCCTGCGCAGCAATAATGCTTTCTTTTAGCTGCAGCACTTCCGTCATAAAATGACTATACCCGCTATTGGGGTTATCGCGGGAATTGATAAATACATTGATGGCGTCAGCAAATACTACCTGGCATTCTTCTGCCGGCGCCGGCAAGCCCAACCTTGCCAGGTACATGCATAATGAAATAGATCGAAGCAAGGTTGATTTGCCCGACATGTTAGGCCCGGTTAGCACTAAAACATTTTTTTTGAGGTGTATCGAATTTTTTACCGGGTTATTAATAAGGGGATGAAAAAAGTTGGTAAGCTGAATTCCCTTATCAATAAACTGCGCGGGAACGAACCCTGCTTTTTGAGCAGTTTCAGCGATGGATAAATAAGCTTCAAAAAGAAAAAATTCACTCCAGCATTTTAACAGTCGACCGCTTTTGAACAGCGCATATAACTGATGTATAAACCGGGCAACATCACTGGTTGAAAGATTATTTCCCTTCTTAATTAACAACATCCATTCTTTTTCAAATACATTTATTACAGCTGCTATTTCGTGAATGGAGCTTTTGTAGACTGCCGGAAATTGTATGAGATCGAGGTTGGAAAAATAATGCCGGGAGATTTTTTCCAACACCAGCAACAGCTGTATTGATCTTGATAACAGTTGTTCCCGTTTTTTCCTGGAGAACAGCAAGACTATCTTTAATTCCCGCAAATTATTTTTAGCATCCGGAAGCTGGGAATCCAGCCTGCAGCAGAAATCATAGGCCTCCTCAATATCCCGTTTATAAGATTGTAGATTTTTTATTTTACTAAGGTTGGCAGTGAATCCTTTAATAACCTGTTGCCGTTCCAACACCTCTTCCTTCGATTTGGGCATGGTATGAAAAAGCAGCTCTAATGCTTCACGGGAATGCCTGTTCAGCGAAATATCGAAAAAGGGAATGAGCTCCGATTCAATTTTAAGATCTGAAAAGTTCAAGTCAGATTATTTTTATTAACAATACACCTGAAGAGGCTTTTCAAATCTATTACATTACGCTTATACGTATTCATTTGTTTTCATACTCATTCCCTCAAATGCAGAAATTTACCTTCTCTTTAACGTTCTCCCATACCCGTTTCCTGCTGATGCCGCCACAATTCCTGAAAGGCTGGGCTGTTATTTCGCAGATGTTCAAAATTGCCCTCGGCCACAATTCTGCCATGGTGCAATACATAGATATAATTGAACTGTGTTAGCAAATGCAGGCGGTGCATGGAGGAAACAATGGCTTTATCGGCAAACGTGCTGAACAGCTTTTCGTAGATCATGGCTTCTGTTTTGGGGTCTACACTGCTGGTTGGTTCATCTAATAAGATCACTTCGCTATCGCGGGCGGCCAGTATGCCCCGGGCCAATGCCAGGCGTTGTTTTTGTCCGCCCGATAAATTCACACCTTTCTCCCTGATGTCTGATGCCAGTTTTTCGGGCAATTGATTTACCACATCCGTGAAGTGCGCGCTTTCGCATACCTGCATGATCTCTTCTTCAGGAAATGGCAATCCCAGCGTGATATTATATGCAATGGTATTTTCAAAGATCTCCGGTTCCTGCGGAAACAACGTTACCGATTCGTTGAGGGAATCAATTTCAAATGGCGCCCCGTCTATCATTACATCCACACCCGGTTCGGCCATATACAAGCCGCGCAGTAACGACAGCAGCGTGCTTTTGCCGCTGCCGCTCTCCCCTATCAGGGCAATTTTTTCACCCCGTTTTATACGCAGGTTCAACTGGTGCAAACTGCTGGGCGTATACGCCTCATTGTAGGTAGCGCGGTGTGAAAAGCTCAGTTGTTTTATCTGTATCTCTTTCCAGTTAACAGGCAATTCATTCGGTTCTTCAGGCCGGTGCTGCTGCGCATAGGCCTCACTTATATTACCGGCGGTTTGAATGTAGGTGTTGAACTGCATTACCTCGGTATACTGCCAGGCAACATTCTGAAATACGCCGGTGAACTGGGTCACATAGCCCAGTAAGGTAACCAGTCCGGCAATATAAAAAGTTTGGCCCGGCTGCCAGTTCTGGTATACAAAACCACCCACTACTACACAGTAAATAAGCGCCAGCAGCATATCGGCCACAAACCATTTCCATTCGTTAATGAGGGCAGTTTTGCGAAAGGGCGCCAGTATCTGTTGTACTTTATGCAACAACCCCGATTCCATACTTTTTTCCAATCGCAGGGTTATTACGGTCATAATATTGGAAAGCGTATCGAACAACGTAGAGGATACTACGTGCTCCTTTTCATTTACCTGGTCGAGCATTTTTATAAATGGCTTATCAAACCGGCGGATTATGATAATATCCAGCACACCCAGCAATACGGCAATGCCGCCAAACAACGGGGAAAAATACAGCATGGCTATTACCGAGAAAAAGAATTTGGTGAGGGTGTATAAATACATAAACCCCTGATCAAAAAATTGCCGCAGCGCTTCATAGGCTTTTCGAATGCGGTTGATGGTAGCGCCGCTGTGATGGTCCTGGTGCCATTTGGCGGGCAGGTGCAGCACCTGGTGATATTTTTCCTGCAGGAAATTGCGGCTGAGAGTAAAAGCCAGGTTACGCTCCATAATGCGTGCCGGCCCATGCAGGCTCCAATCAAAAAAACGAATACAGAAATAACCCGCTACATACAGCAGCGTATAATGCCATACCCGCTGCGTATTGTGCTGGATCTTGTTCACAAACCAACCCAGCCAGATGGGGCCAAGCGCGGAAATGAAATTGGCCACGATGAACATGGCATATATTAGAATATATTTCTTTCGTTCCTGCCGGGCATACGTCCAGGCCGTTCGCAACATTGACAGGTAAGGATTTTTCATTGTTCAGTGATTTGAAAACAAAATTAATTCTTTAAAATTATTGAAGGAATAGTGAGGGGAGCAAAGGGCAGAGATGATACAGGTTGACCAGTTAACCAGGAAGAAGATGGTTAGGGAGAGGAGGTTGAT
>Ga0209646_1000725_pt1 | contig 11650 bp, 9 predicted proteins | sample AraplaL_Col_mTSA_FD_184259 | JGI IMG/M metagenome (GOLD analysis project Ga0209646, IMG submission 184259) | Arabidopsis root microbial communities from the University of North Carolina, USA - plate scrape CL_Col_mTSA (SPAdes) (version 2) | ecosystem: Host-associated > Plants > Roots >...
GATTCAAATGGGGTGTGGAAGGAAGCCCGCCATTTAAAATATCCGCTGAATACATCTCAGTATAATGCGGTGTATTGGATCTCGCCCGATAAAAACCGCATTTTGATCCGCGGGGCGTTTGGCAACGGCGGCGCATTTTTCGGAAAAGGCGTAAGTATTTGTACCAAACAGGCCGATGGCCGCTGGGGCGAACCCGAAATGCTGCATATTAAAAAATACGAAAAATACGACCATGGCCAGGTGTCGGGGGCTACCCTGTCGCCCGACATGAAAGCATTGGTGTTGTATATGACACCCGACCCGGGCAGTCCCAATAACGACCTGTATGTTTGCTTTCATGAAGACGATGGCAGCTGGACGGAACCCAAGAGCCTGGGTAAAGAAATAAATTATCCCGGCAACGAAATGACGCCCTACATTGCGGCTGATGGCGTTACCATGTATTTCAGCAGCGACAAACCCGGTGGGTTAGGCGACAATGATATTTACATGACCAAAAGGCTTGATAAAAGCTGGACGAAATGGAGCACGCCGGTGAATTTAGGCGCCCCCATAAACACCGAAGGCTGGGATGCCTTTTTTACCCTGGATGCCGGTGGAGAATATGCGTATTTAACCAGTAATAAAGATACTTATGGCGAAAGCGATATTGTGCGGGTAAAGTTGTTGGAGCGTGAAAAGCCAAACCCGGTGATACTGGTAAGCGGCAATGTGTATAACGCCAAAACCAAACAACCGCTCAGCGCTTCCCTTATATATGAAACCCTGCCCGATGGGGTAGAGGCCGGCAATGGTTTATCGAGCCCAACCGATGGCGCGTTCAAAATTGTATTGCCGTACGATAAAAACTACAGCATTCGCGCCAGCGCCGATAAATTCTTCGCAATTTCCGAGAACCTGAACCTCGACTCTATGGTGAAGGCCGGCTTTAAGGAAATTCATAAAGACCTGTACCTGGTGCCCATTGAAATTGGCCAGGTGGTGCGCCTGAACAACGTGTTCTTCGACTTCGATAAATGGGACCTGCGTCCGGAATCGGATGTGGAGCTGGACCGTGTAGTTAAATTGTTGAAAGAAAACCCATCCATTGAAATTGAGTTGAGCGCGCACACAGATAGCAAGGGTTCAGACGAATATAACTTCAGGTTGTCTGATAACCGTGCCAAATCGTGCGTGCAATACATCATCTCTAAAGGTATACCTGCCAGCAGGATCACCTCTAAAGGCTATGGTGAAAGCATGCCGGTGGCTACCAACGAAACCGATGAAGGCCGTCAGTTGAACCGTCGTGTTGAATTCAAGATATTAAAGAACTAATTAGATAATGTGATAATGAGATAATGAGATAATGAAGGTGAGCCTCTGCTCTGGCTGAGGCTCACCTTTCTTTTTTATATTTGCCGAAATTACCAGGCATGAGAAACTTCGCTGCTCTTTTCGCGGTTAGCTTACTATGTTCCTATATAAGTGTTGCGCAAACGAATAAAGCGCCCATTGAAGCTATTAAGCAGGCCGATCTGAAGCGCGACCTGTTCCGGTTGGCCGATGACCATTTCAGAGGCCGGGAAGCCGGTACGCTCGATGAGTTAAAAGCGTCAATGTGGCTGGCAGAAGAAGCGCGTAAAGCCGGGTTGGAACCCGCTGGTGATGACGGCACTTATTTCCAGTTCTTCTCCCTGTACCGTGAACGGGTAAGTGATCGCAGTACAATCAGGATCGGCGACCGCTCGTTCAATTTGTGGAAAGATGTAGTGGTATACGAACCCGCCTTTGCTACCGTAAACGCACCGGTCGTATTCATTGAAAACCCTGATACCGTTGCCGAAGAAACCATAAAAGGAAAAGTAGTGGCCCTGCAGTTCACCCCGCAGGGACTAACAGACCCACGTAAAACCATTGCCTGGCGTTACGGCGCATTTGTTATTTCGGCCTGGGCGCGCAAACTGGCGGCCAAAGGCGTGAAAGCAATTTTATTTGTATCAGATGATCTGGCTGAACAGGCATTTCCCCGGTATACGCAATATTCCAACCGTGGTTCCTACCAAATAGAAGGCAGTTTGTTTCCCAGCCGCCGGTTGTTAAAAGATATTCCTATTATCTGGGTGCGAAAAGAAGCACTTGAGCTGGTACGTAAACCCGGGCAGCAACTGAATGCGCAGCTTTATACCGAATCGTTTACCTATCCCTCGGTGAATGTGGTGGCAAAAGTAAAAGGCGCCGATGCGGTACTCTCTAAAGAATATGTATTGTTCAGCGGTCACCAGGACCATGATGGCGTGCGCAATATTGAAGGGGCAACAGATAGTATTTTTAACGGGGCCGATGACAATGCCACCGTTAGTGTGGCCCTGCTGGCCATAGGCCGCGCCTTTCACCAGCAACCAGGTAAACGCAGCGCCTTGTTTGTATGGCATGGGTCGGAAGAGCGGGGTTTATTTGGGTCAACCTGGTATGCCGAACATCCTACAGTGCCGCGTGAGTCGCTGGTAGCGGTGTTGAATGGCGATATGATAGGGATGAACGCACCAGACAGCGCCGCTTTGCTGGGCGTTGTGCCGCCGCACCTGAATTCATTAGACCTGGTGAAGATAGCCCTGCAGGAAAATGCAAAAGGACCGAAGTTTAAGCTGGATACAGCGTGGGATAAAGCTTCACATCACGAGCTGTGGTATTTCCGCAGCGATCATTTGCCCTATGCCAAAAAGAATATACCCGCCCTATTTTTCAGTACGCTGCCCCATCCGTTGTATCATACCCCCGGCGATGAAGCATCAACCATTAATATAGAAAAGCTTACAAAAATGACCCGCTGGATGTATGCCACCGGCTTTAACGTAGCCAATGCGGCCCACCGCCCGCGGTTGGAACCGGGCTTTAAGCTGGAAAGGTAACCGGAGCCAGCCAAAGCTTAATAGTTGTAAGCTTGTCGCGGCAACATTGAAAAATAATTGATCTCAATCTGTTTTTGTACAAAAACGATACGTTTCTATATAATTTTGCCCTGTTTCTATATAGAAATGAGGCTTCACTATATATTTTCACCCTGTTTCTATATAGAAATGATGCTCTACTATATATTTTCATACCATTCCTATATAGAAACGATACATTTTTATATATTTTCTACCTGTTTTTATATAGAGAATTTCAACGCTTCCCGGTCTATTTTATACCAGTTATGTGTAAAGCCATGGTATTCGAACGTTTCTATAAAATGCAGGCCTGCTTTAAGTAGTACCTGGTGTGAGGCGGCATTGTGGCTGTCGGTTATTGCGTAAACGGCAGGGGCTTTCAGTTCATTAAAAGCATAGGCCAGCGAAGCACGGGCCGCTTCAGTGGCAATACCATTTCCCCAGTATTTTTTTATTAATCGGTAACCCAGATCGAGGTAATTGACGTGATTATTGGTTTGTTCTGTGATTAGTTTCAGTCCGGCCCAGCCTAAAAAGTTATTGGTTTGCTTATCTATCACTGCCCACCGGCCGATGCCATTTTCAACATATTGTTGCCTGATAAATGCAATCACTTCAGCAGCCTGTTCTTTTGTTTGAACAGGCTTATTGCCCAGGTACCGGTGAACTTCGGGGTCGTTGTCAAGTTCAAACAGGCCGTCTACATCGGTAGGGAGTATTTCGCGTAATACCAGGCGGTTGGTTTCTGTGAAGATGCGCATATGGGTGATTGTTCCTGAAGATACAAAGGATGGTTAAATCACTCAAAAATTACTACGTATGCTATTTAAACTGAGGAGATATGCGGCGGTATTAGAGGCCCTGGAATGGGCCTTATTATGGTTGAATGGTAGAAATGTTTGTGCTAATTCTTCTTGGCCTGGGAATGCAGGTCCCATCCACAAGGCTGAATAAAGCCACAATTCTTTCTAATGGAAGTTCCATATGAGGGCCTTCGGGTGAACTGGTCGATACATATCTGACCGTTGTCTTGTTATCTCCAGGACGCAGTTCCCATATACTTATCTGACCGGATGCATCTATTATCAGATAATAACGATCGGGTCTCCAATCCGTTTTATCGATCCTTTTAATGGCTATTTTCGTGCCTGGTTCTATCCCTGTTGCCATGCCAATATGATCTATATAAAGCTCACCATCTGCATCATACTTTGAAGTATTACGGAATGCAACGATTCCTTTTTTAGTTCCCATTGGAATAACTGATAGTGGGGGTTTAATCCCATTGTAATCAGCTACGGGCAGTTTCAGGTCAAATGGTATCCATACCCAACGGGAAATTGGTGCTATACTATAGCCAGAACTTTCTTCTTCCCAAAGTTGTTTTGACATCAATAAATTAGGATTTTCCACCAGATTATTTAACTTTTCCAGCATTTTTCCGGTAATTGAGTGCAGGAATTTTGGAAATGGACCGCCTCTAAGGAATTTATAAAAAGATGAATGCTGTCTCTCTTCTAATTGTAAATAATAAGCCAACTCACTTATTCTTACATTTTTGTTATGAATAAGTTCGTTGGTTTTCTCCCTGATCTTTTTTATAGCGGATTTTGTTGTATTTAATTCATTCATCGTAATAATTATTTTAACTCCACTTTTTTGCCACTGTAATTCCAAATGATTTCAATCAATTTTCCGAACAAATCCATTAATTAAGTTGGAAAATGGAAAGGTTTCATTATCTTTATAATGTCAAATTATAGGGTAACTCCCGAAGGCATTATAGAATGCTACAGCCTTGTATTAAAAACTGATTGCTTTAGTTGGGAAAGGTTACCCCAACAGATATTGACTTTCTAATAAAGCTGCCCATTATATATAATGGCATACCATCTCCACCACAAATCCAATTAATTCGCGGTTCTTCACAAGCGTATCAATAATATTTTATCATTTACTTACGCCGATAATTATGAAAATAGTAGTCGTTATATGCCTAACTATAGTCATCCTATACATTATTTACAAAATGACTAAAATTTAATATAATTTAATGCTTTAATGAATAAAATATTTTAGTCTACACATTTATGTTGTATAAATTTCTGAAGCAGAATTGATGCATCAAATTTGTTGCAAATACTAAAAAGCAGCTATCTGTTAACTTATGGATAGCTGCTTTTTAATTTTAGATGAGATCGCTTATTGAGGTGTAGAAGTGATTATGGTAGCTTTTTTGGGCCTGGGAATACAATTTCCATCTACGATAGCGAATATAGAGGCTATTCTTTCTAATGAAAGCTCCTTGTGAGGGCCATCTGGAGAACTTACTGATATATATCTGATTGAATTTTTAGTAACTCCAGGTAGCAGTTCCCTTATACTTATTTGACCAGAAGTATCGATTATTACATAATACCGATCAGTTTGCCAGTCTTGTTTGTCGATCCTTTTAATGGCTATTCTCATGCCTGGCTCTATATCTGTTGCCATACCAATGGTATCTATATAGATCTCGCCATCTGCTTCATATTTTGAAGTGTTCCGAAAAGCCACGATCCCTTTCTTCTTACCCATTTCAATGACTGATAAAGGTGGATTGATTCCATTGTAATCAGCTACAGGCAATTTCTGATCAAGTGGAATCCATACCAAAATAGATATTGGCGGCTTTTTGTAATTTTTAATTCCATCTGCGATCAGGGATCCTTTGAATGCACGTATTAGATCAGGATTTTTATCTGCCTGCTCTAGTTTTTCCAGTACTGTATCAATTTTTGATTTAAGAAATTTTGGAAAAAATTTCCCTTGGGCGCACTTATTAAAAGAGGAATGTTGTTTCTCTTTATAACCTAAAAAAAGAACAATATCAAGGATAGCAATATCGCTATAACTTGTAACACTATTTAATAATTGGATTAACCGCTTTTGTTTCTCTTCTAAAGTTAGTTCTTTTAAGCCACTCATTATGAATGTATTGAATGTTCGTTTTCTTGGAATACTTCCAGGTAAAATTGATTTGAATCAAAAGGAATCCAAATATTCCAATAGAAATATTGGAATATGGAATATTTTATTATCTTTGAAATATCAAATTTTTCATCCTGCTCTACGGGTGTTATAAATGAAACCTATTTGCCTTGGTTGAGTTGCAAACAAATTACTTAGCATACAGCTGGCATATATGTTTCATGGTAACTCCAATGATTGGGCGTACCAATGCATGGTTTTTTTACACTTATGAAAATAAGTAAATAATTGATTTCTACCCGGTGTCAATCGTTTATTTCTTGCATCTACGACAAAACACCCAACGGAAAACCCGCCAGGTGTTGAGAATGCATTAAGACCCTATTGCGCCAATACTTAGGTTATTCTGATAGTTAAATGCAGTATAACTGAGATAAGTAGTAGGATTATTATCAGGCATAGCCTTATTAGCTTTACCATTTCATAAAGTTTTAATTGTTTACAATTTTACTGTAGGCGGGTTTTACAATATCGTTCTATCTTTCTCTAAGCGAAGTATTCCCCCGAAACCGCAAATACGCAGCGAATGCTAGCATGTCGTTTGATGCACATCGAAGATAGCAACTGCCATATTAATGAGCAAGAACAATTAGGTTGCACATATATGTTATGCAATCTGGTATTGCAATTTTGATGTACTGAATTCATTCTCAAATAAAAAGCAGCTACCTGCCAACCGGCAAATAGCTGCTTTTTTTATTGCTATACGGGCCGGCAATGGCCCTGATTTTATAAGCTTTTTTTGAAAGGATACTTTCTGTTATTTTTACGGCCAATTAAATAAAGTGAATATGGATGGCCAGTATAGAAAAGATGTTTATCCAGGGCTGGAAGTGGCAATCATACTTAAAAAAGACCAGCGTACCGGTAAATTAACATATGGCATTGTAAAAGACCTGCTAACGTCAGCCGCGTACCATTCAAGAGGAATAAAAGTACGGTTAACCGATGGGCAGGTAGGCCGCGTTGCCCAAACCGATGTGGTTGACCCCGATGGGGAATAAAATATTTTTAGGCAAGTATTTCCTGAAAGGCTCTCCCCACACGTGGAGGAGAGCCTTTTGCTTACATCCCTATTGCTTTATCAATGTAGCCCGAAGTTTGTCACGCCCTGCATACAGTACCAGGTAATATATGCCCGTTGATAAATTACTGGTTCTTACAGTCATAATGGTTTCACCGGCCTGCAGGTTTTCTTTTCTTTCCAGCACGGTGGCGCCCGTTTGGTTTACTACAACCAATCTGGCAGTTTGTGCCTGGGCAAGTAAAATGGTCATAATCATGTCTGTCCTTACAGGATTATTGCTAACCCGCAAGGTAGCTGTGCGCTTACCACCTATATCCACTTTCAGCGTTGAAGAATAAGTAAACCTTCCATCAATATCAACCTGTTTTAACCGGTAATAATAAGTGTAACCTGGCTGTACGTCTTTATCGGCGAAACTGTATGGGTGTTCACCTGCATTGTTTATGGAAGCTGTTTGTCCTATAGTTTCGTAGGAAACGTCGTCGGCAGAACGTTCTATTTCGAAGTGAGACGTATTTAATTCGCCGGTGGTTCGCCAGCTTATATTCACCTGGCCATTCTCAAAAACAGCGTTTGTACTTAACCAAAATAAAGGAAGTGTGGTGCCGGTAGTAAACTGGTATTTATTACCGGTAAGGGCCGGAAACTCAGTATTGGTAGCATCCAAAAATGCGCCGCCAGTTATTCTTACACTAAACGTTGTATTGGAGGCAAGCGTTGTGCTGGGGTTTACAACATAAGCCGTTCCCGAGCCGGTTACCTGGCCACTGGTTACGTTAATAGTTTCAATAACTGTATTATCTGATGACCTTACAATGGTGATATTACCAGCGTTTTTAGTTACCGTTTCACTAAAGTTCAAATTTATGTTTGCATTCCGTAAAACACCGGCTGCATCGTTTGCAGGGCTGGTAGAGGTTAACGTAGGTGGCGAGCCATTCTGCATATAATAAGTGCCAGATGAATTATCTGCTAACATCCAAAGGTCAATGTCGCCATCGCCGTCAAAATCGTTTGGTTTATAATAGCCAAAAACCGATGCGTCATTCAGGGTCAGGCCGGCAAAAGGTGAAGTTGCCTGCGTAAAAGCGGTAAAAGTGCCATCGCCATTGCTTCGGGCATAAGCAAAAGCCGTTCCATTACCTGCGGTCTGATACAAAATGTCTGCATCTCCGTCTGCATCAAAATCACCAACTATATTTCTGCCGGTGAACCCGGCAGCAGGAAAAGTAGTGGAAGATTGTAGGGAAAAGCTGCTTCCATCGTTCCTAAAATAAGTACCGGTAGTGCCGTTGGCGGTTGCCCAAAGATCTATGTCGCCATCGCCATCAAAATCTGCTGCCCTGTAGGTGCTTATTTGAGCGGCATCGGGCAGGGTAACACTGCTAAAGGGAGAAGAGGCCTGGGTTACAGTGGTAAAAGTGCCGTCGCCATTGCTTCTTGCATAACTAAAACCCGTACCATTTGTTCCGGTCTGAAACAAAACATCAGCATCGCCATCACCATCAAAATCAGCAACTGTGATCCTGCCAACTGCCGAGGGATTCGGGAAACCAGTTGTTGATTGTGAAGAAAAACTGCTTCCATCGTTTCTAAAATAAGTTCCTGTACCACCGTTAGCTGCTACCCAAAGATCAATGTCCCCGTCGCCATCGTAATCTGCCGGCCGGTAAGACCCGGCAATATTTACATCAGGCAGGGTAAGGCCTGCAAAAGGAGAGGCAGACTGTGCAACAATTGTAAAGGTGCCATTATGATTGTTTCTTGCATAATTAAATGGCGAACCGGCTATTGTACCAGTCTGAAACAAAATGTCGTCATCGCCATCACCATCAAAATCGGCAACAATATTGCGCCCGGCAGATGGAATGCTGGGAAAGGTGGCAGAGGATTGAGCCGAAAATGTTTGTGCAGAACTGTGTAATGTTATAAATAACAAAATGCCTGCCAGCAATATTGTAATGCGGGTTTTAAAAATGTTGATTCCAGTGTAAATTGGATCCATTTTGCAAGGTTAATTATGGTAAATGGTTTAAACACCCAGGCGTTGACCAACAGCCATGCCAAAGCGTTTTGCATAGCGTGCGGGAAAGAAGATGCCATTCAGGTTCATAAAAGTGATTGAACAGACCCCGTTCAAACAGGCAACTTCCAGATTATTATCAATAGATAGGATGGTGCCGGGTTCTGTTTTATGTTGATCGGTACCGGTAATTACATCCAGTATTTTTAATTCAAGGCCTTTATAACTGGTAATGGCGCCCCAGTTCCAGCAGTTGCAGGCCCTGCATAAACTAAAGATGGCTGCAGCATTCATAACAGACCAGTTAATTTGCACATCTTTTAATACAGGGCGTGAATAATACCTTGCTTTTGTTTCATCCTGCGGAAATTCCGTTAGCTTATTGCCATGTAGAAGGCAATTCAAAATGAAGTTTACCCCTTCCACGGTAATAGTGCTCAGGTATTGATTAATGTAGGAGTAAGTATGGAATTCTTCATTAAGTATACTTTTTCGCCATACAATGGCGCCTGCATCTGCTTTGTTGATGATGCGGTGAATACAGATGTCAATGTTTTTTTCGCCATTTTTCAGTTGCCAAAAAACCGGGCTTGGCCCTCTGTAATCGGGGAGAGCGCCAAAATGAATATTAAATACATCAGATCCAAGAGGACCAAGCCTGGTTACATTGAGTATACGGCCATAGCCCATTATAAAAACAACATCGGGCCGTTTGTTATATACCCATTCGTATATATGGTCTTTAGTTGTTTCTACAACGCTGGGAATGCGGTAGGTTTCACAAAAAGACAGCATCTGTTTTGTGGCCTCCGATCCCGGTAAGCCTGCATAAAAAAGAGTGACGTTAGCTTTTTGAGAAGCTAAATGATATAAAACGGGTTGGCATATTTCAGCCCCCGAGATCACACCTATTTTCATAATGAGCTTACAGCCTTATGGCAGTACTTACTGACGTGTCGGAAAAATGCCTTCCAGCGCAATAATGAAATTTACGCATTGATAAGGCGGCATATTGTCGTGCGGCAGGCTGCCACCTGCAGCAGAAATTGCAGTGGGGCTCATTGTTGTAGCGGCTGCGGTACTGTAACTATCAACGGGGCTGCCGGTACTGGGGTCAATAAAAACACCGACGTAGTTATTCTGAGGTGTGCTGGCATCACCACCTTGCCCATTCCCTGCACTCATAATATGATTATGCATGGGCATTTGCGTGGCTAACAAAGTAACCGCTTCTTCCCCAGATGTTTCTCCAAGTACTTTAGTGGTTAACCCGGCGGCGCTACCCGGGTGCATGGGAAAACGGCATTGCAGATTCGGCAGTGCAAAGGTAGTTTGGCCGTTGCCGCCATAAGTGGTGCCAAGAATGGAGAATAACGCGGCGTTTTGGGAAATAGGTAAAAGCTGTCCGTTGCAAAGGGCAAAACCTGTTGGAGCAAAGTTGCCTGCAAACATCTTGATCTCGCCAAGATATGGTTCCATAATTAAACGATTAATGGTTATAAAATAGTGATGTATGCGCTTGATTAGTGGTAGGTCTTACTGAAAAGGATTGCGGTTGGATGCTTACAAGATGGGTTACCCGAATTTGTTATTGAAAGTAAAAATTGATTTTATAATAACAAAATTAAATTTGTTATTTCTTTAAATTATAAAACTGTACCGATGTGGGTACAAAAATGAACTTAACACGGACAATTCTTTTACCCTTAATATATTTGCGTCATAAATACAAAGCATAATATGCGTGCAACAATTATTTTATTGATCAGTACCCTGGTGACAACATTATTTTTTACCACCTCGTTTGTTGCCACTCCGCCGGGCAACAAACCGCCCAATCATCTTTTCACGGTTGGGGTAGGGGCCGGATTAATAGGCGGGTTATACGATGGTTACTATCCTTACAGCCTGCTTAAGCAACACGGCGATTTTGGCCTGGGCGCTCCCGATAAACTGGATGGCGAGCTGGTTGTTTTTCAGGGAAAGATCTATCAAACCCAAAACACCGGGAAAACTTTTGTAGTAGACGATAAGCAATTGACATCCTTTGCCATGGTTAATTTCTTTCAGCCCGATAAAAAATTCACTGTTAGCAGCGCCATGAGCAAGGAATCATTGTTTCATTTTCTTGACAGTGTGTTAACCAATGTTAACGGCCTTTATGCCATACATCTCAGTGGAAAATTCAGCTATCTTAAAACCAGGGCTTTTCCTCCGGTGAAAGAACACGACCATACCCCCCTGGCTTCTATGTTAAGCCTGCAGCATTTTTTTGAATTCAGTAATGCGCAGGGCGACCTGATAGGTTATCGCCTGCCATTTTTTATGGATAACACCAATATTTCAGGTTATCACTTTCATTTTTTGAACGATAAAAAAAATGCGGGCGGTCATATGATCGATGTTAAGGCCGACAGCCTCACTATTGAAATTGACCAAATGGACAGCTACTCCGTGCAGGTTCCCTCAACCGCCGATTTTGAACATTTTGATTTTAAAAAGAACCGGGCAGAAGATATTAAAAGTGTAGAGCGGGGTAAAGAAGGGGGAAAATAATAGGAGTGCTGCCAGAATCTCAAAAGTAAGAGATCTTTGTTTTTAAACTTTATGAAGTAAGAGGTAAGAAGTAGGAAATAAGAAACTCGCGAGCTTCGTACC
>Ga0209646_1000727_pt1 | contig 11616 bp, 10 predicted proteins | sample AraplaL_Col_mTSA_FD_184259 | JGI IMG/M metagenome (GOLD analysis project Ga0209646, IMG submission 184259) | Arabidopsis root microbial communities from the University of North Carolina, USA - plate scrape CL_Col_mTSA (SPAdes) (version 2) | ecosystem: Host-associated > Plants > Roots >...
CAGTTTTTTTATAAGGTTGTTCATGTCCTTTCATGAATCCGTTATTTGCTTACGCCTGCATTCTATAATTGCTTTTCCCTTTTTTGCACAAGGCATTTACCGGTTGGCGAAGTGTATAAAAAATGGCGGGGCGCAGCTCACCTTTTATTGTTTAGTTATATTCAACCCGTATGTGCTCGACTTCTTTTCAATGGCAAGGGGGTATGGCCTGGCCATGACCTTCCAGGTTTGGACCATCCTGTTTTTTATAAAAGCGGTTCAAACAGGTTTTATTTATCGTTTGTGGCTGCAGATCGTTCTACTGAGTGCATTTACCCTGGGCTCAAATTTATCGTACCAGTATACCATAATAGCTATTACAATGGGTTACCTGCTTTATTGCAGTATCACCGATCCGTTCTTTTCCTGGTATACCAATAAACAAAAACGAAAGATCACCTGGCTCTTTGTGCTGCTGTTATTTTTTACTACTGTGGATCTTTTATTTATAAAATTTTATGGAAAGGACCTGGAATTTGGCGGTAAAGAAAACTTCTTACGATCAATATTCAATACGTTCTGGGTTAGCAGTCTTTATAAGGCCAGCTATACTTCCCTTTCTATATGGTTAAGCTGGTGCACCCTGGTGTTGCTTGTAACAGCCGGCATATACTTTACCATAAAAGCCATTCAACAAAAGAAAATTACTCCCGGAGTAATAGCCACCTTCCTTATCGGCAGTATATTTTTCCTGAACATTATTTTTCATTTGCTTTTTGATACCCCCTTTATTTCAAACAGAACTGCTTTGCAATGGTATGTACCGGCCCTGTTCACCATTTTTCTGGCAATGGGCGAATGGCAGCTGCCTGCAAAGAAATATCATTTTATAAGCTATGGTGTTGGAGTGGCGGCTGGTATGCTTGCCATTTTTCATTTTGTTACCCGGAATAACAACAGCCGTTGCATGGAATATTACAAGGAAGACCCAACGCACCAGCCGCTACATGATCTGTACGCCCAGCAGCCCAAACATCCTGGCGCTTCCATATGGATCAGAGGGGTGTATATCGATTATTATTCACTGGTAGACGCACTTAACCCACCTGCAGTTATATTCGAAGAATACCCAAACCTGCCCTTGCAAAGCAAGGCTATACAAACAATCAATGAAAGCGATTACATTCTTTCCCATACTGCAACCACTACCCGGTTCCTCGATAGTGTGCACATTCCTTATACGATCGTTAAAAATTATGCAGGCAGTGACTTTAAAGTAATAAAGCTCTATCATTAACAGGTAAAAAGAAGACAGCCAGCCATGCGGCCGGCTGTCGTGATCTAGCAACCCCTAAACCAGCGAAATCATTAAACAGGTAATTTTTCAGAGCAACTTAACGATGCTAATATGAACAAAGCTTTACCTGCTACTAATTAAAGCCGGTACTAAGACACCTCTTCCTCCGGGATATCTTTATTATAATTTTATGTTACATACACGCGCGTGCGTTAACTAACTCACATGTTTTAATTGAAAAGTAAATCACAATATTCTAGCACAATGATCAAAGCCAGACGTTAAATGCTAATCGTAAAGTAGTACAAGATCTAATAGGGAGGAGTTTGCTATAACCGTTTGTTCCTGCAAGTTAGTGTTTAAGAGAAAATAAAAAAATTTTTTTAGGTTTTTTTAATAATAAATCGAATGAGCAAAACTCCATGAAGGGCGCGCTTGACCAGCGTTTGCGCCGATTTGCCTTTTTAGCTTTCACCCCTTATCACGGCTTCGCTCATTTGTATTGCAATTCAATAAAATACGCATAACCGTCATAAAAAAAATCCCGCCTGCGGGATTTTTTTTATGAGTGGTGAGTTGTGAGGGGTGAGTGTGTTCGCGACATTGCAGATGTCTGAAAAAACGGAAACCCACTGACCACTCACCACTGACCACTTACTTTTCGTATTGTGTGTTAGCGATTTAGCTGTTAAAATCCTTTTGCAGGCTCTTCAGCGGCCGTGCCTTTCGGTTTTTCGGGTAACTGTACGGCCATGAATTCATTCCCTGCCAGCATCAGTTTGGCGGCTTCCTGCACATCTTTAGGCGTTAGCATATTTACATACTTCTCATAATGAACAAACCTGTCGGGATCACCGCCTTGCGATTTAAATTGCAACAGTTTTTCCACCCACACCCCGTTATCCTTTATGTTTATCTTATGCTGTTCCAGCCATTGTTTTTTTACCTTGTTCAGGTAAGTGGTATCAGGCCCTTTTGAAGCCATCTCATCGAATTCATTCTGAATAGCTTTCATCAGTGTATCAACCTTTTGTGGCCCACAGGGCAGCTGCACTACAAAACTAAAGTTGCTGTAAGGATACTTTTCCAGATCGGCATATGTACCGCCGCCATAAATACCCTGTATTTTTTCGCGCAACTCTTCAATAATGCGAATGTTCAGCACTTCACTCAACGCATGTGCCTTCATTTCAACCGCTTCACTATAAGGCGTTTCTCCGGTAAAAAAGCCCAGTATCAGGCTCTGCTCTTCTTTTCCCTTGTTAACCGTTAGTGTTTTTTTACCGTTTACGGGGCGCACTTTGTTATCTACAAAACTGAATTTTTTACCGGTAGCCGGTAAACTGGCAAGGTATTTTTCAATCAGTGGTTTTATCTCCCCTTCTTTAAAGCTGCCGGTAAATACAAACTGCATACCGCTGGCATCGCCAAAATGCTCTTTTCGAATGGCCAGCACCCGGTCAAAGCTAATTTGATCGAAGAAGCTGCTGTTAGGTACCGTAACCGGTGCCAGCGGGTTGTTATTGAACAATAGTTTATACAGCGTATCGGCAAATGCCGCCCGCGGGTTGGCATCTATGTTGGCATACTGCAACTTATTCTTTTGTATAAATGCCCTGAACAAAGCGGTATCGCCCCGTGGGGCCGTGCATTGCAGGTAAGTAAGCTGAAACAGGGTTTCCAGGTCTTTTACACTGCTGCTGCCACGAAAGCCATCGGCAATAGGTGTAAAAACAGGCTCCAAACTAACGGTTTTACCGGCCAGCACCTTACTTAAGTCTGTAGGCGAAAACTGGCCCAATCCCATGGCCGTGGTAGCCGGCACCATATATTCAGCATTATATTTATCCGCCACGCCATATTCGTTTTTACCACCGGGCCGGGTAGCGCCCATGATGATCTGGTCGCTCTTAAAATCGGTTGGCTTTAACGTTACGGTAACGCCATTGCTTAATTTATATTCGGTGGTGCCCAGCAGTGCATTTTTTGTAACCGCCAGCACTTTACCGGGCGTGGGCGCTTTGCTTAATAACGAAGCCGCCACCGCTTTTTCTTCATAAGGTTTTATATCTGCCTTTGCTTTTGCATCGATGATCGCCAGCAACTCCTTATCAGTGGGTATGGTGCTGTCGTTTGTTTCAGGACCGCTCATGTACACAAACAGGTTCTTCTGGTCCTTTATTACCTTCGATTCATCATTCACCTCATTGAGGGTAATGGCAGGCAACATGGCTTTTACATACTCAAATTCCTTTTCAATACCGGGTATGGGGTCCTGTACCAAAAAGTTGTTCATGTACTCATCTACCAGGTCGGCAGATTCGGTTTTAGTGCGGTTGTTGTACGTGCGTTCATATTGCGCCAGTATTGTTTTCTTGGCGCGTTGTAATTCCGGTTGCGTAAAACCAAACCGTTTTACCCGCTCTATTTCTTCAGCCAGTGCATTCATGGCCTTTCTTATATCGCCGGTGCCGGCTGCCGCCATGGCATTAAAGCTCTCGTACCCCCGGGCATACGAATCAAAATCAGCGCTGCCATAAATGAATGGCGGATCTTCTTTTTGCGTTATCTCCTGCAGGCGTTCATTAAGCATGGAAACAAACATCTGCTGAATCAGCTCTTTGCGATAATCGCCAATGGTTACCGAAGCCGGTTTTTTAATGGCTGAATAATTTATTGAAACGCGATAACCGGTAGCTTCTTTATCAGTTACCACCATGGCCTGTGAGGCGTTGTAAGGTGGCACATCGGCATATTCCCTTTTACGTTCTGCGGGCGGATTGGTCAATGAAGCAAAATGCTTTTTAACCATTTCCTCCGCCTTAAGCGGATCAATATCCCCTACTACGATCACAGCCATCAGATCGGGCCGGTACCAGTCTTTATAAAAACGGCGAATGTTCTCAACCGGGAAATTTTTAATGATGCTGTCAATACCTATCGGTAAACGCCTGGCATACTTTGATCCTTCGAACAAGTGCGGATACACTTTTCTGAAAATGCGGTCATTGGCGCCTTTGCCCATCCGGCTTTCTTCCAGAATAATGGCCCGTTCACCATTGATATCGTCTGTGAGGTAGGTTACGTTATGCGCCCAGTCTTCCAGCACCTGAAAGCCTTTTTCGAGGTTACCGGGTTTATCGGTAGGAATGGGCAGAATATATACCGTTTCATCAAAACTGGTATAGGCATTCAGGTCGTTCCCAAACCCAACGCCAATGTTCTGTAAAAAAGAAACGATGTCATTCTTTTTGAAATGGGTAGTGCCGTTAAAGGCCATGTGCTCGGCCATATGGGCCAGCCCCTGCTGGTCTTCTTCTTCCAGAATAGAACCGGCATTTACCACCAGGCGTAATTCAACCTTTTGTTCGGGCTTTTTATTCTGGCGAATGTACCAGGTTAACCCGTTCGCCAGCTTTCCGATCTTAACTTTTGTATCAACCGGTAATTTGCTTTGCAAGTTCAGTTGAGCGGTGGTACGCTGCATAACCAACATACCAACCAGCAGCAACAGCCACCGGCATACAACACGCAAGGAATACATCATGTTTGAAGTTTTTGGTACTGCAAAATACAAGCTTAAAGGCTAAAGCGGAAAGCCAAAAGCAGAAGGCTGAAAGCAAAATCCGGCCTTAACCTTTAGGCTTTGGGCCTTTACCCTTAAAACGAAAAAGCCCAGCAATATTGCCAGGCTTCTTTATTATAATAAGTTTCGTTTATATCTACCTGGCTACTTCCTCTATCACATGTCCTATACAACCGCTGGGCATTTGTATATGCAGCATGGCTGCCAGCGTAGCCGCAATATCGGTCATATACACTTCGCGATTGGTTTTGCCTTTGGGAATATTCCAGCCATAGAACAGTAAAGGTATGTGCGAATCATACGGGTTCCAGGCGCTGTGGGTGGTACCGGTGGCGCTTCCTTCCATATAGCCCGATTGCAGCATTACCTGAATATCGCCGCTTAAATGCTGGTTATAGCCATTGGCAACCATATCCCGCTGTTTAGCCGTTAAAGGCACTTCCATTAGTTTGTTCAGGTCAAATACCTGCCCTACTTCGGGTTGCAGAATGAGGTATTGAATGATCGTTTTCTTTACCGCGCTTCCATCGAGTTTCATTGAATCCATCAAGGGATGATTGAGGTAGATCTGGTGGTTGAAGTTGCCAATGATCAGTTTTGAAGAACCGAATTTCTCATTCAGAATTTTACCCAGGTCCTGCGACCAACGGGCAGCAGGCGCTACGCCACCAGGCAATTTATTCTCTTTGCTGAAACCGGGAATGTGTGCCACGGCATGGTCGGCCGACAAAAACACCACGTATTGTCCTTTACCCACTTTGGCATCGAGGAAATTAAAGAAACTGCCGAGGTCTTTATCCAGGCGCAGGTAATCATCTTCCTGCTCCACTGAGTTAGGACCGAATGCATGACCGATATAATCAGGCGAAGAAAAGCTAACGGTGAGCATATCGGTAATATTATCGGCGCCCAGTTGTTCGCCAGTAACAGCAGCTTTTGCTATTTCAACCGTCATGGAATTACCATAAGGTGTTGAACAAATATTGCTGTAATTGGTACCTACAAATTTTTTAAGATCGTATGGGAATGCTTTTTGTTCTACGCCAAAGGGAGTGGCTTCATAGCTTTTTTCATCGGCCGTACTTTGTACGTAAGAATTAATGGGATACAAGGTGTTCCAGCCCATAGCATAGTATTTATCAACCAGCTTTTGAGCATTGAAGTCCTGCATCCATTTAGGAAGCTCCTTCATGTAATAGGTTGAAGTTATCCAGTTTCCGTTACGGCTATCGTACCAGTAAGCAGCATTGGCCGAATGACCGGCGGGTAAAATGCCACCTCTGTCTTTTACGGCAACGCCAATTACTTTACCCCTGAAATTGGTGGCCATTCTTAACTCATCGCCAATAGTGGTAACCTTCATATTAAAAGGGCTCATGGCGCCGGGAGCGCCGGCTTCGGCCCCAACGGTTGCAACGGTTGAGTCTTCTGTGCAGTACACGTTCTTGTTCTTTTGCGGATCGTACCAGCCATTACCTACAATGCCGTGAATGGCGGGCACACTACCGGTAAAAATACAGGTATGGCCACACGCGGTGATCGTAGGCACATAGGGGATCATCGTGTTCTCGCAGGAAAAACCCTGGTTCAGGAAACGTTTAAAACCGCCATCGGCAGCATAACGGTCATAAAACCGGTACAGGTAATCCCAACGCATTTGGTCTATAACGATACCTACTACTAATTTAGGCCGGTTAACAGTAGTTGAAGCGGTTGTGGTGGTAGTTGTTTTGGTTTGAGCGGGTGAAACAAACCAGAACAGCAAAAAACAACTTGTTGCTAAAAGAAGACGCATTAAAAAAAGTTTTGGCAAAGATAACCGGCTACATAACCCCGCACATTAAAATTTAATAAAATCGTGAACACAACCGATTGCTTAATGGTTTGATTGCTAAGTTGTTTAATGGCCATTTTTTCAAACTTTTAGAATATTCTTTCAAATATTCGGTATCATTCTCCGTTAAACCTTATAGTTCAGCCTGATGCGAGGCTGCCATTAAACCGTTTCGCCAAGGTTATCAAAACATTAAAAACGCTACCTTTGCGCCATTCGCCAAAAACAGCAGCAATAACCCTTTAATTAAAATCCATATTATGGCAGATATTTTTGAAAGATTACTAAAGAATTATGGTCCAATAGGTCAACATCGTGAAAGGGCTCATGGTTATTTTGCATTTCCTAAACTGGAAGGTGAGATTGGGAGCAGAATGAAATTCAGAGGTAAGGAAATGATCGTGTGGAGCTTGAACAATTATCTGGGTTTAGCCAATCATCCTGAAGTAAGAAAGGCCGATGCAGAAGGCGCCGCCCAATTCGGACTGGCATTGCCTATGGGCGCCCGTATGATGAGTGGAAACAGCAACAACCACGAGTTACTGGAGAAGAAACTGGCCGATTTTGAAAGTAAAGAAGATGCCATTTTATTGAATTTTGGTTACCAGGGCATGGTAAGCCTGATCGATGTGTTGTGCGGTCGTCACGACATCATTGTGTACGATGCAGAAAGCCATGCCTGTATTATAGATGGGGTTCGTTTGCATCCCGGTCACCGGTATGTGTTCAAACACAACGACATGGATGATCTGGAAAAGCAACTGCAGCGCGCCGCTGCGCTCATCGAAAAACAAAAAGCCGGTGGTATCCTGGTTATTACTGAAGGCGTATTTGGTATGGCCGGCGACCAGGGTAAACTGAAAGAGATTGCCGCACTGAAATCGAAATATGAATTCCGCCTGCTGGTTGATGATGCGCATGGTTTTGGTACGTTGGGTAAAACCGGCGCCGGTGCAGGTGAAGCACAGGGCGTACAGGATGAAATTGACCTGTACTTCTCTACATTCGCCAAATCTATGGCTTCTATCGGCGCCTTTATTGCCGGCCCTAAAGCTATCATTGATTACATCCGTTATAACATCCGCAGCCAAATCTTCGCAAAAAGCTTACCCATGCCACTGGTAATTGGTAACCTGAAGCGCCTGGAACTGTTGCAAACCCGTCCTGAGTTAAAACAAAAATTGTGGGATGTGGCTACCAAACTGCAAAAGGGATTGAAAGAAAGAGGTTTTGACATTGGTAAAACCGATTCTGTTGTTACACCTGTTTATATGAAAGGCGGGGTTGAAGAAGCTACCGCCATGGTTATGGACCTGCGCGAGAACTATGGTATTTTCTGTTCTATTGTGGTTTACCCGGTAATTCCAAAAGGACACATCATTTACCGGCTTATTCCTACGGCAGCCCATACCGATGAAGATATTCAAAGAACGCTCACTGCCTTCTCTGAAACCAAACAAAAGCTGGATGCCGGCGCTTATAAAGTATCGGCTATTCCTGATATGGCAGAAGCTTAACACTATATAAATATTGATTCTCAATATAATTCTTTATCCCGGAGCACCCCTCCGGGATTTTTTATGTTAAATACCCAAAAGCCAGAAATGTTAAATAAGAAATTATACGGATAAGCGTTATTACCTATTATAAGATCAACAACATCAATAGTAAACTGACGTAGTAAAATTGCCAGGCATGTAATGAACTTTATTCCGGTACCCAAACATCAATATCTATGAAAGCGGTCTGTGTGCTGGCCCTGCTGCTAGTGCTTTTAACGGCTAAAACAGCAACCGCACAAAGTAACAGGTTACCAGACAGTGTGAATGTGCTGATCCGTTTACACCCACGCGATGTTAAAAACCCGCTGGTGGATAGCGTATTGGTAATATTCGACCGCTTTGACCGTACCGGCGCCGGCATTGTAAAACACATTTACCATCCCACCAATAATCAATTCACTATCTCCAACGTTCCGGAAGGAAAATATTACATCAGCATCTATTGCCTGGGCTTTTACCGCGATACCTTCAACGATCTGATGTTCATCAGCAAAAGGCATAGTAATAACCTGCGTTATAAATTAAAGCGGAGTGATGAGTATATGCCCGGCACTTTCCTACCCCAGATGGAAATTGATTTTACCAATCTGGCTATTACAAATATTAAGTCGTTCAGGTAGTTTAGTCTGAACTGGGATCAAGGGGATGCTGGGGATATGGTGGGGAGACTGCCTGGGTAGGGCCTGGGAGTTGCCTAATAGTTGCCTGGATATTGCCTGTATACTATAGTCTCCAGGCCATTCCCAGGCCATTCTCAGGCAATACTCAGGCCATTCCGCTACAAGTTTACTACCATTCCGGCGCCATTAGGCTACGGTCTGTGCCGGCTATTTAAATTCACCGATAGTAGTATGCACAAAAAAAGAGCCTCCCGGAGGGGAGGCTGCACTAATCAAATACCATTAACCATTAAACCTTATCCTATGAAAATTCAAATATAGTATGAATAACTCAAAGCATAGATCTTATCGTTATGAAATTTTATACGACTGTTATATAGTTGACTTAAATCAATGCAAGAATAAGTGCATTTATTTACCAATGAAGGTATATTTTGGGGCTCCAATTTCACTTTCACTAACATGTAATTATTTTATATATCTAATACTTTAATTACTTCACTTGTTAAATATTAAGCAGGTAATCTTGATGGTGGTCAAGAATAACCGACAATAAACGGATAAGTTATTATAGATGTTTAATATATTGGGGAATGGGGTAATTTTGGATGGTTATTTGAGCCATTAACGTTATACCTTAACTTCGAAATGCTACAAAATGGAAGACATAAAAATTACCATAGAAGCAAACTCAAAAGCTGGCGAGTTCATTAAAAAGTATATGGCAGAAAAAAAAGCTTTTAAAGAAGCTACTGCTGGCCTCAATTTTAATGAGGTTATTGAATATTGCAAAAAGAATAACATCAAGTTCGACTTTCCCTCAGATCCCACATCATTATTATAGCCGCCTCCCATGTATAAACTTGCCTTTGATCCTTCCTTAGGATCCTATCATTTTCGTACAGAAAATGGCTTGACCTACCTTTGTGGTTTACGAAACCGAACAAGAGATTTATCGCCTGTTCTGGGAATTTATGATATTGAAGTCTGGGAATTTTATTTCAACAGTTATAAGACAGATGAACAAAGCGGTATTCGCAAAATCTTTGACAAAATGGTTTCGACCACTATTTCCCATTTACTTACAAAATTCTTAACCACAGACTTAAGGGTTGTACTTTATGTATGTGACAGTAGCGATGGCAGGCATATAGTAAGGCATAATCTTTTCAAGATCTGGTTTAATAACCTGGATGAACAAGAGAATTATATTAGGATACCAATTGCAATGGACCTGAATGATGTTAGTTTGGGTATGAGTGCTAGTGCGAATGGCGGCGTTATAATAAGAAAAGATTTCCCTCATATGGAAGTCTTACAAATTGAACTGATTGATAAACTTCCTAATATATTTAGAGAGAAAATTGGCCTCTTACAACCTAGCCTCTGTCCTACCACTGCGATTTAAAACTCTTCTGATACTCTTCAAACGACACTTTTCCATACTTGCCTTCGCCGAAATATTTGGCAATCAGTTCAAATTCGTTTGGCGCCAGAAAACCGGGTATGGCCTGTGGCTCCCCGCCAACCGGAATGATCACTGTAGTGGGATATGATAAATTGCCATTTGTAAGATAGATAGCAAAATCGTGGGTCTTATGTCTTGTATTGAAATCATAGGTCCTGCCATTCCAGGTAATGCTTTTATGCCCTTCGGCATCGAATTTAACCGGATAGAATTTCTGCTGCACATAGGCCGTTACATCTTTGTTGTTGTAGGTCTTTTTATCCATTGCCTTACACCAGCCGCACCAGTCGGTATACAAGTCAATAAGCACCGGGCGCTTTTCTTTTTGCAAACCGGCTGCAGCTTCATCCAGGGTCATCCATTTTAGTTTCTCCGCGCTATTTTTATTCCAGTTCTTTTTATCTCCTTTCAGGGCCGGTTTTTCTGCACATGAAAAAACAACCAACCAGCAAAACAAAACCGACAATTTCAATGTTTGCATGTGTATTTTTGTTTAACACCTAAATTTAAGTCATTCCATGCACAAAATAGTGTTGGCCATTACGGGCGCCAGTGGCAGTATTTACGCCCGCTTACTGATTGAAAAACTGTTGACCATTAAACAACAATGGCAGGATGTTGCTGTAGTAATGACCGACAACGCCAAACAGGTGTGGGAAACCGAATTGGGCAATAACGACTATACGCAATACCCAATTCAATTCTATTCTAAAAATGACTTCAATGCGCCTTTTGCTTCCGGTTCGGGCCGGTATAATACCATGATCATCGCCCCCTGCTCTATGGGCACCCTGGGCCGTATTGCCGGCGGTATTTCAAGCGATCTTATTTCCCGCGCTGCCGATGTTGTGTTAAAAGAACGCCGCAAGCTTATTTGCCTGGTTCGCGATACGCCTTACAACCTCATTCATATTCGCAATATGGAGACCGTTACCCTGGCCGGCGGAATCATTTGCCCGGCCACCCCTTCGTTTTACAGCCGCCCCACTACCATTGAGGAAGCAGTGGCCACTGTTACAGATCGGGTGCTTGACCTGGCGGGGTTGGATATTAGTACGTATCGGTGGGGAGGAAATGAGAAATGAAAAATGAAAAATGAAGAATGAAGAATGAAGAATTAGAAATAAAAAAGGGGAAATACAGCACTTCGAACTTGCCTGCAGGAAGGTTTTACCTTTTTATTTCTCATTTCTAATTCCTCATTTTTAATTTCCAACAAAAAAGGGACTGTATAACACAATCCCTCTTCCTGTATAAATAGTTTCTTATT
>Ga0209646_1000730_pt1 | contig 11594 bp, 10 predicted proteins | sample AraplaL_Col_mTSA_FD_184259 | JGI IMG/M metagenome (GOLD analysis project Ga0209646, IMG submission 184259) | Arabidopsis root microbial communities from the University of North Carolina, USA - plate scrape CL_Col_mTSA (SPAdes) (version 2) | ecosystem: Host-associated > Plants > Roots >...
CAACTGGAAAACGATCCCAGGGACCCGAGTCACTGGCATGCCCTGTTTCTCGATAAAAGCATTCCGTTCAGTCCCGATGCCAAAGCGGCCTTCCTGTACGATAGCAGCCGCAAAACCAAACAGTTCCTGTATCCTTTTGTACGGGTGTTTGCCCGGCTGGGCATTATGTTGCTGCAGATCTTCAAGGCCATTATGCCCAATGTGATAAATGCACCGAAGATGCTGCACAGGAGCCTGTACCTGGGCATGAAATATTTTATTACGCCCGAGGCCAATTACCTTATTCTTCGCCATTTTGTGCTGGGTTCAGAAGTGTTGCGGTTTATAAAAGACAATGTGCATGATATAGAGGATATTCCCATGCACCCCTTAAAACCCATGGACCTGAATGCGGTTAAGGATAACCTGTTCCTGCAGCACGACCTGAATTTGTATAATTTCATCATCAACCTGAATAATGCCATGGCTAAAAAAGGGGTAACCATTCAAAAGGTGGATCAACCCAATTTTAACGCCATCACCACCGATGACAATTTTCCCTTTGGTCCTTTTCGTGACAAATGGACCAATTGCCTTGACCTGGCCAATGCGATCGAGATCTTTACCCCGGTATACCAGTTCTTTTTAACCGATAATGATTTCTGGCGCGCTTCCAACTCGCTGCAGCTTGATGAAGTGATTGGGTTATATGCTGCTACTATCTTAGACTGTCCCGAGAAACTGGTTGCGTTGAACAACAAACATCCCATGGTGCCCTTGCCAACTACGTCTGCGGCATTCCGGCTTACGCTGCATGGCCTATCTACAGAAGTGTTGCATGCGTTACTGGTACAACAGAAGCGGCAGGCGGAAAAGGCGGTGCAGCCCGCTTACTGATCGTATAAGTTCGCTCACCTGTATGGTATTAAAAATAAACAATATCCATTACGGTGAGTTATCGTGTATTAACTTAAAAGTATCTTAATAACAGGAGGGCAGGATCGCTTTAACATTCCTGTTGCAGGGATTGCTGATAATTTAGTAGTGCATTACTATTTATCATTAAACCTGCTCGTATGAATAAAATAATTTTACTCATTATTTTTCTTGCATGTGATTTGTATGGCTACAGCCAGTTAACTATCAAACAGGCCCGCGACACTACCTGGTACGTGGAATTAAAAGACAGCACCGTTTTATACAGCAAAAAACTTTTAGTAATAAATTCTCTGAAAGAAGGGGAGTACCTGCTGTTGGATCAAAATAAAAAGATCCCAATGAGTGCGGTGGTGCGGTATAGAAGCAAAACCGGCGAATACATCAGGGATAAGGGGCCGGTGGAAACTTATCGTATTGAGAAGGGTGGACCGCGGCTGTTCGTTTATTCCCGGTGTTTCACGTATTCCGACACGTCCGGTTTTCATAAGGACAGAGCGTTTTTTATTAGAAAAGGACTTACCGGCGATATGCAGGAAATGGATTACAGGAACCTGAAAGATGCGGTGGCCGACAATACAGCCAGTATGCGGCAGTTACAAGCTTATAAATCAACATTGGTGATAGGGTTTGCAGCTGCTACCGTTGGTCTCTTGTTTACTACAGTAGGAGGTTTTCAAACAGTCAGGAAAAATGGCAACAAGCCTTTGCCAACTCAGGTTATACCAGGCCGTCCTGGCCAGCCAATTCAAACAGCCCAACTTGGCAAAAGTTATACCTCGCCGTTGTTAATTGCCGGCCCCACCATTATGATCGGCGCCATAATCACCATATGCACAGCGCCCGGCCATATACCGAAGGCGATCAATATTTATAATCAATAAAGCCTCGCCCTATTTGGGGGCTTTATTTCTTTTTACGTTTATAACTGATCTTCACATTGGCAACACCCGCATTGACCATACCCAGTTTGTTGGCGGCTTTTTTTGATACGTCTATGATACGGCCGGCGGCAAAAGGCCCGCGATCATTGACAGTAACGGTTACAGAACGGCCATTGGCTACGTTTGTTACTTTTACTTTGGTACCGAAAGGAAGCGTGCGGTGAGCGGCGGTCATTTTACCCTGATCGAATTTTTCGCCGCTGGCGGTAGGGCGGCCTTCAAACTTGTCGGCATAATAAGAACCCTTGCCTGTTTCGGTTATTTTACGGGCACAGGAAGATAATGACAGCACAACAGCGGCGGCAAATACCAAATGACGTATTTCCATTTTCATTGGATGAATTTTTGAAGGAATCCGCAAATATACAGCTAATATGCATATAATGAATGAGTTAGCTTAAAATGTGCGGTTTGTACATTCTTCCATAATAAAGGTTACCTTTGCATAACTTATTTTTCCTCCTGCACCTATCTTGATTGAATTCCTGTTCAAAATCTGTGAAGGTAAGATCGTAAGCATGAAAAGCGTATTAAACACTTTTCATTCAAATAATTTAATTATGACCACCGAACAAATTGAAAAATTCCTCGAAAAGAACGCTATTGATGAAACCCCTGTGAAAGTGAGCTTTAAAACGAGAAAACCAGTTGTTGGGATCTTTATTACCAAAGGCGATTACAGTGATTTAAAGTCGAAAAATTTCTGGCGTATTGTAGGCGAATCGAACCTGGAAAATTATAGTAAGTCAAAAGACATCAACCTTGCCAGAATATTCAACGGTTCAGAGATGACAAAGTTGTCTGTGCTTTAATTTAAGGAGGATCTGGAAAATATGTCAAATGCAGTTATCACTGGAACCGGATGTTATATTCCTCCTGTAGTTAAAAAGAACAGCGATTTCATTCCGGGGAAATTTTACACTGAACACAAGGTGCCCATCAATATACCCATGCCGGAGGTAGTTGAAAAATTTGGCGCTATCACGGGTATCAGGGAAAGAAGATACGCACCTGATGAGCTCAGCGCCTCGCACCTGGGGGCGCAAGCGGCAAAAGCAGCCATAGCGGATGCCGGCATCGATCCCGAACAGATCGATCAGATCATAGTAGCCCATAATTATGGTGATATTAAATCCCACACCATACAAAGCGATACCGTTCCCTCGCTGGCCTCACGAATTAAACATCAGTTGGGAATTCGTAATCCGGCTTGCATACCCTACGATATTTTATTTGGCTGCCCCGGCTGGTTGCAGGGCGTAATACAGGCTTATTCTTTTATAAAAGCCGGAATGGCCGGCACCTGTTTGGTGATTGGAACGGAAACATTGTCAAGAGTCGTAGACGTACATGACAGGGATAGCATGATCTTTTCAGATGGTGCAGGCGCCTGTATTATCGAGCATAAAAAAGCAGCGCTTTCAGGAGGTGTATTGGGTACTATTACCCGGTCGGACTGTATAGAAGAATTGAGTTATATTCATTTTGGTACAACTAATTCGCTCGAAACAGATGCTGATACCTGCTTTATTAAAATGAAGGGCCGAAAGGTGTATGAGTATGCTTTAAAGCATGTGCCAGCTGCCATGAAAGCCTGTATTGATAAAAGCGGCGTATCTATAAAAGAAATTAAAAAGATCTTTATTCACCAGGCCAATGAAAAAATGGATGAGGCAATAGTTAAAGCCTTGTACGGGTTGTATGGTATAGAAGAGACGCCTGAATTTATTATGCCAATGTGTATTCAATGGCTGGGTAACAGTTCTGTAGCCACTATTCCTACATTGTACGACCTGGTGCTGAAAGGTAAAATAAAAGATCAGCATTTGAATGCCGGCGATGTGATCCTGTTTGCATCAGTAGGCGCTGGTATGAATATAAATGCGGTCTGTTACAAATATGTATAATGGACGGTTGGGGTATTAATTGGCCAAATGAAATTAATAGATTATCTTTATAACAGTTGAGACTAACAGTATCAAGTATTTGAAAGGATCTTTGCATGTTTTCCCTTGTAAAATTTCACTTTTTTTACTTTTTGTTGTGGCTCATTTATTTTCACCATTTTAATTTTTTGTATGAATTTGTATGTTTCAAACCTGGGTTTTCAGGTAAATGATGATGACTTAATGAAATTATTTTCTCAATATGGTCAGGTTAGTTCTGCTAAAGTGATTAATGATAGAGAAACCGGCAGATCACGCGGTTTTGGCTTTGTGGAAATGCCTTCAGACGAGGAAGCAAGAAGAGCCATCAAAGAACTGGAAGGAAAACCAGTTGAAGGAAGATCTTTATCTGTTTCAGAAGCGAGACCAAAAACCGACAACCGCAATTCTTTTGGCGGTGGCGGTGGTCGTAGCAACTCTGGCGGCCGTAATAACAGATGGTAATTAATTCAGAAGTCTTTAGAGCCATCCCGATCGGGGTGGCTTTTTTAATTTGAGGTAAGAAGTAGGAAGTAAGAAGCTCGCGAATTTCTTACTTCCTACTTCTTAATTCTTCCGGAAATCAGAAGGCCGCGATAAGGTGAAATCATAGAACGCATCGCTGAAAGGGCCCACTGCCGAATAACCTACGGAATAAGCGATATCAGAAATAGGTTTACTGGTTTGCAGTATCAGTTCGATGGCGGTGATCATCCTTAATGTTTTTACGTATTGCAAAAAGCTCATTTGCAAGGTTGATTGAAACAACCGCGACAAGGAACGTTCACTCATGGCAAAGTGTTTGCTTACTTCTGCCAACACCAGTCTGTTGCCTACATTCTTTTCCAGATACTTTATGATCTGCTGCATGCCCTCATGATTGGTTTTAGGCAGCATAATAGGCAGTGAAACTTTATTAAGCGTGGGCAGCATTTTCTTTAACGCGATCAGGAATTCGAAATTATCCTCTTTATGGTTAACATGGCGGCCATCCCATTGCTCGGTATAATTGATCATTTGGATCAATAACTCACTGGCGGGATAAATGCCGAGTTTAGTATAGAATTCATTGGTGTGATCGTCTGCAGCATAATAGTATAACGACCGCAGTACAGTAGCAGAAGAACCAACTTCCAGTTCGTGGACCATGCCTTTAGGGATCCAGAAATAATGCCGTGCAGGCACTACATAAGTTTGGGTTTCGGTGGTAATATAGGCCAGTCCGCCCTCAACATAACTCAATTGCCCCTTGGTGTGTTTATGCATGGGAATAAGCTTCTCCGATTTTTCATGCATCACGAACACCGCATCTTTTTGTTTGTCAATCTCGGGCAACGCCGCAATAAGCCCCATACACTTTACAATTTCCGGTAAAAAAGCAAAATTAATACTTTGGCCGGAATAAAGAAAAGAATGGCTACTTAGGTGAAATGACAAACCGGTTTGCTGTATAATTTTGCGCCCGAATTATGTATTACTATAAGCGTCTGATAATCGCAGGCGTACTATTGGCGCAGTACGCAGCGGTAGCACAACAACCAACAGATACCCTTCGCATAAGTTTGAATGAAGCCTGGCAAAAAGCCGAGGCTCATAGCCGCCAGATCGAGATCACGCAAAAATCGCTGAACATGGCAGATGAAGAAGTAAAGGATACCCGCCTTGAAAGACTGCCGGAAATAGGCATAACCGGTAGTGCTGAAAAAGCATCTAACCTGGCCATTTACGAGAAAGGCATTTTTGCACCCGTTACCCAGCAACACGAGGTGATACATACGCTGTACAGGTTTGGTACAGATTTCTACCTGAACATTTATAATGGCAATAAATTAAATCTTCAGCTGGAAGCGAACAAGCTGTTACAACGGATAGCAGAGATTAAAAACGAAGAAACCAGGTCGAACATCCGGTATAAAACAAGTACGCTGTACCTCGATCTGCAGCGGTCCCTAATTTTTCGCGACCTCATCACCAGCGACATTGCCGACCAGGAAAAACAATTAAGGGAAATAAAAGCCATGCAGAAGAATGGCACGGTGCTTAAAAGCGATGTGCTGCGGGTTGAGCTGGATCTTTCGAAACGTAAAATGACGTTGGTAACTATAGAAAATGATATTCTTATTGGTACGCAAAAGTTGAATATCATTATGGGCGAACCCGATAACCGCATTATTCAACCCACTGTTTTTGAACCGGGCGCCGCAGCGCAGGATGATTACAATAAATACCTGGCAACAGCCCTTGAACATTCTTTCAGCTATCATATTTCAGAAGAGCAAACGAAGCTAAGTAAAACAAACCTTAAAAAGGTTAAGTCGAACGTATTGCCCAAGGTTGGCATGTATGGTGAGTTTTATTATGCCAATCCACAGATCTTTTTATTTCCCTACAATCCCGCCTGGTATTCATTAGGCGTAACAGGTATTAAAGTGTCCATGCCTGTATCGGCCCTTTACCACAATACCCATAAAGTAAGAGCGGCAAAACTGGAATTGGAGAAAGAGGAAGTAATGCACCATGATACGGAAGATAAAGTGCGCCAGCAGGTATGGGAAGCCTATTTGCGTTATAAAGAATCGCTGGTGCAAATACAGGTAGCAACAGACAATGTAGCGCAGGCGGAAGAAAATGCCCGCATCATCAGGAATAATTATTTTAAACAAACGGCGCTGATCACCGACCTGCTCGATGCCGATGTTCAACTATTACGCACCCGCTTTGAACTGGCAGCCGCCCGCATTATGGCGCAGGATAAATTCTACTTACTACAAAATACAATCGGAGTTCTTTAAAGATGAAAAAGAAGTATACGGTCACCGACCGCATCATTACAAAGATTACCGGCTGGATAGCGGTGTTCACCATACTGGGACTGGCTATCTGGGGAGGCGTTACTTTGTATGGCTATTATAAATTCGAGCAAACCAACGACGCACAGGTACAGGAATATGTGAACCCGGTTATTTCGAGGGCCGGCGGTTTTATTGTTGCTGTAAAATTCGAGGAGAACCAACCGGTTAAAAAAGGCGATACCTTACTCCTTATAGACAACCGCGAGTATAAATTGCAGGTGGCGCAAACGGCAGCAGCTATTCAAAAATCGGAAGCCCAGTTGCAGGTGTTGGAAAGCAATATCCATACCCTGGAACGGAATGCCGATGCGGTAAAAGCCCAGATAAAGGCCAACGAGGCAAAAGTATTGAAACAAAAACTCGATTATGAACGATATACAGCTTTGTACAAAGAGGAATCTGCTACCAAACAAAAGCTGGAAGATATTCAGGCCGCACTGGATGTAAGCACCAGCGATTACCAAACCTCGCAGGAATCTTTTAATGCCGCCGTGTCGAAAATAGAAGACATCCGTGCAGAAAGATCGGTGGTACTGGCTGAAATTACCCGCCTTAAAGCATTACTGGAACGCAACAAACTCGATGTAGACTATACTGTAATCACCGCTTCCTATGATGGAAGAATGGGCCGCCGCACCGTAGAAGTAGGACAGATGATCGATGCCGGCGAGGTGCTGGCCTTTATAGTGAACAACGAAACCGACAAATGGGTGGTGGCGAACTTCAAAGAAACCCAGATAGCGCAGATGCAGATCGGTGATACGGTGAAGATACTGGCCGATGCATTTCCCGATAAAGAATTTAAAGGCACCATCATTTCCTTATCACCGGCCACCGGTTCCAGCTTTTCTTTGTTACCGCCCGATAACTCAACCGGTAATTATGTAAAAATTGTACAACGGGTACCGGTGCGTATTCGCGTTGACGGCGATCGAAAGGATATAGAAGTGCTGAGAGTAGGAATGAATGTAAACGTGTATTCGCCCAAAAAACAACACCATGGTTAGTGGTATTCCCATATTTAAGCAATGGGTGCCTGACTGGGCAATAAAGATCATCCTGTTTTCGCTGATACTGCCCACGATGGTATTGTTTTTTCTGCCCTTTGCCAATATCAATGCCGCAGCGGGGTTTTATGGCAGCGAACCTGCCGATATTCAATTTGCCGTAGGATTGTTCTATGCGGGCTATGTGGCATTTTATAGCCTGGAACGACGGTTCTTTACCTGGTTGGCGGCAAAGGAATATTTTGTCGTTTTTACCATCCTGGAAATAGCTGCCACGGTGATCTGTTATCATACAGATGAATTGTATGTGCTGTTTCCCCTGCGCTTTTTTCAGGGTATGTTGTTCAGCAGTACGGTAAACCTGTCGTTATCGTTGATGTTTACCCGGCTGCATACGGAGCGGGCGCGCGAGATCAGTTTTTCGGTTTTCTTCGGCATGCTGATCTGTATTCTGCCATTCAATAACCTGGTTACGGCCGATCTGATAGATGCGTTTAATTTCAATATTGTATATAAGGTCGCCTTATTCTCTTACCTGCCTTGTTTGTGTGCGCTGCTGGTGAGCATGAACAATGTGCGGTTGAATGTGCGGTTCCCGTTGTATAAGCTCGACTGGCAGAGTTTTGTGTACTGGGGCGGGATGCTGGTGTTGCTGGCTTATGTATGCATTTACGGACAGGAATATTACTGGCTGGAAGATGCACGTATTCGCTGTAGTGTAATAGCCATGCTGGGCGCCACGCTGTTGTACGTGTTGCGGGTAAAAAGTATGAAACGCCCTTATGTGCATCCCGGCATTTTCTCGTTCCAGAATTTTCGCATGGGTATCTTTCTTCTGTTTATACTTTTTATTTGCCGTTTTGCGATCAATATCATCAATAATTTTTTCGGCGTCATTTTGCGGTTAGATCCCATACATGTGAGTTATGTAAACACCATGAACCTGGTAGGGTTGATAATAGGGGTTATTGTTTCCTGCGCCATGATACTGCAGAAAAAGAATATCCGCTTTATATGGATCCCCGGTTTTCTGTTGGTGCTGGCGTTCCATGTTAGTATGTGGTTTCTTTTTAACAGCGAAGCCAATGAAAATAATTTTTATGTACCACTGTTTATACAGGGGGTAGGCGTAGGTATGATCATGGCGCCCACCATTGTATATGCCGTATCCTCGGTGCCGGTGGTAATGGGCCCTTCGGCTTCTTCCATTTGTTTGGCCACCGGCTACCTGGGTTTTTGTGTAAGCGCCGCATTGATAAACTATTGCGAGTTGTACAGCAAGAGCCGGCACTACAACGCCTTCCAGGACCATCTTACCAAAATAGACCCCGCCGCTTTACACGGATTGACCGCACGTGCCGGTAAGTTATTGCATCACGGCATGGCGCATAAACAGGCGGTAAAGGGCAGCAGTAAATTACTGGTTGATGCGGTGAACAAACAGGCGCAAATACGCTTCGCCATGGATTATTATGAATGGATGGCGCTGATGCTGGTAGTGGTGTTGCTGCTGATAGCCATCTTTCCCTCACTCAATAAAACGGTGGTGTATTTGCGGTCGCGCAGATTGTCACCGGCATAAAATAAAATGAAACACATGAAATATATAATAGCGACAATAGTTAGACCGGGGCTTTTTCATGTAAACCCTTTTCCCTACATTTGATTATTGAATAGTATAGAATAGGACAGTTAAGCCATCAGCATTAAGCTTTGCCATATGAACGATGTATTTAAAGAAATTTACGAAATGGAAGGGGTGAGCGGCCTGTCGAAACACGATCAGCTCGTGAACGGCATCCTCAACGCCATCCAGAACAAATCGCTCGCCCAGGGCGATCTTTTGCCTTCGGTAAACAACCTCATCAACGAATTCGGGTTTGCGCGGGAAACCATTGCCAAAGCCTATAAAGATCTGGTGAACCGGGGCATTGTGGAATCGAAGAACCGCGTGGGTTTTTATGTTTCCAACTGCGATGTAAAACAACACCTGAAAGTAGCCCTGGTATTATTTGCCTTTGATGCCTTCCAGGAAACCTTTTATAAAGTGTTCCGGTCGAAACTGGGTAAGAATGTGCAGATCGATGTTTTCTTTCACCATAATAATATCGATGTACTGGATAGTACTATCCAGGGTATACGCGGGCGCTATGGGTTATATGTGGTAGCGCCAATTCCGCATAAACGGACAGCAAAGATCTTAGAGACCCTGCCCCTGGATAAATTCCTGATGATAGACCGCTATGAGAAGATCCCCGGTGATTATTCCTATATAGCCCAGGAATTTGAGCATTCCACTTACCGGGTATTTGAGGAGTTGGCCGGTACTATTAAAAAATACGAGGGCATGATCTACTACCATCGCCCGGCGGCTGATACCCCCATTGAAATACTGACGGCCTTTAAAAAATTTGTAAAGGCGCATAAGATAAAACATGAGATCAGGGCCGAATACATTCCCGGTACCCTGGAGAAAGGCAAAGTACATTTCACCATCAATAATACCGAGTTGTGGAGCATGTTGAAAGACTGCAAAGTGAAGAAGCTGAAGCCCGGGAAAGATGTAGGCATTTTGTCGCACAACGATGAAGTAGTGAAAGAGCTCATTTTTGATGGCATCACCACCTATGCAGCCGATTTTAAAATGATGGCGGAGAAGGCGGCCGATTTTGTATTAACAAGAAATAAGATCCGGGAAATAATCCCCACAGTGCTTATCCGGCGCAATTCACTGTGATGAGTTTGTAACCAATGAACATAACTGGATTTATTTGTTTTTTGCTTTTCCTGGCCCTGGTGGCTGTTATTGCTATTTATAATGCCAGGAAGATACGCCTGAATACCACCGCGGCCTATTTTATGGGCAACCGCACGCTGGGATTCTGGATGGTAGGTTTTTCCCTTTTTCTTACCAACATGAGTTGTAATGTGCTCATTGGAGAAAATGAGTTCGTATATACCAACGATATGTCGGTCATGTGCTGGGGAATGAGCTCCATACTGGCCATGATCATTGTAGCTGAATTTTTTCTTCCTGTCTATTTGAAAATGGGCGCCGTTACCACGCCTGATTTTTTAGGACAACGGTTTGGCCCCCGGTTAAAAAAGCTGGTGAGTATTTTCTTTCTGGCCAGTTATGTGGTGAGTTTAATTCCAACTGTATTGTATGGAAGCGCGGTAGCGCTCAATGGCATTTTTCATGTAGATGCCGCATTGGGCATTTCCTATTTTGCCGCCATCTGGCTGCTGGTGATCCTGGTTGGATTGATCGGTTGCTGTTATACCGTATTGGGCGGGTTTAAAGCCATTACCGTTTCAGACCTGGTGCAGGGCGCAGGCCTGGTAGTGGGTGGTATTTTGTTGCTTGCATTTGGATTGCGTTACCTGGGGCAGGGGAGTGTAGTGCATGGGATACAAACCATCCTGGCTTCAAAAAAAGAGCACCTGAATGCCATTGGCGGAACGCATGCCCCCATTCCGTTCAGCACCTTGTTTACCGGTATGTTCCTGATAAACCTGTACTACTGGGGCATGGAGCAATATATAATGCAACAGGCGCTGGCTGCGCGTAGTTTGTCGCAGGGGCAGAAAGGTATTTCACTGGCTGCGCTGGGTAAATTCCTGGCCCCCTTGTTCCTGAATGTGCCCGGGTTAATTGCCGTGCATTTGTATCCGCATTTAACCAATACCGCTACGGTGTTCCCAAAATTGATAGGCGATGTATTGCCGCCCGTAATAGCCGGTTTTATTGCAGCTGTGGTTTTTGGCGCAGCCATCAGCACCTTTAATGCGGGACTGAACAGTTCGGGTACGTTGTTTATTATGAACCTGTACAAACAATGGCGCCGAAATGCCGGCGACCGCGAACTGGTGAAAGCAGCGCGGGTTTTTCAGATATCCCTTACTGTAGCGGCCATGTGTTTCTCGCCATTTATCAGCCGGTTCAATGGC
>Ga0209646_1000731_pt1 | contig 11568 bp, 10 predicted proteins | sample AraplaL_Col_mTSA_FD_184259 | JGI IMG/M metagenome (GOLD analysis project Ga0209646, IMG submission 184259) | Arabidopsis root microbial communities from the University of North Carolina, USA - plate scrape CL_Col_mTSA (SPAdes) (version 2) | ecosystem: Host-associated > Plants > Roots >...
CCGGCACTGCCTTCCTTGTGCATATGGTGCTGGGCGGTGTCGTAGACCGCCGGCGCATGGCAGCTCTCGCACAGCGCGTTGCCTTGCGCGCGGGTCTTGCTGGTGTGCGGATCGTGGCAGTCGCTGCAGGTGACACCCTTGGCGTACATGCGGCTCTGCAGGAACGAGGCGTACACGTAGACCTCGTCCAGCTGCTGGCCGTCGGCGTGATAACGACCCTCGGTGAGCAACACGGGATCGTGCGTGTCCATCAGGCGACCGGTGGGCGCCGTATCCTTGGCGATGATGCTTCGGCGCGAATGACAGACCGCGCAGGTCTCCACTTCGCGATGCGTGGACAGGGGCTTGCTGCGCACGGGGTTGCCGGACACCGGGTTGGGGATCCAGTGCATGTCCTTGCGCTCATCGAGCACAAGGGTCAACCCCTTGGACGGATCGGCCCCTTTCTTCTCTTCGCTGGCGCTCGACCATTCGACGTGGCGGGAGCCAGGGCCGTGGCAGGCCTCACAGGCCACGTTGATGTCGCTCCACGTCGATTTGAAGGTATTGCTGGCCACGTCGTAATTGCGCTGCACATTCGTGGAATGGCAATCCGCACACATGTAGTTCCAGTTCTGGTTCAGTCGCGTCCAATGCAGAGTGTCGTGCGCATCGATGTGTTCACCCGGATAGAGGTTGAACCAGCGCTGCCCGCCTTCGGATGCGGGACGTGCATCCCATGACGCGCGCAGCGCTTGCAGGCGACCATCGGGAAACGCGACGAGATACTGCTGCAAGGGATACACGCCAAAGGTGTACTTCACCTCGAACTCACCGGGCTTGCCGTCCGGCCCATCCGTCTTTACGACATAGGTGTGGTCGCGCTTGGAGAAACTCGCCACGGAGCCGTCCTGCTTCAGCGTGCCGTCGAAGCGACCCTGGATTGTCTTCTCGTCGGCCACCTGCATGGCTAGCGCATGATGAGATTCCTGCCAGGCCTGCGCTTCCTTCGCATGGCACGACGAACACGCCTGTGCGCCCACATAGTGCGCCGGAGGCAGTGACGGCGCTTTGGACGAAGGCAGGGACGTAGAGGAGGACGAGGAAGCTACCGGTGCATTCGCCACACCCGGTGCAGGCGCGCGCAACCACCAGACACCAAGCAGTACCAGTACCAGCAGGGCCATGCCCACCGGCAACCACCATAGGCGACGTTGAGCTAGTTCTGGTGTCGATGCGACAGCCGCCGGTGTTGACGGCGCAGCCGTCACCTTGCCGGAGCGCTTGCCATGGCTCTTCCTGGAACGCCCCATCCCTCTCTCCCGATACCTGCGTTATGAATGCTTTGCGTCCCTTCCTGGGATGTCAGGGTTTATCGGCATGAACCGGCATGTTAGTCGCCGCATGCGATGACGTCGTGAATGTGTCGCGGCCACTGCTCACACCGAAGGGTTCAACGGCGGCAAGGCAGGAGCGCGCCGCCAACGCTTCTCGCCATACTTCCAGCGACGCCTTGCCACTGAGAGCGCATCGATGAGGGCTCCCGCCGACCATGCCGTCGGGCCCTGCCCATACAACGCGTTCTGCAAGGCGTTCCACCGGACTGTCAGCGCATCGTCGCCGTAACGATCAGACCATGCCGCCACGCTAGTCGGCGCACCATCGTCGGTCGCCCGCCGGACCCACCCATCCACCGCTTCGGCCAGCTTCGTCGCCGATGCTTCATGTCGTAAACGCGCGATGGCGCGGAACGCCACGGCCTCAGAATGGCGACGACGATACCGCCACGCCTTCCAGTCATTCCATTGGCGCAAGCACCATGCCCGGAAGTACCAGCCAAGCCCCGCTAGGACCGCCAGCACGAGCACCGCGAGCCCTGCATCGCTCGATAGCCATTCGACCAGCCGTGGCATGACACCCTGCTGCGGCAAGGCGAAACGGGGCTTGTCCGGCGATCCCCACCATGCATGGAAACGGACAGCCGGCACCGTGCTCTCGCGCCATTCCCGCGTGCGGCTGTCCATCCAGCGCACGGATACCGATGGCAAGGTGTAGTTGCCACGGCGGTCGACGACATAGCTGGCCGTGTCCACGCGATGGCCGCCCACGAAACGACCATGACTGTCGACGCCGTCGCGCACCACAGGAGAGGCCGTATACAACGTGAGCCCGCGGACCGCCGCAAACGCAGTGGGAGGCAACATCATCGCCGGGGCGCCGTCAGCCGAGATCTCGACGCGACGGGTAACGGTATCCCCCACGTGCAGTCCGTCATCCTGCGGCATCACGGTCTGCGTGACTTTCAGCGAACTGGCGATCAGTGCCTCGGTGACACCCTCCGGCAAGATCAGCGCCTGCACCTGGAGCGCAAGCGGTTGAGTCTGCACGGCCACAGGCGTGTGCCCCGCACCGACGTGGGCGGTGATCTCGAACGAGGGAATGTCCATCGGCCCTGACATCAGTGGCGTGATCAGATAGGTACGCGATACGCCAGACCAGGTCTGCCCATCGATGGTTTGCACCAAGTGGCCAGGTGTCTCACTGGAAAGCGACAGATACGCACCGTCCACGTGAAGCTCGGGCAATACGGGCGCGTCGGTGAAAAAGTCCGGCGTCAACAGGTCGACCACGATGCGCGTGGTCTCGCCCTGCATCAGCGTCCCCGCAGGCTGCTGATGCACGCGCACGCGGACGGCAGGCGATGTCGCAGCTGGCTGGTAGGCATGGGCGACGGCGGCAAGGAGCCACAGGATGCAACACAGCCATGCCTTCATGGTTGCGGCGCCGCCGTCGCGGCGGAGGCCGGCGGCGGCGCCCCGTTCTCGATGCTGAACTTGGTGCGCAAGAAGTCCGCGGGCGACACGCTGAGGTTACGCATCCAGACATCCGCCGGCAGCTGGATGGGGCGCTTGCCCATGACTTGTTCCGTCTCGTTGCCCTTCTTGCCTTCCTTGTCTTCCTTGATCTTGTCGGGCGTGCTGTCTTCGTCCTTGGTTTCCGGTGGCACGTCCGCACGCTGCTTCATCAGCTTGACCATCAGGCGGAGATTGGCTTCCGCTTCGGGGAACGGATGACGCATGCGCAGCGCTTCGTTATAGGCCTCGATGGCCTCCTGATATTCGAACTGGTGCGCGTAGCTGTTGCCGGACATGAACTTCGCTTCCGCGCTCGGAATGGTTTCGAACATCTTCTGCGCCTCGTCGTAGCGCCCGTGCTGGTACAGGGCCCAGCCTTTCCAGTAGGGGGTCTGGAAATGGGCCGCAGCGCTACCGAAATCCCGGTGCTCGTAGTACCAGCGCCCCTGCTGGTCCGGCGTAAAAAACCAGTTCGCCACATGCCATTCCGCCGCTGCCGCCGGAGTCGGCACCGCGCCCAGCCCTGCGAAGCCGAGCACGAGGACCCAGCGCACCATCCAGCCGCGACGGAACCAGAACACGGCGATCAACACCAGCGGATAACACAGGTAGTAGCCGTACTCCTTCCAATGCACCGACGACTTGTCGTTGACGATCTGCAGATGGTGCACCGCTTCGCGTTGTACCCACTGCATGTCCTGGTCACCCGTGGTGATGCTCGCCAGTGGAATGTGCGCCTGCGATGCCAGCCGCTGCAGAGCGCCGTCGTCCAGCTTCGCCACCAAGGGTGCTCCATCCGCATCAGCCTGCACGCTGCCATCGGGCGCGCGCAGGGGGCCACCGCGAGCATCAGCACCTGCTGCCGCGAGTGCTGGTGGTGCGCGACGAAGGTGGGGATCTGCGCCTCATCGAATCCGCTGGTGAAGAACACGATGGTGCCGGGGTCGCCTTCGGCATCGAGCAGTCGATCGGCGAGGGCAAGCGCGGCGCCGGCATTCACGCCCTTGCCTGGCAACAGATCGGTGCTGAGCGCCGAGAGGAACATCTCCATCAGTGCCGCATCGTCCGTAGGGGGCAGCACCATGTGCGCAGTGTTGGTATAGACGATAAGGCCGGTGCGTCCACCCGCGCGCAGCGCCATCAGGTCGCGCACCTTCTGCTTGGCACGCTCCAGTCGCGTCGGCGAAACATCGATGGCGTTCATGGCCGGCGACAAGTCCATGGCGACCATCATGGGCGCGCGGTCCTCCGCGAACGGGGGCGATTCCAGCTCCCACGTCGGTCCGGCGCAGGCGATGCTGCCGATGACAATGACGGCGCACACCAGATGAATCGGGCGCGGGCGCCAGTGCTCGCTGTCGCCCACCACCAGATGAGCGAGCAGGTGCGGCGCGATCATGCCCTTCCAGCGCTGCAGCGGATCGTTGCGCCGTTGCCACCACCACAACAGCAGGGGGCCGAGCGGCAACAGCAGTAACCATAACGGCCGAATGAAATGGAAGCCCTGCTCCATCGCTCAGCCCTCCACCGGCGATGTCGCGCTTGAAGACGTCGAACGTCTGCGTATCAGCGGCGCGAGCACACCCAGCATCAGCAGGTGATACGTCACCATCAGCAGCAGTGCAGCACCCAGGGGCAGGTAATAAAGCTTGACCTTGGGTCGATAAATCGAATGCCTGACCTTGCTTGGCGTCATGCGATCGAGCAAGGCGTAGATATCCGCCAACTGTTCGCGGTTCTCGCCGCGGAAGCTGCGGCCACCGGTGGCGATGGCGATGCGTTTGAGCGCGCCAAGATCCACCCGGTTCTCTCCCTTGGCGTCGGGATCGCCGATGCCAATGGTGTGGATGACGATGTGATTGGCTTTGGCGATATCGGCGGCCTTTTCCGCCGGGATACGTCCGGCGGTATCGTTGCCGTCGGTCAGCAGGATCAATACACGCTCGCGCTGCCGAGAGTGCTCGGTCATCTTGACGGCCACGCCAATGGCGTCACCGATGGCAGTCTGCTCACCTGCCATGCCCACGCGCAATTCGTCCAGCAGTTCGCGCACGGCCACGTGATCCAGCGTGAGCGGCGCCTGGGGAAACGCGTTGGTACCGAACACGATCAGACCGATGCGATCGGTGGTGCGGTGGCTGATGAACTCGTCCACCACGCCCTTGACCGCACCGAGGCGGTCGATGCGCTGCCCCTGGGGGTCAAGGAAATCCGGCGTCGCCATGGAGCCAGACAGGTCGATTGCCAGCAATAGGTCGCGAGCTGACTGCGTGCGTTCGATCGGCGGCTCCAACCGCTGCGGACCGGCGAGCGCCAGCACTAGCAGCACCCAACACAACGGCGCGAGCACCCGGCGCAGCCAGTTACCCCGCAGGATCACCGCTCCACGCGCCGGTGTCTGCCGGGTGGCTTTCGCCAGCTCGTCGAAGAACGGCACACGGATCGCCTTGGTCCGCTCGCCATAGGGCGGCAGTAGCCACCAGACCAGGATCGGCAGGGGCAACAGGGTCAGCAGCCAGGGGTATTCAAGCTGCAGCATGACCGTCGATCCATCGATGCAACCATGCCAGCAGGGCGGCAACTTCGTCGTTGCCAATCTCACCCTTCCCGTAGGCCAGCGCATCGAGGTGGCGCCCCGGTCCCCGTACGAAACCGCCCTCGGGATAGGTACGATCGAGATAGCGCAGCCACGCCTCGCCGGTCATCGGCGCGACCGCATCCCGCGGCGCCCAGGTCAGCACGGTGCGCTTCACCAGCGCGGGTATCGCAGCCAATGCTTCCTTTCGCGTGAGCGGATCACCCATGGCACGTTCAAGCGTCGCCAGTTCAGCCTTCGCAGCGCGGCGGTAACGGTTGCGCCACCAGGTACGCCATCGGAAGAACGCGAACACCAGCAGCCCAAGCAGAGCGATGGCGGCGACAACCCACCAGCCCGCCGTCTGCGGCATCCAGGAAACCGGCGGGGGCGAGGGAATCTCCTTGAGGTCGGCGATGGATGCTGTCCGTGGTTCGCTGGCAAGCAGATACATATCGCTTATCCTCGCATCTGCGCGAAATGGCCGAGCATGCGCGCTACCTGTAACAGCGTGGGTTGCTCCGTATCGATGGCCATGGTCGGTACGCCGCAACGCTGCACTAGCTCCACCGTCTGCTGCAGACGCTGATCGAACATGGCGCTGAGCGGTTCGCGAATGGCTTTGCGGCCGAAATCCAGCTCCACCTGCAACTCGCCCTCGGTGACGACGATCTTGCCGTGATCGGGCATGGCCCGCGCCGAGGGGTCGAAGACCAGCACGGCGAGGACGTCGTTGTGCGCCGCCAGCTCACGGATGAGCTGAAGGGTCTCCTGGTCGGCGCCGAGAAAATCACTCACGACGCACACGAGGCAATCGTGTGTCGCCAGGTGGAGTGCCGCACGCAGCGCGGCATTCAGTTGCCCCGGATCGACGCGCTGGGGACTGTCCGCACGCAAGGCCAGGTTGCTCTGTGCGAGCTCGCCCAGGAACGACTGCACACGGGAGCGGTTGCGGTGCGCACGGACGCTGTGGATACGGCGGTCATCGAAGACCACGCCACCCACGCGATCACCCGCCTGGAAGGTCATCCACGCGCCCAGCGCCGCCACCTCCGCAGCCACCACCGATTTCATCGCGCGACGCGTCCCATAGAACATGGAAATGCGCTGGTCCACCACGAACAATGCCGGGCGATCGCGCTCCTCGGTATACGCTCGCACCATCGCGTGCCCCACGCGCAACGACACCTTCCAGTCCAGATGACGGACATCGTCGCCGGGTACGTAGGCACGGATCTCCTCGAAATTGAGTCCGCGCCCACGCAGGCGGGACGCATGCCGTCCCGCGAGGATGCTGTGATGTGGACGGTGCGGCGTGGCGCGCAGGCAACGCGCGTCATGCTCCATGCGCGCCAGGTGCGCGGGTGTCACATAGACCGTGCCGATATCGCTGGCTACGATGTCCGCCATGACCGCGACCTCAGGCCGGCACCGCCACCAGCTCCAGAATCTTGTCGATCACCTGATCGGCATGGATACCCTCGGCGCTGGCGTCATAGGTAAGCATGAGGCGGTGGCGTAGTACGGGATGCACCATCGCACGCACGTCATCGGGGGTCACATGGTCACGACCTTCCAGCCATGCGTGAACGCGAGACGTCCGTTCGAGTGCGATGCCGCCGCGCGGGCTCGACCCGATCTGGATCCATGTCGCCAGCGTCTTGTCGTACTTCGCGGAGTGCCGCGTGGCATCGACCAGGGCCATGATGTACTGCTCGATGGCCGGCGCCACGTGCACGGCATGGATCTCACCGCGTGCGTCGAAGATGCTGGCCGGCTCGATGCGCGTCATCGGCGCGCTCGTCGAGCCAGAGGACGTGCCTACTTCTTCACCGCGAACCAGCTGCAGTACGCCAATCTCGCTCTCCGTGTCCGGGTAGTCCACCAGAACCTTCATCAGGAAACGGTCGAGCTGCGCTTCCGGCAGCGGATATGTACCTTCCTGTTCGATGGGGTTCTGCGTGGCCATCACGATGAACAGGTCCGGCATTTTGTGCGTGGTGCCCCCTACCGTGATCTGCCGTTCTTCCATCGCCTCCAGCAGCGCTGCCTGCACCTTGGCCGGCGCGCGGTTGATTTCATCGGCAAGGATGACGTTGCCGAAGATCGGACCCGGCTGGAACTGAAAGACGTTCTGCCCGCCCTGCTGATGCAGTACCTCCGTACCGGTGATATCCGAGGGGAGCAGGTCCGGCGTGAACTGGATGCGCCGCATCTGGGTATCCAGGTTCCTGGCCATGCTCTTCACCGCACGGGTCTTGGCCAGACCCGGCAGGCTTTCCAGCAGCAGGTGTCCGTTCGCCAACAGACCGACCACCATCTGACGGATCAGATCGCGCTGCCCGATGATGGAGCTCTCCATCTGCGTCCGCAGGGTCGACATCGCCTCTTTCGGATTCATGCTTCCTCGCGCTCCTTTGCTCGGTTGGATCAGGGACCGCCACCGGCAATCCAGCGGTAATACGGATTCTGGCCATCGGCCTGCATCACGGTGTCCATGGCCTGTGCCCATTCATCGCGTTGCCCCTGATAAGCGGCCAGTCCTGAGGCGTAGAAGGTGAACAGCACGTTGCGCTGCTGATGCATCGCTTCGATCAGCTCGGGAGTCGCGCCGCGCAGCACGGGTTCCGTGCGCAACATCACCAACTCCGGAAGCACGCGCACGAGTTCGTTTCGTCGCACCCAGGTGGCGTACTCGATGCTGGGCCGATCGTCCGTCACCGGCGGCGTGTTGCCTGCATAGCGCTCGAGGCCATGGCGGTCGGTCACCCACGTCGCCAGCAGGGCCGCAGGCGATGCGATGCCGACCTCGCCCAACGCCGTCGCCACGGAAGGCTGGTTGAAGCGTCGCTCGATCTGCCCGGCATCCAGCTCGATGGGGTCATTCGAGCCGACCAGCAGCATTTCATGCAGCTCGGTAGTCCACAGCGTGGCGTGCGGGAAGGCATCGAGGAAGGCGCGCACCATCGCGCGTGAATCATCATCATTCTGTGTGGGAAGCGGCCACCATTGCGCGAGGATGCCGCCCGGCGCGAGGCGCTTCGCGGCCAGCTGGTAGAAATCGCGTGAATAGAGATTCACCACGCCGGCTGCCGAAGGCGGCGGCGGCTCCAGCGTGATCATGTCATACGTCTGGTCACTGGCCAGCAGCTCGCGGCGGCCATCGCGCAGACGGATATCCAGCCCCGACCCGCTACCTGCCCCATAGTTGCCGAGAAACTGGGGCGCCGCTCGCACCACAGCCGGCAGCAATTCCGCACATACGCGTGTACGAAGCCCCGGATATTGCGACAACGCACCGGCGGTGATGCCGGTACCGAAGCCGATCACCAGCGCCGAGCGCGGCTCGCCTCGATGAATGATCAACGGAAGCAGCGCCTGCAGGCGCATGTAGCGCTGTGACGGCAGCGTGTCGCCAGAGTTGGATACACCCTGGATGTACAAACGATGGAATCGATGGGCGCCCTGGCCCTGCGCCAGCACGGCCACCGTTCCACCCCGGCTTTCCTCATAGAACGTGACCTCGCCGCCGCGTGCCTGCGCGAGCAGTAGAGCGAGCTTCTGGGCCGGCATCAGCATGGCCGTCAGTAGCGTGCACAGGGCGACAACGAGTACAAGCCAGCTTGGACGGCTTTTCGTCGTGGAACCCATGAATACGGCAACCAGGCCAACCATTGACCCCGCCATGGCGAGCAACACCAGTGAATGCACGAGCCCGAAGGCGGGCACCAACAGGAAGCCAGTCAACGCCGTGCCGACGATGCCGCCGAGCGTATTGAGCGCCACCGTAAATCCGACACCACGACCACGATGCCCGGGTTGCACCGACAAGCGCAGTACCGCGGGGAAAGCTGCACCGAGCAGCAAGGTGGGCAGCAACACGATAGAGACAGCCGCCACCAGGAACCGTACGCACATGGCGGCGAGGCGGCTTGCCGTCAACGAGGTCACCACGCTGGCCGCGCCGCTCTGCAACACAGGCAACCAATCGCCGAGCAGGCCCACCTGGAGCAATGCCACCAGCCCCGCCAGCGCGATCAACATGCCGAAGGCCACCCAGCCATCGCGAACCCGATCCGCGTAGCGCGCATAGATGGCGCTGCCCGCCATCAGCCCGAGCAGATACACCAGCAACATCATGGCAAACGCGAAGGCACGCGTACTCATGAACTGCACCACGGTCTGCGACCAGATCACCTCGTAGCCGAGCGCGATACCTCCTGCCACCGCGTAGAGCACCAGCGCCAGTCGCGCGGAGCGCGAAGACGGCGCGATCTCCGGTGAAAGGTCCGATGGGGATGGAGAACAACGGCGATCCAGCGCCAGCGCAAGGAGTGCAGCCAACACGTTGACCGCAGCGGCGACCAACGCCGAACCCTGCACACCCAACATGGGAAGCAACGTGAAGGGAGCGAGCAGCACGCCAGCCACGGCGCCCGCTGTGTTGGCCGCGTACAGCCGCCCCCCGGTGCTCGCCACACTGGCACGCGCACAGGTGCGCACCAGTACCGGCAACGTGCCGCCCATCGCCACGGCCGGCACGCCCACCCATGCGAACGGAAGCAACCACGCGCCCCAACCGATCTGTTGCTGAAGATGTACGAACAGCGCCGCGCTATGCGCCAGCAGGAGCGTCGCCGCCACGGCCAATACGGCGATGGCGCCTTCCAACCATGCATAAAGACGTAAAGGTCGTGTCAGGCGGTCCGCCTTGCGACCGAACCAGGCACCACCGATGGCAAGTCCGGCAAAGTACGCGCTCACTGCAATGGTGACCGCGTAGACCTCGACCCCCACTACCAGCGACAGCTGTTTGATCCAGAGAAGTTGATAGACCAGAGACGCCGCACCGGAGCAGAAAAGCAGCAGTGCTGACCACGTCGCCACCGAAGACTCGACAGGCTCGGCAACAAAAGCATGTTGTCCAACGCGGGGAGGCTTCATGGCAGGCATGGATCTCGCGCAAGGCTGGATGTCTCCGCAGTATAGGGAGGAAACCAGCCCCCAAAGGCCTACTTAGGTAGGAAAAGTCCTCAGTAAAAATACGGATGACTTTGCATCATCCACATGCAGAAGGAACAAGGCCCTCTCGATGGATTCGCCATCGAGCATCATTGCCGGCCACCACGTTCTGGTGACCATCATCGGCCAGTCGTCAAACTTCGGCCGTGGAACGCACCACGTCGGATCAGGCGAAGCAACGGAGCCAGTACTATCGAATCATGCGGACCAGCGTCGGTCCGATGTCGCCATGGATAGAGCAAAGATGCAGTTCATCGAAGACCAGGACGAACTTGTCGCAGCCTTGCACGATGCATCTTTGCTTGACGCCCGGGGCCGCGTGCTGGTCAGCGTCCGCAGTCGCCATCCCCGCCCTTGGAGGCAATGCATGCGCCTCGGACATCCTGCGGGTACCGTGTCGCCCGCTGGACATCCTGGGGGGTCTGGGTGTCGTCACTGTCCATCCGCTGATTCTGATGCGCGGTAAGGATGCTATCGACAGTTTCGCAGGATTTGGAGCCCGCGAGCACAGGTGAACAGTTTGTATTGTTACCGCGAACGGTGCTGGCCGTGCCTGACCTGGACGACGAATCGCTCCCCTTGTCGAACACTTGTTTCACGACCTTGTTCACGGAATTTGGCGCGTCAGGCTGCGAACGCGGCGACGCTTCACCTACTGGCGACAGGAACCCCTTCTGGCCTTGCTTCATGATCGTCTTGCCACGCGTCACCGTGCCTGCTTTATCCGTCGATACTGCCTTGGCATCGGTCGATGCGGCATCGCCGGTCGGCTGCTTGGCCATGGCTGTCGCGCTGCATGCCAGGAGCAGGGAAAGAAGAAAACGTGAGAGTACCGATAATTTCATGACTAATCCTTCGATTGCGTGTTAGCCGAGCCGGTGCGCCGACCTTCCCGCCCATCGGCTTGACTCACTACACAGGTACACCTTGGGCATGGTGAGAACCGACAACGACTCAACGGATGTATTGATCCACATTCTTGTCCTGCGCTTCCCGGCCCCTTGCCACCTGGGCCTCCCACTCCTCGGTACTCAGTTGCCTGTTGGTGGCCGCGTGTGGATAGAGAAGGTTTCCCCATGTCGTCATCATCCGCGCAGAGTACGCCGGGCACGACGAAGCCCTCTGCTCTGGCAACCC
>Ga0209646_1000732_pt1 | contig 11546 bp, 6 predicted proteins | sample AraplaL_Col_mTSA_FD_184259 | JGI IMG/M metagenome (GOLD analysis project Ga0209646, IMG submission 184259) | Arabidopsis root microbial communities from the University of North Carolina, USA - plate scrape CL_Col_mTSA (SPAdes) (version 2) | ecosystem: Host-associated > Plants > Roots >...
TGGATCTGGCGATCATAGTCCGCCCCTGTGCAGCGCTGATGAGGGCGTCATGAACCTGAGAGCCCTGCCGGACTTGAATGGGCCGGTCGCCAATGCCCTGCGCACTACTCAGGGACCGTAGCCAGGGCTCCTATGCAAAAGCCTTGACGGCTCTGCGGAATCCATGCATGTTGCATTGCACAAGGCCTTTTATCCTGGTGATGCATGCGAAACGGCATGCTGCGTGGGGCCTGAAGTGGCGCGGGGGTGGGCGTGGATTGGACGGGGTATCGATCGTCAACGTGGGACGAGCTTGTCGCGGCCGATGGCGCTGCTCGCCCCGCGGCGCGGCCGCTGATTGATTATCTGGCCGGGTTGAGCCGCCGCGAGCTGGCCGAGCGGCAACTGGCTGCCGATGTAGCGGCTCGCGTCATGGGCATCACCTTCACGGTCTACAGCGAAGGCCGCAATGTTGATCGCACGCTGCCGTTCGATCTGATTCCACGCGTTATCGAGCGACGCGAATGGGAGCGCACCGCAGCCGGCCTGCGCCAGCGCATGCAGGCGCTGAATCTGTTCATCGGCGACATCTATGGCGAACAGAGGATCGTCAAAGCCAAGGTGTTTCCGCGCGCCTTGCTCAAGGATTCGGTGAACTTTCGCGAGCAGTGCGTGGGCGTGAAGCCGCCGCTTGGCGTGTGGGCGCACATTTGCGGCTCGGATCTGGTGCGCGACGGCGACGGTACGCTGTATGCGCTGGAGGACAACCTGCGCATCCCGAGCGGCGTGTCCTACATGATCGAGAATCGCATGGTTGCGAAAAAGGTGTTTCCTGAGCTGTTCGAGACCAGTGCGATCCGCCCGGTGGATGACTATCCGGCCCAACTCTACGACACGCTGGCGGCGCTCAGTCCGCGCCCCGGCGATACGCCGGTGATCGCGCTGCTCACGCCCGGCATCTACAACAGCGCCTACTTCGAGCATTGCTTCCTGGCGCAGAGCATGGGCATCGAGCTGGTCGAAGGCGGCGATCTTTTCGTCGGCGACGACGATATCTGCTACATGCGCACGGTGTACGGCCCCAAGCGGGTGGACGTGGTCTACCGCCGCGTGGACGACAGCTTCCTCGATCCGGAAGTCTTCCATCCCGATTCGGTGCTGGGCGTGCGTGGCCTGATCCGCAGCTGGCGCGCCGGCAAGGTGGCGCTGGCCAATGCGCCGGGTGCCGGTGTCGCCGATGACAAGGTCGTGTTCACCTATGTGCCGAAGATGATCAAGTACTACCTGGGCGAAGAACCGATCCTACCCAACGTGCCGAGCTACCTGTGCCATGACGCGAAAGAGCGGGCCTACGTACTCGACCATCTGGACAAGCTGGTGGTGAAACCGGCCAACGAATCGGGCGGCTATGGCATGTTGGTGGGGCCGCGTTCCACCAAGCGCCAGCGGGACCAGTTCCGGCGACTGATCGAGGCCGACCCGCGCAACTACATGGCGCAGCCCACGCTGTCGCTGTCCACGGCGCCGATCCTGGGAGACAAGGGGCCGGAGCCGCGCCACCTGGACCTGCGTCCGTTCATCCTTTCACGCGAGGATGTCTACGTGACCACGGGCGGGCTCACGCGCGTGGCGATGAAAAAGAATTCGCTGGTGGTCAACTCCTCGCAGGGCGGCGGCGCCAAGGACACCTGGGTGGTCGATCTGGAGGAAACCGCCTGATGCTCTCGCGTGTCGCCAACAATCTGTATTGGTTCAGCCGTTATATCCGCCGCGCCGAGAACATGGCCCGGCTGATCGACGTAAGCAGCCAACTGCAATTGGATCTGCCACGCACCGCGCACATCGCATGGCGGCCGCTGGTCGACACGCTGGGCGCCGGCGCCGAATTCGAGCGCTTGCACGGCAGCGGCGACGCGCCCAGCGAAGCGGAGGTCATCCGCTTCCTGCTGGTGGAGCCTGAGAATCCGCTGGCCTTGCGCGGAGTGGTGCGCCAGGCGCGGGAAATTCTGCGCACCGTGCGCGAAACCATGCCGCAGGATTGCTGGATCGCAGTCAACGATCTGTACCTGCACATCGAGACGAATGCCGAGCGTGCCGGCCATCGCCGACACCGGCAGGATTTCCTGGCACGCGTGATCGACTGTTGCCTGCGCGTCTCGGCACTCCTGGCCAACAATGTCAGCCGCGATATCGGCTACCAGTTCATGCGCCTGGGTTCGGCCATCGAGCAGGCGGACATGACGTCACGCATCATCGATGCCGCTGCTGCGGGCCTGATCCAGGCGCGTTCGGAGGACGATGCGGAAGCGTTTCGCGCGATGCAGTGGATGAGTGTGCTGCAATCGCTGGCTGCCTATCAGATGTTTCGGCGCCACTTGCGCCAACGCGTCGGTGCGGAGCTGGCGCTGCAGTTTCTGCTCAAGGATCGGGAATTCCCGCGCAGCGTATTGTTCTGCCTGACGCGGATCCAGGGCATGCTGCAGCAGATGCCGCCGCAGCGGCTGGTGCAACAGGCATTCCGCCGCGGGCTGGGGTTGGTATTCGATGCCGATCCTGCGCGTCTGGTCGCCATCGGGCCATGCGAATTCATGGATCGGCTGCAAGTGGAGTTGGCCGCTTTGGATGCCGCCATCCACCAATCCTATTTCCCGGGCTGATCGCCGGGAACGATGTTATTGCTGCTGCTGGGCGGCCTGGCTCGCCACCACGTCGTCGTGAGGGATGATCCGGCGTTGCGCCTGGGCTGGTGCGTCGGCGGGCGGATTATCGGTATTTTCCCACGGGAAGCGCGGCAGGCTGCGTACCGCCGCTTCGAGCTTGCGCGACCAGTTGTCGCGAATGTCCATATACAGCGGCGTGTCGGCATCGAGGCGGATGCGTTCGCCGATTTTCAGGGCGTTGTCGCGCAGCAATGCCAGGTCGATCGGCAGGCCGACCGAAACATTGGAGCGGATGGTCGAGTCCAGCGACACCAGTGCGCAGCGCGAGGCGTCCTCCAGCGTGGTGTCATGCCGGATGATGCGGTCGAGAATCGGCTTGCCGTACTTGGATTCGCCGATCTGCAGATAGGGTGTTTCCGGCGAGGCCGCAATACAGTTGCCGAGTGGGTAAATCATGAACAGGCCCGCGGCTTCGCCGGCAATCTGGCCGCCCAGAATCAGGGTGGATTCCACGCTGACGCCATTTTGCTGGGCGCTTCCGGAAACCTGCGCCTGTGCGGCAACCAGTGCCTGGCCTACGTATTCGGCCACTTCGAACAGGTGCTTGGGCGTGCGCAGGTGGGTGTGCGCGTTGTCGCTAAGATCACGCTGCAGGCGTGACAGCACGGCTTGCGTTGTGCCGAGATTGCCGGCCGAAAGCAACACGAAGCTGCGCTCGCCGGGAAAATCGAAAACGTGCATCTTGGTATGCACGCGCACGTCGTCGAACGATGCGCTGGTTCGCGTATCAGAGGCGAAGACCAGGCCTTCCTCGACCTGGATGCCAACGCAGTACGTCATTGAGAATTCCGGATATTCGGGGATACCGGCATTGTAGGGTGTTTCCGTGCCGATGCCAGTTGTGCGGCGTGTCGTTCTACGCGCCGCCTGCATGGCCCGTGTCACGCCCTTGGCAGGATCTGTCGTAGCGATCTTGTTCTTCGGCAACGCCAGGGTCGTCGCCGATGCCCATCGCGGCGATGACCGGCATCCCGTGCGGCGCCCTTCGCCGAGTGCGCATTGCGTCGCTTCCCGCCACGGGGTTTCGGCATGGCGCCATGAGCGCTTGGGCATGACTTCTGGGACGGTCACCAAGTTGTGTTAGAAATGTTATAACATTTCAGACAATTTCCCCGTTCACCTGCCCTCGGATTCCTCCCGCATGAAAATGTCCCCGCTTACCCTTGGCCTCGGCCTTGCGTTGTATGCCGTTGCTGCCATGGCCGCGCCCGGCGTCGACCAGGCGCCGGCTGCCAGCTCTCCGAACAGCGTCGCGCCGCAACCGGCCAGCGGCGATGGACAGGGCGACGCGACCGACCAGGGCTCGCGCAACCGCCGTGCCGCCAAGGCGAAGCAGCTGGGTGCGGTGAACGTATCGGCCGCGCTGGATATCGCGCGCAACAGTCTGTCGCCGGACACCGGCAGCAGCCAATACGTCATCAATGCGCAGAACATCCAGGCGCTGCCGCTGGGCGCCTCCACGCCGCTCAACCAGGTGCTGCTGCAGGCGCCTGGCGTAGTGCAGGACTCGTTCGGCCAGCTGCACGTGCGCGGCGATCACGCCAACCTGCAATACCGCGTCAACGGCATCATGTTGCCGGAATCGATCTCCGGCTTCGGCCAGACCCTGGATACACGCATGATCCAGAGCGTGAAGCTGCTGGATGGCGCGCTGCCGGCGCAATACGGCGAGCGCACCGCGGCGGTGGTGGACATCACCACCAAGAGCAGCGCAGACCTGGGCAACGGAGGCGTGGTGGGCATCACCGGCGGTTCGTTCGGCACCGTCAATCCGTATGCGTCGATCTGGGGCAGCAGCGGCGACTGGAGCTACTTCTTCACCGGCAACTACATGGAAAGCAACGTCGGTATCGAGAACCCCACGCGCAGCCGCGACCCCATCCACGATCACACCAACCAGGTAAAAGGCTTTGGTGACATCAGTTACCTGATCAACAGCGACACGCGCCTGAGCTTCCTTTTCGGCGTCACCAACAATCGCTTCCAGATTCCGAACAACCCGAGCCAGGAGCCGCAGTTCGGCTACCTTGATCAGACCAATTTCGACTCCGCCAATTTGAACGAGCGCCAGAACGAGCAGACGCGCTTCGGCATGCTGGCGCTGCAGGGCAAATTTGGCGATACGGCCTATCAAGTGTCGGTTGGCCAGCGCTACAGCGGCTTGCAGTACTACCCCGACGACATTGGCGACTTGATGTTCAACGGCGTGGCCGGCCAGATCAACCAGAGTGACCGCGCCTCGACGCTGCAAGCGGACTTCGCTACGCCATGGGCGGGCAACCACACCCTGCGCTACGGCGTGTACTACGAATTCGACCGCGCCGCCACCAGCACCAATTCGCTGGTCTTTGCGGCCAATCCGGACGGCAGCCAGGCCAGCACGGTGCCGTTCAACATCCTCACCGGCGATCGCATCCTCGCCAAGACGGCGGCGATCTACTTGCAGGACGAGTGGGATATCAACGACGCGTGGACGATCAACTATGGCCTGCGCGGCGATCGCTATACCGCGTTTCGCGAGGAAAGCCAGCTGAGCCCGCGCGTGGGCGTAGTATGGCAGGCAACCGACAGCACCACCGTGCATGCCGGCTATTCGCGCTACTTCACGCCGCCGCAGACCGAGCTGATCTCCAGTACGAACATCGCGGCGTTCGCCAACACCACCAATGCGGTGCAGAACTATGGCGACAACACGCCGCTGACCGAACGCTCCAACTATTTCGACCTGGGCGTGCAGCAGAACATCGGTTCGGACTGGACGCTGGGCGTGGATGCCTATTACCGCAAGGTCGAGCGCTTGCAGGACGAAGGCCAGTTCGGCGCCGCACTGGTGTATTCCACCTTCAACTACAAGTACGGACGCGTGCGTGGCACGGAGTTCACGCTGTCGTACAACCACGGCCCGGTATCGGCGTATTTCAACGCCGCGCTCAGCCGCGCCATGGGCAAGGACGTGATCACCAGCCAGTACAATTTCGGTCCGGACGAGCTCGCCTACATCGCCGACAACTGGATACATCTGGATCATGACCAGAAATTGGCGTCGTCCGGCGGCATCACCTATGCCATCAACGATGCGACAAAAGTCGGCGCCGATTACGTCTTCGGCAGCGGCCTGCGCCAGGATGGCGGCGTGCCCAATGGCCTTTCGCTGCCGTACTACTTCCAGCTCAACTTCAACGTATCGCACGACTTCAACGTCGACGGCTTCGGCAAGCTGCATACGCAGCTGGCGTTGATCAATGCGCTGGATAGGTCGTACCGGTTGCGCAGCGGCACGGGCGTGGGCGTCGGCGCGCCGCAGTTTGCGCCGCGTCGCGGGTTGTACCTGACGCTGGAGAAGCCGTTCGATTTCTGATGCGGCGATAACGTCGCTTGAAGCCCGATCCTCCAGGAAAGGGCTTCAAGCGCACTTTAATGTGCCGAAGTTGCCGGCTGCCCGGCATCCTTGCGCAGCGCCAGCCCCTTGAGAATGTTCAACGCCTGCGACAATGCATAGTCGCTGGTCGCCAGTTTCGCGTTCTCCGCGCTGCCGTCGTTGTTGATGCCGCCGTTGGTGGCGACTTCGTTCGCCAGGTGATGCGGCAGGTCGGCTTCGGAGCTGATCGGAACCTGCGAATCGTCCACCTTGGTCACCGCCAGGTCGGCCAGGGCGATGTCCGGCTTGATGCCTTCGGCCTGGATCGACGTACCGTTGGGCGTGTAATAGCGCGCGGTGGTCAGTTTGACCGCGTGGTCGGTATCGAGCGGCAGCACCGTCTGCACCACGCCCTTGCCGAACGTGCGGCGGCCGACGATCAGGGCGCGGTGGTTGTCCTTGAGCGCACCGGACACGATTTCCGCGGCGGAAGCCGTGCCGTTGTCGGTCAGCACTACCATCGGCGCGCCGTTCAACAGGTCGCCGGGGTGCGCGCTGAAGGTCAGGTTGGAATCGGGCAAGCGGCCGCGGGTGGTGACGATGGTGCCGGTGTCGAGGAAGTCGTCGCTCACCGCTACGGCCGAGGTCAGCAGGCCGCCGGGATTGGAACGCAGGTCCAGCACCGCGCCCTTTTGCGTGCCGTTCTTCTGCAGCAGGCCGCCGAGCTTCTTTTCCAGATCGCCGGCGGTGTCGTCCTGGAACTGGCTGATGCGGATGTACGCATAGCCGGGTTCCAGCTCGCGCACTTTCACGCTGGTCATCGAGATGCGCTCGCGGGTGAGCGTCATGGTGACCGGCTGCTCGGCTTTTTCATGCAGGATGCCCAGGGTGATCTTGGTGCCGGGATTGCCGCGCAAGTCGTCGAACATGCTGTCGATGTTGTCCGGCGTGACGACCTTGCCGTTCACCGCCGTAATCACGTCGCCCGGCTTGATGCCGGCGCGCGAGGCGGGCGTATCGTCGATCGGCGACACGATTTTCAGCAGGCCATTGTCCTGCATTACCTCGATGCCAAGACCCCCGTACTGCCCGGTGGTGTCCTCGTTGAGTTCCTGCAGGCCCGCTTTATCGAGGTAGGCGCTGTGCGGGTCGAGGCCGGCAAGCATGCCCTTGATGGCGTCGTTCATCAGGGTCTTGTTGTCCACTTTCTCGACGTAGGCCTGGCGGATGATCTGGTAGACGTGGGCGAAGTTGCGTACGTCGTCCAGGTCGACCTCATCCGCAGGCACCGCACTGCTCGATGCCTTCGCCGGACCTGCTGCATGGTCGGCTGCCGCCAATTCGGGCGCCACCTGCGCGTGCAGCAGGGGCGTCGCCAGCAACAGGGCGAGCAGGCAAGGGCGGGGGAAACGCATGGGGCAAACTCCAAGGAAAATAAAAGGATGGCCCGGTTGAGACCGCGCGGGACCATCGTAATTCAGGTCAAAAGGATACGCCGAAGTGCCTGCAGGCGTGGTGACGCTTTTCTCCCTACCCTGGGGCATTCGCCAGCTGCACGCTCAGCGCCTCTGGCTCAGCCAGGTACGCGGATCGACCGGCTTGCCATTTTGCCGCAGCTCGAAATACACGCCGGTAGTGTCGCCGGTGCTGAGTGAGGCCGTGCCCACCGCCTGGCCGGCGTCGACGTCGTCGCCCACGCCGTGCAGCAGCGTTTCGTTGTTGCCGTACATGCTCAGCCAGCCGTTGCCGTGGCTCAAAATGATCAGCTGGCCGTAGCCGCGCAGAAAGTGCGCATACACCACCCGCCCGCGCGCCACCGCGCGCACTTCGGCGCCGCGCGGTGCGGCGATCAGTACCCCGTTGCCGAACGTGTGCACCGGCCCGGGCGCCGGCCAGGGCAGGTTGCCGCGGATGTTGGCCAGGGCCTTGCCGGTGCCGCCGCTTGGCACTGTAGGGTTGGCGCGCGCCTTGCGCTCCGCTTCGCGCGCCGCCTCGTCGATGGCCTTCTGCAGCTTGGCCAGCAGGTCGTTCAACGACTGCTCGTTCTGCTTCAGCGCGGCAAGCTTTTGTGCCTGGTTCTTGTATTGCGCGTCGATCTGGCTGGCGAGCTGCTGCTGTTGCCTGCGCTGCTGCTGCAGGGCCTCGGCTTGCTGCTGCCGTTGCGCGCGCGTGGCTTGCAGCGCCTGTTGCTCGGCGGCGATCTGGTTCTGCAGGTCCTGCAGCTTGGCCAGTTCGGTCATCAGCTGCTGCACCTTTTGCAGGCGATCCTGCTGGAAGTACGTCGAGTAGGCGAGCGAGCGGGCGATGCGTGCAATGTCCTCGTCGCCCAGCAGCAGCCGCAGGTCCGAACCGTGGCCGATCGCGTAGGTGGCGCGCAGCAGGTCGGCAATGGCTGCGCGCTGGCTGCCCAGGTTTTGGTCAAGCGCAGATCGTTGCGTTTGCAACTGATCGAGCTGCTGCTGCTTGGCAGCGATCTGTGCGTCGGTATCGCGCACCGATTTGGCCGCGTTGGCTACCGCATCGGACTGCTTGGCCAGTTCGGCGTTCACGCTGTCGCGCTTGGCGGCGGTATCGGCCTGCTCCTTGGCCAGTGTCTGCATCTTCGCGCGCAGGTCGGTCAGCTGCTGCTTGGCCTGGGCCTGTTGGGCCTCCGCCTTGCTGTCTTGGGCGGCGCTGGCGGCAGCGGGAAAGCTGATAGAAAGGGTGAGCGCAGCGGCGAGGAAGGTGAAAACGAGCGGGCGGAAAACATGAGAGGATGTCGGCATGCGTGGATTATGTCCGAGCTGGGCTATCTCTGCGAGACGCCGGAAATGGCTTCCTGTTGCGCCTTTGCGGACATCTTTACCGTACTGGTCTGTTAGCGCGCGCGCATACAGCTAACAACCGTTTTTCATTTGGACGTCTAGCCGGCTTTGACGCGACGCACAAGTTGTGCTTAAAGTCGGCTTGCAAGTCTTATTCGCATGCAGCTTGCCGTCTCCGGACGGCAGGCTTTCTGCGCCCTAGTGTGTCGGGAGGAAATCAAGATCATGTCAGTGTTGCCGCGGTTGTACGACCCCAGTTTTGAACACGATAGTTGTGGCTTTGGTCTGGTTGCCCAGATCGACGGCCGCGCGAGCAAATGGGTGGTCGATACCGCGTTCGAGGCACTGGCCAAACTTTCCCACCGCGGCGGCGTGAATGCCGACGGCGTCACCGGCGACGGTTGCGGCGTGCTGATCCATCACCCGCATTCGTGGCTGCGCGCGCTGGCGGTGCAGGCAGGCATACCACTGGGTGAGCGCTTTGCCGCCGGCCTGGTGTTCCTCGAATCGGCCGACAGCGAAGCGGCCAAGACACTGCAGCGCTACGTGGCGGAGGAACGCCTGCACGTTGCCGGCTGGCGCGACGTGGCGGTGAACACGCAAGCCTGCGGGCCGATCGCCGCCGCCGCCAAGCCGCTGGTGCGGCAGATCTTCATCAACGCTGCGGACGGCATGGATGACGCCAGCTTCGAGCGTGCGCTGTTTCGTGCACGCCGCCGCGCCGAGCACGCGCTGGCCGACGACCCGCAGTTCTATGTGGTATCGCTCTCCGCCCAGGTGATCGGTTACAAGGCGATGGCGGCGCCGGGACGCCTGCGCGACGTCTTCGACGATCTGCGCCATCCTGCCCTGGTCGCGGATGCCGTGGTGTTCCATCAGCGCTTTTCCACCAACACCACGCCGCAGTGGCGCCTGGCGCAACCGTTCCGCCTGCTCGCGCACAACGGCGAGATCAATACCATCCGCGCCAACCGCCGCTGGATGCAGACGCGCGCGCAAGTGTGGCGCTCGCCGCTGGTGGATCTCTCCGACATCGGTCCGTTCGTGCGCCAGAGCGGTTCGGATTCGGAAAGCCTGGATAACGCCCTGGAGCTGCTGCTGGCCGGCGGCCTGGACATGCTTGCCGCCATGCGCGTGCTGGTGCCGCCGGCTTTCGCCGCGCGCGAAGGCATCGACGAGGACCTGGCGGCGTTCTACGAGTATTACGCCCTGCACAGCGAGCCCTGGGATGGCCCGGCCGGCCTGGTGATGTGCGATGGCCGCTACGCGGTGTGTACGCTGGACCGCAACGGCTTGCGTCCGGCGCGCTGGGCGCTGTCCGACGACAACCATCTGATCGTCGCTTCCGAAGCCGGCCTGTGGGATGTGCCCAGTGCGCGCGTGATCGCCAAGGGCCGTCTTGCGCCGGGCGAAATGATCGCGGTGGATTTCAAGACGCATCGCCTGCTGCGCGACGCCGATATCGACGAGATCAACCGCAAGCGCGCGCCGTACCGTGACTGGTTGCGTGCGGGCGTGAGTTATCTCGAATCCGACCTTATCGATCCGTCGTTGGCGGCCGAGCCGCTGCCCGCGGATGAACTGCGCTGCTACCAGAAGTTGTACGGACTCTCGCGCGAAGAACGCGAAACGGTGCTGAAAGTGATCGCCGAACTGGAAGCCGAAGCCACCGGCTCCATGGGTGACGACACGCCGATGGCTGCGATGTCGCGCCAGGTACGTCCCTTGTTCGACCGTTTCCGCCAGGCGTTTGCACAGGTCACCAACCCGCCGATCGATCCCTTGCGCGAAAAGCTGGTGATGTCGCTGGTGACGCAGATCGGGCCGGAAGGCAACGTGTTCGACCTCAAGCCGGAGAACGCCGCCCAGATCCTGATCAATTCGCCCATCCTTTCGCAGCGCAAGCTGCGACAGCTGGTGGCGATGCCGCAGTACGCGAATGCGCCGCGCTTCGACCTGATGTACGCGCCGGAGGAAGGATTGGAAGCGGCGCTGCGCCGTCTGTGTCGTGAAGTGGCGCAAGCGGTGCGCGATGGCTGCGCCCTGGTGTTCCTCAGCGATCGTTATCCCAGCCGTGATCGGCTGCCGATCCATTCGCTGCTGGCAACCGGCGCCGTGCACGCGTACCTGATCGATGAAGGCTTGCGCTGCCATTGCAACATCGTGGTGGAAACCGCCACGCCGCGCGACCCGCATCAGTTCGCCTGCCTGATCGGCTACGGCGCCACCGCGATCTATCCGTGGCTGGCATACCAGAGCCTGTTCGAGCTGGGTCGCGAGGGGCATATCGAAGGCGACCGGGCCGAAATCGGCCGCAGCTATCGCCGCGGCATCCGCAAGGGCTTGTTGAAGATCCTGTCGAAGATGGGCATCTCCACCGTCGCCGGCTATCGCGGTGCGCAGTTGTTCGAGATCGTGGGGCTGGCGCCCGAAGTGGTGGAACTGTGCTTCCCCGGTACGCCCTCGCGCATCGGCGGCGCCAGCTTCGCCGACCTGGAACACGAGCAGCGCCTGCTGGCGGCGGAAGCGTGGAACCAGGCGCAAGCCCTGCGCGCCGGCGGCCTGTACAAATACGTGCACGGCGGCGAGTACCACATGTACAACCCCGACGTGATCGCCAGCTTGCAGAAAGCGGTGCGCACCGGCAACGCGCGCGACTATCGCGTGTATGCCGATCACGTCGAT
>Ga0209646_1000738_pt1 | contig 11509 bp, 11 predicted proteins | sample AraplaL_Col_mTSA_FD_184259 | JGI IMG/M metagenome (GOLD analysis project Ga0209646, IMG submission 184259) | Arabidopsis root microbial communities from the University of North Carolina, USA - plate scrape CL_Col_mTSA (SPAdes) (version 2) | ecosystem: Host-associated > Plants > Roots >...
GGTTCCCTTTCAAGACTTGACGCAATAGAAACGCCATAAAATTGTCCGGCATGGTACCAAATTCCTTGGGGAACCGGCTTTTCATTAGCTGCAAAATCTCCTTTTGCACTTCAGGCGTCGCGTCTTCCAGCCGCCGCAACAATTCAATGGTATAGTTAATGTCGTCATAAAGCGGCTGCAGGCTCTCCACTGATCTTACCCATTTTTCAAGGATTTGCTGCTCCTGCTCAGTCGCCTGGCCCTCACAGTACCTTTTAAAAAAGTTGGAGAAAAGGCTCTCCGGTAAAGAAATTCTTTACCGCTTGAGAGGGGAATCTCATGGAATTAAGATTTTGGTTGGCTCTATTCTTTCAAGGTAGCCTTGATCTGCCATCTTATCAAAAAACGCTATGTTTTTTGGAGAAATAGCGATCCACTCATTCAATTCTTCTCTTACCATTTTTTAATTTCTTATTGCAGACGCTCCTGGCAATGAGTCTTGCCATTTGGGGATTTGGTTCCATGATCACTTGTTTTAAATTATACCGGTTATTGATTAGTTCTATTTCTTATCTTCAATATGGGTCCAATAATATTCTTTCTTGCTTTTATCAAAGAAAACAGTGCTATGGCTTTCCTTGTTTTCTATAAATACATTAGTGAAGTATTTTTTGAAATTCCAAACAAAGAAGATAGCACCCAGGGTAGGTTTATCATATTCTCTATAATCTAACCATATTTCGCGCGGCTTGCCAGATTCAATTCTCCTGAAACACCCCTTGAAAATTTCATTCTTTTGCAATAACCTTATGCCTAATCGATCGAACTTATAATAAAACTCACCCCCATAGTAAATAGCATCACCATTTTTAGAGATTCCTGAAAGCGTCCAAACTGAGAGCGTGCTGTCGTCGTTTCTTTTAATATATCGGTTGAAACTATTATTGAACGAATCAGTTACTGTCTTCATCAATTCGCTAGTCCTTATCAATGCCCGAGAGTATGCATTCGCTTCAGTGCTATCAATGTTTGAATATACCCGACTGATTTGGGCATTACTGTCAACTGTATAATGGAATACAGTGGAATAATTTCCCTTTTCATATTTTCCATAGGCTGCATGCCAAATTCCATTCTTTCGGTAGCAAAACCACTCATTGCCAAGTTTGTGCCTTTCCCCAGCTGAAGCAGCTAATACGCTATCGGTCGTCCACCAGGCAATTTTATCATAAACGCACAGCCATTCCACTGTTTCAAACTTTTCATTGAACGACTTAATGTCAAATTTTAATTGGCTACATAAATTCCCTGAATAACATAGTAAGAGAATTGTAAATATAATTTTATAGTAACTATTCATACATGTTTAAACTTAGCGGTACCTGATTATAAGAAATATGTAAAATGTAAGTAACCATACCAGACGATATAATAATTTATTGTTTTAAAAAAAGGTGGGAGGATAGTTAGAAAACAACCTCCCTTACTCACCTTGTCTCCTGACGGAGACTACCCTAAATTTTTAACAGTTTCTCGATACATTCTATTATCGCCTCCTCTTTGCTATGCTTTGGCAGATATACGGCAGCCCCTAGTTTAACCATCTTGTGGCCTAAAATCTCGTCAATAGAAAAGGCAACAATTTTTATCAAAGGAAATGACTCTTTGAGTTTTGTTACCGTCTCGCACCCATCCATTACCGGCATACTAGCGTCCACAAAACAAATAGTAGGAATTTCCAATGCGCTTGTCATTTTATCGATTAAATCTTTACCATTTTTAGCTTCGACGATCACCCTGTACTTATATACCGTCAAATATTTCTTTAAAGCGGCCCGCCCGTTAGCACTATCGTTTACAATTCCAATGGTTGCATTAACTTCCATATTAACTCATCTGTGTTTGTATTCCGTACTACAATATGTATTTTATATCGTTTTTTTAATTACTCCTAACGCATTATGAAAAACGAAATATCCAAAATACGAAAGCCCCTATTGCAACAAGTACCAACATCAGAAAAAATATAGCCCCCTGCATTTTACCTCGTATTAATTTTAAAGCGATCTCGTTACCAAACGTTTTTAATCCGAAAAGCAAATCCGAACGCATACGGTCATAACCGCATCCAGTCTGAACGTTTATATATACTTTAGGAACAATGCCTTTAATTCTCCTACTGACATTCAATATTTCCGTTTCCTTAGCGGCTGAAAGTTCCTTTTGCAGCTCAATTACAGTTTTTAGTTGCTTATAAAGTTTATGTCTGTGATCATAGGCAAAAACCCAGTAATCCAGTTCTTTGTTTTCTTCTACCGTTAGTTCAGTATGATTGTTAATCTTTAACAATATTTGATACATTTTCTTATTGTCAAAATAAGTTTTGATCCCTTTATACCATTTCCTTACATTCTTCACAGTTTCACTAAGTAATTTTTTAGTAATTTAATTTCTGGTTATACTTAAATAATAAGGATTCATACAGCTGATCTAAATTTCATCTCTTTTAAAAAAATGTAACTTGACTGCTTTCATAGCAGCTGCATTGGTATTGCGGATTGTGTTTTCAGAAAGTTCGAGCATTTTTGCAACTTCGGTCCTGCTGAAACCATCGAGATAGGTAAGTTTGAACACCTGCTGCATTCTATCGGGCAGCTCATTAATGCGTTGGTATAATAACTGAACCAGCTCGGCTTCCTGGTATTTTCGTTCTATAATATTCTCGTTTACTGAACCATTCTGAAGAAGGTGATCCTCATATTTCTTACGGAATCTTTTTCTGCGGATATGATCAATACATGAGTTTTTTATAACTGTATATGCGTATACCTGCAGATGTTTTAAGTTGGTGTACTCGTTTTTCCGTTCCCACAATTTAATGAACGATTCTGCTACAATATCCTGGGCTTCTTCTCTGTCGTCTATTAGACCATTGGCAAAAAAAAATAATTTTCGATATAGCAAATTATACAACTCGTTATACATTTGTGGATTGCTGGCGTTATATGTCATATCAAGGAATTAGGTTACAAGTTTTGATTGGACGGCCACATGACCATAAGCTATTTAGTGTCCCTCTTAAACAGAATCTTTCTAATAACGGAAAGTACATGAGCAACCCGCCTGAATAGCAAGTGCACAATCACCGATAGACTTTGTATAGGATGCCCCCAGCCAACAGGACTTGCGTGTTTTGCCGGACCAATTTCCTGTACTGGAATTGACAAAGAATGAACAGCCACAATGCTCTCCCATACTGCTTTCTTTTTGTTTTCCAACCTATCAAAAAGGCCAGCATATTCTAAAAGCCGGGGATCGCCAGTATCAACTTTCAAATAGTCCAATGCTTTACCTGTCTTCCATTCCTCACACACATCAATTTCATCTTCTGTCAAATGTTCACCATCTGATTTGCTTAAGGCTAATTGTATATAAAAAGAAATTTCTTGCATGAGTGGCAATTTTGAATGATTAACGATAGGGTGATAAATCGATTCACTTATTAATTCCAATGTTTATTAATTTCTTCCTGGTAAATACAATGGTTCTCGATTCTATGATATTGAGTAAAAGGTTGCTCTTTGCAAACGACATTCAGTACCCCCTGCCAGCATTTCTTACAAAATTTCCAGCTGCATCTTCCCCTGATCATTCAGCTTCAATTCTAACTTTACATCATTGTACTCAAATACTTTCAATATGTTTTTAAAATTGGACTCTAAGGGAAAACGCCCTTCCCAGCCAAAGGTCAATTGACGATGAGGCATTTTAACACTCACATCATACCATCTTCCTAAAGCGTAGAAATAAGTTTTTATGTTTAATGTTTGATCGTGTTCAAGAAATCCGTGTGTCCAGGAATTGACAACTGTTGGATTTGGATATCTTTTTTCTAAAAGATTGCTTCCATATGTTATGGCTCTATCACCAGTTAGTTCTATTACTTTTATACTATCAATGTCATAAAGGATTGCATCGCCAGCGCTTAAACTTGCATAATTTAAAAGAGAATCAAATGTGTTTAAATCCAAATTGCCTTTATTCAAGAACATCTTATGGCCCTTACTCTCAATTATCAAAGGATCGTTGTTTTCTTTTACATCAAAACATGCTTCTCCATTTAATTGTAACCTCTGGCTTTTTTTTATCTTACCTGCAAAGGTTAAAGTAGTCCCGGAATTAAGCCAGATCCTATTACGGTCCGCGAATGTTAATCGAATACGTGATCCATTTGGAACATTTAAGGAATAATGATTGGAATCGTCAGGAGTCAGTCTCAAAGTATCTGGATGCCTCGGCCCTTTTCCTCTGCTAATAATTTGTCCTTGTATATATTCTCTGGTATTACCAAATTGATACACCAGCCTTGTCGTGTCCAGTTTTTTCTGGACATCCATTTCAAGGAGCCTAAGAATTACATGTGAGGTATCAAAAGAAACTTTAGGTCTGTCTATTTTTTTTGGCGCCTCTTGACTATTCGTAGATAAGGCGGCAAACAAGAACAAAGCGGAAAAATTCAAGCAATCGTTAAAAAACACGGCTAACATTTTTATTTATAGAATTAGGTTGATTATAAAGTCTGATTGTTAATGTATCGTAGTAAGAAACAAAGTAAACATCAAAGTTTGGTTAATAGGCTGCCTTTTGCATTGCGAGCATTCGTCAATACATAAAGGAATTCATTGCTCACGCAAGCGGATTGCAGAGCTGCAGTCTTATTGGAATTTCTATTCTTTAATTACCTGGTGTAGATAACAATAAGCCACTGCAAGACGTAGTTTTGATAGAGAAGAAGATCTAGGAAGAGTTTTTTTGAGCATTTCTAAAAGATTTAAATGGTTAACTAGTGTGAATTGGATAATTGATTAGTATTTGAATGAGGGCTCGTTGGAACCCTCATTTATGGCAAGGATTAAAACTGGAATTATAATTCCTCAGTTTATGGGAATACACCTTGTTGGGCATTCCAGGCTCTGTTCATACAGTGATTCATACAATTGTTTAATGTGTTCAAAATTTCCTGATTCCTTAATTAATTGTATAGCTCTTGTTTTTTGGTTTCTAACTGTATGTTTAGAAATATTCATTTGATCAGCAACTTGCCAGGTCTCTTTACCTTTACTAAAAAGCAAGATCATCACCAGTTTGCACTTTTCCGGCAGCTCATTTATTAAATTAAATATTAAATCAACGACATCTTTATATACTTGTTCATTTAAACTTACCCATGCGAATTCACCTGTTAGCTGAATTTTTTCAAGGATACCTAGCTGATATGCAACATTCTTATTGTGATTAATGCAGGCATTTCGTGTACTGATGTACAAGAATGCCTTAACATTATATACAGTTTCAAATTGGACCTGTTTGTCTCTATATTTCAAAAAGATCTCGGTAACAATATCTTCGGCCGTAGGGCCATCATGATTTGCTATTAAACGCCGGGCAAAATAGCAGAGAGCCGGATAAAACTCATTATACACTTTCTCAAACTCTGGCTTTTGCGCTTTTAGCTTTTGACTTTTTTCCGCCTTTAAATCGTCCTCCCTTCCCATGGCAATGTGCTTAAGGTCCGCTATTTCATTTCTTACGGCAGATGCCTATTTCTCATCATGATCTTAATGGGCCGGCAGCAATCCCCATTGACCAGACTGCCGGCCACTTTGCTCATAGTGATATTTCTATGGCATTAAACGTATAGAAATTAACCTTGTACTATCTTCATATTAATTTAAATAAAATCTGTCATGAAAAAAAGGTATAAACACCCAAAGTGACAACCGGTAATTTATGCTGCTGTTTAAACAGGTGCAGTAGTTACAGGTGCTGTAAGTCGTTAAGATTCGTTTTCTTAGCGGTTTATGTCTAAGAAAAAGCCAGAACAACAACCTCCAAAATCTTCAGACAGACAGGTGTTACCACCACTGGGTGCACATATAAGAAAAATGCGTAAAAACCGGGGATATAGCAGCATGGATGATTTTGCTATAAAAAAAAACCTCGGGATCAGTTGGTATGGCGATATAGAGAGAGGTAATATCGACATTCAATTTACCACGCTTGATCGAATTGTAAAAGGCCTGGGCCTTACGTACGAGGAATTTTTTAAAGGTTTTTAAAACTTAAACCTATGTCCCCCTTTCTACTTTCTCAATATCTTTCAAAGATCAATTATACATAAACGCACTGAATAGCATATGCGATACGCATTGCTTTTACTTCTACATGTTTACTACTCACTTACTATAGAAACAACTATTCCGTTGTATTTTACTAAAAAAAAGTTCGGTATTTTAGTGAATAAGTGTTTTTACCTATTCACTAACTATAAGAAAATTATTTTTCAGTACTTGATATACAAAACAATTTTAACTACATGTAATTTTTACATGTAAAATTTATTAAATTAGTTTATTGGGAGGTTGAATCAAAAAGGATGCAGGATCAACCCCAAACGTCTGGAGCCCTCGCAAGGCGGCACGATGGGGATTCACCCACACCCTTGTAGAGGTATGGGCAATCATCTCTCATCGTCTTGCGCCATATAGAATTTGCGAGGTTCCAGGCAAGACAGTAATGAGCGTGACTGCTAATAATATTTATGCAGGACGCAAATGTATGATAATTAGTACTTAAGCATAGCTAAGGATTACATCGTGAAGATAATATAAAAATCTATTTGTGTCGCATATCTCAACAAGATTTTTCTATTGTTCGCACATCTTTCACGATTATGAAAAGTAAAGATGAAGCAAAAAAGGCGAAAGAGGATAAATTTAAAAAAGAGCTGGGGTTACATTTAAGAGGTCTTAGATTGAGTAAAAAATTGACTCTAAGACAATTAGATGCAATTACTGGAGTTGATTACAGTAGCATCAAGCGGACAGAAAATGGATCCCGAAATACACCCGCACAAGATTTAGTTGAATTTGCTAAAGCCTTTGAAATTGACATGAACGAACTTGTTCCTTTAGAAAAGTTCTAGTTTCCTATATTTGTTCTCATCCCAACCAATCTCCACGAAGTTTCCTGGAATCAAACTCCTATTGCATATAACTTCCTTATTCGGTTTATTCCATATAAGTACGTGATCATATCGTATAATAATCTGGTATAACAATAAATTATCTGATTAATGGCAAGTAGCTTAAAAAATAGCTTGGAAATAGAAGCTATGATTGATGAGGTCAAAACACTAATGATAAAAGTGTATTACAAAATATTTGAAATAGAATATGGAGCGCTCTATAAAATTGCACTTGATACAGTAAAAGATAAGGAAGCCGCTAAAAATATTTTGGAAGAAAGTTTAAACGAAACCGTTGTTACATTATTGGAATCCAGTTTTGATAAATTTAAGCCGGCTGATATCAGTAATAATTTAATAGATCGAATTACCGAAAGCTGCCAGAAGTATATTGAAGAATCTCATGCTGAAAAAGAATTTCAAATGTTTCAGGGCGAAAATGCAAATTTTGAAAATAGCTCTGAAGATGAAATTATTAAGTCTACATTAAAAGCATTAGATAAATTACCTCCTGCCACAAAAAAGATTTTATCTGAAACTCTTGAACCGGGCGCAACACCGAGAAAGGTAGCCGAAAATAATAACCTGGAGATAGCAACAGTATTAAAAATGGCATGGAATGCAAAACAACTTCTGAAGAAAATCTTGCTTAACGAATAGAGATACATCATTTACCTGACCAAAACCATTAACCATGACAATTCCTTCGTCAAATCAAGATAATGATGAGATTGGTGAATTAATAGTAAAATCTTTATCTGGCCAAACAACTGAGGAAGAAGAGGCCAAACTTACCGACTGGCTAAGTGCTTCTGTTCATAATCAAGAAGTATACAAGAAAGCACAAAATAAAATTCAGCAAAAATTAAATAGTGAATTTAATATATGGAATAAAATTGAACAGTCAAAAAATGCGCAACATAAATTATACAAAAGATTTGGGAGCAATAAAATTAAGTATATAGCAATAGCCGCATCAATACTTCTAGTTACCTTCTTTATTATTCGTTATCATTATCAAAAAAACGGATTAGAGTTTGCATTTCAATCCTATTCCTATAACTCTCCTTATGCGACAATTCTAACGCTGGCTGATGGAAAAAATATAAATATTGATTCAACTTTTTCCGGCATTAAACAAGGTAATGCGTTAATCAGGTTCTCAGGTAATAATGTTATTTATGTTCCCCAAAAAAACGTATTCGCTGAAGAATACAATACGCTGACTACATCATTTGGAAAACAATCCATTATCACATTACCAGACGGAAGCAAAGTGTGGCTCAATGCCTGTAGCTCGATATATTTCCCCACGGCTTTTGATAAAGAATTAAGGAAAATTCAACTTATTGGTGAGGCATTTTTTGAAGTAGCGACCTTAACGGATTCGTCATTAGCTGGTGGCAAGATCCCGTTTATAGTTGAATTAAAAGGAGGCAATTATATAAACGTAACAGGAACTAAGTTTAATGTAACTGCGTATGATGATGGAGTTATAAAAACCACTTTAATTGAAGGGGGTGTTGAGGTTCATAATAATAGTTACAAAAAGAAAATTATTCCAAACGAACAGGCTATAATAAACTCCCATGGAGATATAAATATTTATCACGTAAGAGATGTTGGTGAAATATTTTCATGGAAAGAAAACTACTTTACTTATAATGACGTCCCTATTGACCAGGTGATGGCAGATATTTCAAGATGGTATAATATAAAAATAGAATACAAAAATTATGTTACAACTCACTTGACAATAAAGGTGCCTCGTGGCATTACATTGCATGATTTATTAAAACTATTGCAAATGAATTCGGCTGTCCGTTTTGAAATTTCTAACAATAAAGTAATAGTATCAATCTAAATCTGAATGAGGACATTTGTAACAATTTTATTGGCTTGTTTCTTATTCAATACAGGGTACTCACAAGTTGTGACCTTGAAAGAATCAAATGTTCCGATCTTGAAAATATTAAATGAGATTAATAAACAAACCGGTTACTATTACAGCCTCGGGGATATTAAGATTACAGATAAGTTTACCATCAATGTCAACAAAGCATTCCTAAAGGATGCGCTGGATGTAATCTTTAAGAACAAACCATACACCTATACAATAGTAAATAAGATTATCGTTGTTTTAAGAACAAATAACAAATCAACGGTACCGGTATTATATACGGTTAATGGTAAAATTGAAAATGAAAAAGGGGAACCATTAGGAGAGGCAACAATCCAGGTGTTAAATACTCATAAAGGAACTGTGACCAATTCAAATGGTGCATTTTCTATATCTGGTATTTCGCCCAATAGCACCATTCAAATAAGCTCCATTGGGTATGAAACCCAACAAGTCGTAGTAAAAAATGAGAATACCCTTACCGTTCAAATGAAACCAGCCGCAACTGGCCTTGATGAAACTGTGGTTATAGGATACGGAAAAACCTCCCAACGACTAAACACTGGAAATGTTTATAAAGTACGAGGGCAGGAAATAGTTGAACAGCCTGTATCTAACTTTGCCGCGACGTTGCCTAGCCGGGTCCCGGGACTGCTAATTTCACAACAAAGTGGTATTCCAGGTACAGGTTACAAATTTGAGTTGCGGGGCAAATCGTCGATGGGAATTACGCTTGGAACTTTTCCGGAAATAAATACCTTAATACTTGTTGATGGAATACCGTTCTCCCCGAACAACAACAATTTACCGGTCATTGGCGCCGGTGCAGCAATTGGAAACCCAGGTAGAAGTGCTTTTGATCTGATAAATATAAATGATATTGAAAGTATAGAAGTGCTGAAAGATGCGGATGCTACTGCCATATATGGAAGTAGGGGTGCCAATGGCGTCATTTTAGTTACAACCAAGAAAGGGGCCGTAGGAAAACCAACTTTAAGTATTCAACTACAAAATGGAGTCGGGCAAATTACCCGTTATCCTGATATGATGAATACCCAACAATACATTGCAATGAGGCGGTCCGCCATTATTAATGATGGTAACACTCCTAATATATCAAATGCTCCAGATATATACAAGTGGGACACAACCAGGTACACAGACCTTAAAAAGATGTTGATTGGCGGTACTGCCCAAATCAAAAATACAAATGTATCTCTGTCTGGAGGAAACAATACCACGCAGTATCTATTAAGTTATTCCTGGAAGAAAGAAACAACGGTATTCCCTGGCGATTTTTCTGATAACACCTTCTATACACACGCTTCCGCTCAGCACCGCTCGAAAAACAATAAATTCAATGGTAGTTTAAGTCTAATAGCGACGCATGACAATAATTGGTCATTGGTTCGGGATTTGACAGCCTTTGTTTCCTTACCACCAAATGTTCCATCATTCTATGATTCAGTCGGAAATTTGATCTGGCAACAGGGAGGATATTCATTCAATAATCCAATGTCAACTTTACGCCAGCCATACCATGCTTTAACAAACAACATATTAACTGATGTGAACGTCACTTATTCACTGCTTAAAAATTTAACTGTAAAAATTAATGGAGGTATCAATAATATAAGGATTGACGAATCACTTTTACAACCACAGGGTTCTCAAAATACTTTTACTTTCCCCAATGCTAAAGGGCAAGCATTTTTTGCTGAAAGTAAATTGAAAAGTTTCATAGTAGAACCACAAATCAATTACTCAACCTCTTTAGCAAAAGGGAAATTAGCAATGGTATTTGGCAGCACGTATCAGCAACTTAATACAAACATCATTAACCAATCAGCATTTAACTTTCCCAATGACGCTTCTATAACTGATTTTAGCAAAGCTGAAACTCATACTGTTACCCCAACAATTTCTGTATATAAATATGTGGGTGCCTTTGGCCGGTTGAGTTATGACTGGATGAATAAATATATTATCAATTTCACCGGGCGCCGTGATGGCTCCAGTAGATTTGGGCCTGGCCGGCAATATGGAAATTTTGGCGCTATCGGCGCTGCCTGGATTTTCTCAAAGGAGAATTTTGCTATTAACCATTTACCTTTCTTAAGTTTTGGTAAATTACGCACCAGCTATGGCGTTACCGGAAGTGACCAGATTGGAGATTATAGATACCTCGGCAGATGGGCAGAATCAACAGGCACATATCAAGGCTTGATTGGCATAGAGCCAATTCAGCCAGATAATACAAATTATAGTTGGGAAACTAATAAAAAGGCAGAAGCGGCCTTAGAGTTAGGCTTTTTCAATAATAAACTATTTATATCATCAGCTTACTACAGACATAGATCCGGCAATCAAATAATTTCTGTGCCGTTACCATCGATAACTGGGTTTGATAGGTTGAATGCTGCAAATTATCCAGCCGTTATTCAAAACTCGGGCATAGAACTAGTCATTCAAGTTGACCAAAAAATTAGTAAGGACTTTAGTATAAATTCAAAAGCTCTAATTACAATTCCCAAAAACAAATTACTTAGATTCCCCAATTTATCTAATTCATTATATACAGGAAGCTATTTAAATCTTGGTAG
>Ga0209646_1000742_pt1 | contig 11459 bp, 13 predicted proteins | sample AraplaL_Col_mTSA_FD_184259 | JGI IMG/M metagenome (GOLD analysis project Ga0209646, IMG submission 184259) | Arabidopsis root microbial communities from the University of North Carolina, USA - plate scrape CL_Col_mTSA (SPAdes) (version 2) | ecosystem: Host-associated > Plants > Roots >...
TGGGTAAATATGGTGCAGGCCTAACCGCTCAACTGGCCAAAAACACCCAGGCGTACGCCGAGGTGGACTACCGTAAAGGCAATAAGGTAGAAAGCCCGATCATGGCCAACATTGGCATACGTGTGAGCTTTTAAACCCGCGGACTGATAAGCATATGGATGTAGCTGTAGGCCCAGGGAGGGCCGTTTTACGACCCATGCGTCAAACGGTTGAGATGGTCGTTTATCGTCGGGTACGAGGCCGATTGGAAGAGTCGCCTGTATGCTGCTTAATAAAGACGTACTTCAGTTGCACTTCTTGGCAAAGTACACAGCGACCGGCTTAAATGCTTTCACTCTTCCCACTGACTCCTCTCTGCAAAAGACGCAACACAAAGTACTTATCAGAATACTTCTGCGGTCAAATTTATTTTCCGTGAGTTTTATATACTTCTAACTGGTAACACACCAAGAGAATAGCTATAAACGCCATTTGTGCATATCATTTGCATAGACTAAAGTAGCTGAACACAGCAGCTCCACAAACATTCGTCGATCCAAAAATAAATATACGGAAATTATTCGCAAGGGCCATCAAGCGTGAAAACGAGAAAATACCGTTAATGAATTTAAACGTTATTTGCCTTTCTTAAAGTAAACAGCCCGCCGTTTTACATTCGCGAATTATCTCATTCTAGTCATAAGCTCGTGATATATATGGGGATTCATTGCGTAGCCAGCATGGGCAGGTTCTTCCTATCAAATCGCTCGAGCCTGGCCTTGAATGCTTGCTTCCCTTTTGATGAGAACTACTGTCTCTAGTGAGTTTGAGTTTCTGCATGCGTGACAGCTTCGATGTACTCTCTCATCGGGCGCGCAAGCTGACATTTTCCCTAAATACTTCCGCAAAATTACCCTGACACCCCGGGGGGGGGGACCGCGTAACAAATAAATGCACAGCAGTATGTCTCATGTAGATTTACACGAATCTTCTAATAGCAAGCTTCGAACATAGAATAAAAAATCTTCGATGGTGTCGCGGCTTCGCTACATCCAGAAGACGAAAACGTGAACTTATTAGTACCGATCAAACAGCATGATATTTTTGTCAGGTAAACGGGGTCAGCGAGTTTCGATGTAGCCATAGGAGGAAGCGTGTTTCGCTGATATACAGCCACCTGTGGCACGCGCCACTTATCAATAAATCTTCTGGCAGTTTCAAGCATTCGCAACGCATCTTCGGATGAATGCTGCTAACTGCTCCTACATAAATATGCCCGCCTCAACTAACTTTAAAAATGGATAGCGCAATGTTTGACTATCACGCTGCGGATAGAGAATTTTCACCCCAAAGCATCACGTCAAGGCAGTCCAGGCCTAGGGCGCGATAAGCTTTCAATTTAGGCTTTTTGATCTTTCCTCAAACAAGGCGCAGAGCAGTTTCACTGATTATTCAAGATTTTTCTTCATCCCGATCATGATGCAGTGAGTTATCTTATATATTTGGCTATATCAGCTGAGCATTCACCTCACGCAGAGGCAGCAATAAACGGAGCGCATATGAAGTGGAGTGAAGCACTAGGTGTAATTTTCATAATTTTAACTTTTGCAATTATCTTAGGCATCATGATGATTGAAGACGAAAGAGATTTCCTATATGGAATTTCGCCCCCTACAACGTCGCTAACTCTTGTTCATTCTGTTTATTCTAGCGAGAGGGAAAATTAATCATGGCGAATCAACAGGAGACTTGACCACATCGCGAAACCGAATAAATCTGTAAAAACTCTAATCGGGTATTCTAGTGACAGCTAGAATTGTAACGACAGCATTAACAATACCGCCCCCGCCATAAGCTAACGACGGCGGCAGGCTGGCGTTATTGCAGGCCATTTAGAGATGGGATCTGATACCACTACAACTTGATAGTAATTTTATCGGTTCTCTTATTAAAATCATATTCAACGCTTAACTATGCAGAGCACCTATTAATTCTTAGTTTACAAACTACACTCACCACCGGCGCTCTCCCCACTAGTTCCTAGAACAGCTTATTTAACACTCTAACCCTTGTATGCCAACCGCCATCAGCAAAGTTTGCGAGGGCTGGATCAACCCTCATCAAGTAAAGGCTGGGCGGAGGCAATAAATGCCCACACCCGTAGCGGCACCTCATTGGCGCCCCGTGACATGTGAGCTTCGGTTGCGAGGTCGCCCCGGAAGCTCCTGAGCAGAGGATCCAAAGTATCCATTGAACACCCTGCGATCATGGACGCAAGGACGCACAGTGTATCGGGTGGAGTGAAGATATCGATAGCAATACCCGAAGCTATGCCGGGGAGACCCTGCGGCTTATCATCTTAGCCTAGTGGCGGCAAGGAAAATAATCTGAAGCAATCTGACTATTTTGCATAACCTCGCCCGAGCCCAGTCAAAAGTTCATTTGTATTAGCCGGAGCTGTCGGAAGCTTACCGGCCAGTAAGGTTTGCATAGCACTCACAATCATAAAATTATGCTTTTGGAGAGCAACCTATTTAAAATGCAATGTTGTTCCTTCCGGATAGGAATGGTCGCGTAAGGCGGCTAAATTTAAAATACTTATTTCGGAAGAGCGGTAAATCAGAAAATTTCTGACGCTGTCATTTCCAGAGCAATATCCCCGTATATCTACGCCCTCCTGTATCGCCATCTGATGGTTTATCAAAACAATATCAAAGGGGTGATATGCGTATCGGATGTAGGTAAAGAACTGCTCAAGTGAAGCAATCGGCGCAACACTATAGCACCCAAGTTGATTGAAAATCTTTTCAATCATCAATCGCTGAAAGTCGCACGACTCAACAATCAATATTCGTAGTGGTCTTTTCATAACGGCCGCATTCATAAATATGCATTTTGGTTTTGTTTCGCATGGATGTTTAACAGTTCCATTATCTGGCAAAAAAGGAGGATTCTAGCTGTGCTCAAAGTTTACTAGCAACCCCCGCCTTCAAATATTTACTAGCAACAATATTATATTCCAACAAGTGCTATTCAACACTCCAACGTCCATCTTAATTAAGAAATAGGCCGAACTTCTAATACAGCCTCAGATAACCGGACATACCGTCGAGCTACATCTTACTGAGAAATACACTACCCATGTAAAACGTATCCGGCTGTATTCCGCTGCGACAACAAACATAAGTGAAAAAGCAGAATGCAGAATGCAAATTCTGCCGAATAACTTGGCGCGACTATTATCTTGTCCGGTCATTTCATAATTCATGGAATGCCGGTAGGCGCGACAGCTAAAGACCAGTAAAATCCTCACTAATTCTCGGCGACTCATACTTCTCACTGTGACTTTTGAAAGGCAAATTAAGGAGTCGCCTATTTAGATATTAGAACTCAATAAAATGCCCGCTGAAATATGTCAACTATCAACATGCCTTAGACGGTAGCAAACCAACCTCAAAAACAAAATCTGAAGCCTCTGCTGAGTCAGCAGAAATTTCGTTGAACTATACTGATCTTAATCAAAGCGGATGGTGCTCGATGAAATCAATAATGAACCTTACATCAAAAGTCGCCTGAACGGACGTCGGCAAGTCAAATACAAACCCCATTTGATTCATCCCGGTCTCGTAAATATCCATTGCCCTAAACTCAGACCAATTAGGAGGAAAATGCCATGAATAGCCCAGCATGAACGCCCTTTCACCGGCTTTGACGACAAGATCATTGCGATGTACGCCCGCGGCATAACAGCGCGTGAGATAAGCGCGTTCCTGACCGAACAGTATGGAACCGATGTGTCGTAGGACTTCATCAGCTTAGTGACCGATGCTGTTCTGGAGGAGATTGGCATATGGCAGCAACGCCCTCTGGGGCCCATGTACCCGGTCATATTTCCTATGCGCTACGGGTTAAAATCCGTAACGAAGGCTCGGTGCGCAACAAGGCGGAATATCTGGCGCTGGGCGTGCTACGCGATGGAATACTGGATATTTGGCGCATCTTGCTCGAAAGCACCGAGAACGCCAAGTTCCGGATGAAGGTATTCAATGACCTCAAGACGCGTGGTGAGATGTGTTATCGCCATCACGAACGGCCTGAAAGCGATACCAGAGGCCTTGTGAACGGTATTTCCTGCCACGACACTGCAAACCTGCATCTTCCATTTCATCCGCAACAACCTAGATTATGCGGCTTGGGATAAGCGTCGAGCACTGTCCAAGGCACTCAAGCCCATTTACCAAGCGCTCAATGCAGATGCAGCCGAAGACGCGCTGAACGCTTTCGAAACGGGGACTTGAGGCAAGCAGTGCCCTTCCAGGGTTGCTACTTGGCGCCGAGCCTGGGATCGGATCATACGGTTTTTTTGTCTTTCCGGCTGGTATCCAAAGGTGGTCTACACAACCAACGCCATAGAAAGCATCAACGCTCAACTCCGAAAGATTATCAAGGCTCATGGGAACTTCCCCACCAACGACGCAGCAGCGAAGCTGATATGGCTGGAATTACGTAACATCACCGCAAACTGGGGTCATGCTGCACACGATTGGAAGGTGGCGATGAATCAGTTTGCGATTCTGTCTGGATATCGATTTCCTAGACCGAGCTGGTAAAATATCGGCCTGCCTCACGGCAGGCCCAACCAGTCCGAACATAAATAATCTGACACACCATTACTGCATGGATAACCAGCCATCTGCGTACTCGCTGCGTCGTTATTTTGAGCCGACCAAGTGCCATCTCTAATCCAACCCTCACGAATTTGTCGCTCTCAAATACCCAAAGCTTCCAAATTCATATTTCTTACTGCGCTCAAGACAGCCATCCGGTCTTCTGTACCTGAATCCATATCAGGTACGGTGCCATGCTCCAGATCCTTGCCCACCTTAGCGAAACGCGGCGCTGGCTGTTTTCACTGCTACTGCTCTTGTCCACTGCGTCCCACGCGGAGACGTGGGTCATTACAAACCGAGCACATCCAGTATCCGCACCTTCTGGCGCTCGCGTCATCTTCCTGGATGATCAGCAGCGCCTTGAAGAACAACTTTCCAACCAACTACCCGCCGATCCACGCCAGGCAGAAGCGGCCATTCAACGCTACCTGGTCAGCCCCGCAGGGAAGCATCTGCAAAACGAGCTGGCCCAAGCCCAGCAGGGCGTCACAGACGCCTGGAGCCTGCGAGTCGAAAAACTCCCAGCCGTGGTCGTAGATTGTCGCTACGTCGTGTACGGCGAGCCTGACGTAGCTAAAGCCGTCGCGTTGATTGATCGAGCGCGGAGCCTGTCACGATGAAACGCTCACGTTTTGCGATCCGGCCTTTGTCGCTGGCTATCACTTTCAGCCTGTCATTCAGTGCATCGGCTGCGATCAACTCGACAGCGATTATTGCCTCGACCCTGTCACAAACCTGCCTGGAATACAAAGTGGTCGGCATCTGCTATTGGCTGCTCTGCACGCCATTCGGATGCAAAGTCAAAACCTCGACCAAGGTTCGTCACTACGTACCGGACGCTGTGGTGTCTGCATATGCGAATACCGGGATGAACCCTTGGATAGAGGTGTCACCTCTTGGCACCCCGAATCCGATGGCCCAAGCGGGCAACGACGGCACTACCAATCACGTTGCCGAGAACAACATCATCAAATTTAAGGAAGCCGATGTCATCGGCCATCCAGGTGGTGCGGCGTTGAGTCAGTTTGCCAGCGCCTCGGGCGATGTATGCAAAGGCGCAACCTTACCGCTTGTGCCTTACTTTCTGAGCACCCTTGATTCCATTGCTTGGCGATACGGCGTCCCGGAATCCGTATACCCCGAAGCACTCATTCCGGGCATGCGTGAAGTCGGTAGCCTGCTCTCAGCAAGCAGCTGGGGGAACGTCTACCCGCGTAGCGGCTTCCTTAACCAGACTGACGACTACAAAACGGGCGCAGTTATTGCGCAGCGTGCGGGCGACGTGGTTACCCGCCCAGGCCAGGTCCATGTCTACTTGCCGATGCTCGCCCTTCCCTACCCCGGCTACTGGCCCGCAGGGCCGCTACGCGAAGGTGACGCCTCCACTGGTAAGTGGCAAGAGCTCACCCCAGTCCTCAACCCGACTTGCGCAACCTTTCCCACCATCGGTCCGAACATCGATGCGCAGGATGGCGGCTACGCCTGGGCACTCTGGCGCCCTTATTCGTGTTGCCAGCGTCGTGGACAGACCTTCCTCGGCAGTACGGACTTCCAATGAAACAGCGATCGGAGCAAAGCATGAAACTTACTACCTTGGCGATAGGGCTCGCCTGCAGCCTCAGCAGCGCAATAGCGCTCTCTGCTGATCCAATCAACGTCTCATCCTCCGGAAGCGTCATTGGGGACAACGTGCTGTATAGCATTGGCGGCGGCAACGCAGTCACCATGGGGAGCGCAGGCAACATGGATAGTATTTCTGTGGGAGGCGGTTGGAATACCAATCTAATCTGCGGAAACATGAGCCTGAGCACAACCCTAGAAAACCAATTGAATGGTGCTACTTCCGGCTTCAAAAACATCATGAGCTCGGTGGTACAGAGCGCCACCAGCGCCGTGGCTTCGCTGCCGGCACTGATTCTTCAACGTGCGAACCCGGCGCTATACAACCTCATCACCAACGGTATTTTGCAGGCCCGCTTGGACTTCGACCGCTCCAAAGGCACATGCCGCGCCATTGGCGAAAAGATGGCTGATATCGCCGGTAACCAAATGGGCTGGGGCAAGCTTGCTGAAGGTCAGGCTATGAGTCAGGCGCTGACATCCAACACGGACGCAGTTTCGGCGGTGGAACAAGTCGAAAAGAAGGGTGGCAACGATGGCGTCACTTGGGTTGGGGGTGATAGAGCAGGTGGTTCCGGTCAGAAGCCAATTCGTATCGTAGCCGACGTCGCCAAGGCGGGCTACAACCTTCTGAACAAGCGCTCGGCCGGCGACACCGGATCCATCAGCAAGGCGAACTGCAACAACGGCATGGTGTGTAATGTCTGGTCATCACCCCAAGAAGCGTCCAGCTTCGCCAACCGTGTATTGGGTGAACAGCAACAGCAGACCTGTGACAGCTGCCCTAAAACGGTTACCGCTGCAGGCGTCGGTCTTACGCCGCTCATCCAGGAAACATACGACACCAAGCTGAAAGCCCTGCAAGAACTTCTGAGCGGGAACAAACCCCTTTCGGTAGAAAACCTAGAAGCAGCGAGCAGCAACTCATTACCCGTCACCAGAGGCGTTGTGGCGGCCCTCAAGGATGAGCGCGATCAGGACGTACTCGCTCGCCGGCTTGCCTCCGAAGTCGCGTTGTCCGATGTACTTGAGAAAGCTCTGACCCTGCAGCGCACCTTAATGGCTGGCAGTCGGGAACCGAACGTCGCGGCTAATGACCTCGCCGTCCAGGCAGTCGGCCAGCAGAGCTCCTCGCTGCAACAGGAGATCGGCAACCTCAAAATGGAACTGGACATGCGTCAGCAGCTCGCGAAGAACTCGCCTCTGACCATCATTGAACGCAGCAAAGCACGGACAGAAGACTCTCGTGGTGTGACCCCGGGAGCCCCAGAAACAGATCGATTGGACCAGTTGCAGTCACCCGCCCAGAACAAACAGTGAGAAAGGCCATGACCGAAATGCAGGAGCCTGTCGCCGCTCCCAACCGTTCGCTGGTTCGACGAACCGGGAGGAGCATTCTGCTTGTTCTGGGTGTTTTGCTCGCGACTGCCGCCCTCGTAGTACTACTCAGCGCTGTCCTGATAAACATGTTCGACAGCGCCGAGCAATGGCAAGCCTGGCGCACCGACCACTATTGGCCGCTCTTTACCTGGCGCCTAATGCTTTATATCGGACTGACAGTTGCCTGGTTCAAATTCAAGGCACGGTTATCGAACTCAGAACGCTCGAAACGGCGCAAAGGCCTGTTGAAGATCGAGATAATGGTGATCTTATTATTTTTGATGGTTGAACTGAGCAAGGTGCTGTATCAGGCAGGGGGTGTTCTGTGACGCTCTACACCAATGACTATTTAGAGTACTACCTGACGTTGGTCGGCTGGATCATCAACAATGGTATCTGGGCGATGATTTCAGATACCGGTCTATTCGCCTTCCCCTTCTGCATCATCGTTATTCGAGAGTGGCTGAAAGTCCGTGGTGAGGGGGCCGATGAGGGCAACAAAGGCGTTCTCTCACTGGCACGTATCGAGACCAATATCTACGTTGGCTACATCGTAGTCGCATTCTTCGCTGTACCAGCCGTCAATGTGAGTTTTGATACCTTGGCATTTGACCAGAGTAGAGCTCAGCAATGTCAATACAACTTACCTAAACCCACAGACACAGGCTGGAACACAACATTCAGCTCACTGGCAGGAAAGAGTGCCCAGATGCCCATGTGGTGGGCATTAATGCATGCATTATCAAAGGGATTAACCAGTGGCGCGGTAGCAGCAATTCCCTGCGGGACTGATCTACGGCAAGTACGCATGGAAGTTAGCAACACCAAGATCAACAACCCGCTATTGTCTCAGGAAATTGGCGACTTCACGCACGATTGCTATGGACCCTCCCGTGCCAGATTATTCATGCGCCAACCCGAATTGGGAGCGCAAGGGAGTGACCCTCGTTTTGCGCAGGAACTCAGCTGGATTGGTTCGCACTATTTATTGAACACCTCGGGTTATTACGACACGGACTACTCCAAAACTCCAAGGGCCTCATGGCCCTATAACGCATCTCGCGATGTGGGTTTACCACAAGTGAGTGGAGGTGGGGGCTATCCAACTTGCAAACAATGGTGGTCAGATAGCGGAGTGGGACTGCGGGACCGTATCAAGGCTCAAGTGTCGCCGGACCTAATGACCAAAATGCTCGGCTGGGCAAAATGGTTGTCCCCGGAAGAACTCACTGACTCGCTTGTCCGGCAACTGGTCTCGCCGTCGAACCAGGTGAAAGGGGATGTTTATACGGACTACGGGGGACAAATCGACGGAACTGTGTGGAATGGTGCAGCCCGGGCAGCGGGGACTCTCGGGGTTGCATTAGGATCTATGGCCTATTTTCCAGCGATGGACATGGTTCGCCAGGCGCTACCGATGGTCATGGCGTTCTTGAAAATGGCGATGGTGATTTGCATTCCCTTGGTGCTAATTGTCGGGGCTTACCAACTGAAAGTGGCCATGACTATGTCCGTTGTTTTTTTCGCTCTGATATTCGTGGACTTCTGGTTTCAACTGGCTAGATGGGTCGATACGACGATACTGGACGCTTTATATGGAGCCGGCTCTCCGCATTTATCATTTGATCCTGTGATGGGTTTGAACACTGCCACCCAGGACGCAATCTTAAACTTCGTGATGGGCTCGATGTTCATCATCCTGCCAGTGTTTTGGATGGGCGCGCTGGGATGGGCAGGGGTGAGCGCAGGAAAAGCATTGGAAGGCCTTACCAGCGGAACAAAAGATGTTCAAAAGGCAGGTCAGGAAGGGGTGAATACTGTCAAACGTAGCGTTATGTAACGTAAGGGTCTCATATCATTGATATGAGACCCTTAATCATCGTCGTCTACACGTTGACCAGCAACATAGTACCCATAGCCATCCTGGCCATAGCATTGACCATACTCTATTTGGTTTCTGCGAGGCGTAGGTCTGTGATTCAACGCCCAGAGCCCTCCACCCAAAACCAAGGTAAATACTGCAACACTGATAATCCCGCTGAAAATGTCTGCAGAAAAATATAGGAATACGGCAGCCACAACCAGACGTTTGACCCAACGCAGGGTACGGTTCTGACTGCACCAAACGAGGCGCGCAGCCTGACCCAGGCCATAGCCTAAGCGACTTGCTACTCCCTGAGAGGTCTGCGTGGTCATGGTGCGTCTCCTTCTTGCCCGGTCTAGGGGCGATATGACATTACTTATAATACCGATTTTTCTCTGTCGCAAGATCATGAGACAAACGGCCGTTATCATCGGCACCTAACGCCGTCCCACTTTCACGGCAGAAATGGCCCAAAAGGTAAAAGGTTCTGTAGAAGCGAATGGAATGGTTCACAAGGGTAAAAGCCTTACCTGAAAGGGCCGCTTTCAGCGGGAAAAAGGTCCAATCTCATCAACGCATCTCCCGACTCGGATAGATTTCAACTAACTCAGCTTCTGTCAAATTACTAAGCAAAGAAAAGTAATCGGCTCTGGTTTCAGACGTCAAGGGGTGGATAGGACCTAAATGGAGAAGCGTTGAAACTGCCTGATCAGGCGTCATTTCGCTAGTAAGTGGGGCTCTCTGCCCAGAGTAATAAACCTTGTCAGACGCGATAGCTACATCCAGCAGTTCACGTACTTCACCATAACGAGCGGAACGCGCAGCGGTTAGAAACACTCCATCAAAAACGACCAAGACGCTATCAACGTGAGGAATAATATATTTAGCTAAGGCGACAACCAGAGGAAGGTTGTTGTTCCACCTTGCCTCTTCCTCGTCAATATCATTCCCTACGCTAGCAAAAAGAATGATCTCGTCACACTTATTGTAACGTGTCAAATCACAAAGTGCCCAAACATTATCTGAGGTTGAATTCGTAGCATAGCGAAGTGAAACCATCATTTTTATCCTCACATGGTCAATCTGCGGCACCGTGCCCTTAGACCGAAACGACGATAATTCTGCATTCCTTCCTCCGTCACCACCATAGAAAGATGGCTCTCGCCAAAAGAAATACCCGAGACCACCAGTAATCCTTTCCCCTTGCTCGCCACCCCTTGATAGGAGAAAAGCCTGCCCCATGAATTATTTACGGAGCAGGCGATGTTCTCTATTTTCCGCCGCAATAAAGCGCTACCCGCCCATAGCCCCTCCCCAAACGGTTTTATACAGCCGGCCTCTAGCCAAGCACTACTGGCATCGCCACGCCGTCAGAAACTACTGGAGAACATTTGGCAGCGCGCATCGTTATCTCGTTCACAGTTTGTCGAGCTCTATCGGCGTCCACTTGAGCGCTACGCGGAGTTGGTCCAGCAGCTCCCTGCTTCACAAAACCACCATCATGCACACCCGGGCGGCATGCTGGATCACGGGCTTGAAATCGTCGCCTATGCCTTGAAGATTCGACAGAGCTACCTGCTACCTATAGGCGCACCGCCGGAGTCTCAATCAGCACAGGCTGAGGCCTGGACTGCCGCCGCGGCTTATGGCGCTCTGATACACGACCTCGGCAAGATAGCCGTCGACGTGCACGTCGAGCTGACAGGAGGGGAAACCTGGCACCCCTGGCACGGTCCGATCGATCGTCCCTATCGATTCCGCTACGTGAAAGGACGGAATTACCAACTTCACGGAGCCGCTGCCGCATTGATCTACGCGGAGATTCTCTCCTCTGAAATCTTAGATTGGCTCAGTAATTTCCCCGAAGTGTGGTCGCAGTTAATCTTCATTTTGGCTGGTCAGTACGAACATGCCGGCATTTTGGGCGAGATCGTGGTCAAGGCCGA
>Ga0209646_1000744_pt1 | contig 11436 bp, 10 predicted proteins | sample AraplaL_Col_mTSA_FD_184259 | JGI IMG/M metagenome (GOLD analysis project Ga0209646, IMG submission 184259) | Arabidopsis root microbial communities from the University of North Carolina, USA - plate scrape CL_Col_mTSA (SPAdes) (version 2) | ecosystem: Host-associated > Plants > Roots >...
AAATGGGAATCTTTTACCCTGACTATGCATGGCGACAAACTTCTGAAAAGACTAATTGAATTCTCCAACAACGAGCCAGGAACAGGAGCATTAATGACCTTCGTGCACTCAGGGTGGCTTATGTCGATCGTTGTTCCATATCAACCTCATTTTGCCGGAATGCCGAAAAATACCTACACGCTTTGGGGTTACGGACTCTTTATTGATACGCCTGGGGACTATGTTAAAAAATCAATGGCCACCTCCACTGGTAAGGAGATTCTGACCGAACTGATCCATCAGCTGGGGTTCGAAGATATACTCAACGAAGTACTGGATACCACTGATGTTACAACCGTCATGATGCCCTACGCGTCTTCCATGTTTGCCTGCCGGGCCGCCGGAGACCGGCCCGCTGTAGTGCCTGAGGGTGCCCGGAATTTCGCCTTCCTGGGACAATATTCCGAATTGCCCGAAGATATTGTATTTACCGTAGAATACCCGGTTCACACCGCCATGCATGCAGTATATAAATTATTCCAGATTGATAAGGAGATCCCTTCGATATATCATGGATTGCTCGACCCCATCGTAGGTATTAAAGCGTTGGGAGCTGCTCTAAAATGAATTGTGTGGTGTGATTGCAAAATCAGCATTGTGGAGTCCGCTTATTTAAACTGTAAATTAATGGTTACTACATTCGACAGCAGATCGGTAGTTTGCATGTAATGCCCGTACCGCAGTTCCAAACTACTTAGATGGGTATTGAATATTCCGCCAGGTGGGGCAATGCGCAGTCCTGCTCCAACATATTGGCTCGAAAAAGCTGAATAAGCATAGTTGCTGGTATAATAGGTTTCCGTGGTTGTATGAACTTTGTAGGGGGCAAAATATCTTGCAGCCGTTTGTGTATAGTAGCGGTAAAAGGGAGAAATTGAAAAGAAGGGGGTTATTTTCACCGGCACTTCGAGACTGGCAGTATGAGCTTGCAAGCCCCAGTTGTCAATATAATACCGGTAATAGGAACGCAGCACTATATTATCGCCGAGAAAATAATTGATACGAACTCCCAAAGGCAATTTGAACCGTTCAGATGGCAGATTTTCTACGTGTACCGAACCATCGGTCTGGTATACCCGGTGAAAGGGCAATCCGAGGTACCCATTTTGATAAACCGCATCAGCCATTACGCTTGCCTGCAGGCGTTTATTGATCACCTGGGCAAAATTTAAAGAACCGGTATAGGTGTGTCGCGGACTGGAAGGAATGCTTGATTCACTCCCTTCGCTTCCGCTTCGGCTGGCAGAAGTAACAGTAGTTGTATTACTTGTTGGTATTAATTCTGACGGATAAATAAGGACCACCTTATCAAAATATCCGCTCACCTTTGCAGACAGTTCACCATTGTTATGTGTTTTTTTCGTGAACCCAGCGTTCAGGGAAAACGACTTGTAATTATATTCAGTTGAATAGTAGGCGCCTAATTCAATACCGGTTCCCTTTTGTTCATTTTCAATGCTCCAGGAAAGTGATGGATAAATACGTGTTCCACCCGTTCTGGATGCGCCGGATTTGTTAACATAAGCTGCCGAGGCCGATGTGTGATGGTCGACACCTACACCTGCCGTTAAACTGTTTTTGCGGTGATGCGCATCCCATCCTACCCATTTTACTTCAAGCATATTGGCAACATCGGTAACCTTTTCTGTGCCAATACCCCCTGTTATGGCAGAATGGTCTCCATCTTGCTGGTAATAACTTGAAGTAAGGTTTATTTCTTCAACCGTTAAGGGCTTGGCTGAATAGGCGGAAGTGTCCCTGGGAGTATACTGAGAGAATGCATGCAGCAGCATCAGGTACAGGCCTACTACGGTAAGACAGATTTTTTTCATGTGATTTGTTGATTTAAGGATGTTTAATTACAACCGCAACCGCCGCCTGTTTTACCCCCATTGGCGCCGGAAGCCCCTTCGCGGTACGATTCAAAATTCTGTTCGCTCTTTTCTACCTTACGCGCATTTAAAGTCATTTCAGAGTCGTTGATCCTGCTTTTCTGGTATTCTTTTACCTGTACACAGGAGAGTAGTAAACATACAACTGCCACAATCAGGCTGGTGTAAATCAGCGATTTCTTTACCATGTTTATTGATTTTAGGTGAATCTGATGTTGGTAGAGTAATAAATTTTATCGTGATCGTCTATAAGGATGGCCTCAATGTTTTTGATCTGGTTGATCATATATAGCCCCGCCTTAATGCCCATGATCATTACAGGTGTAGCCATGGCGTCGGCGAGCTCGGCATTAGGCGCTATAATGGTAACGCTTTTAATACCGGTTACAGGTAACCCAGTACGAGGATCTATGGTATGCGAATATTTTTTGCCATCCACCAGAATGAACTTTTCATAATTGCCCGAAGTGGCAATGGCCATATCGGTAACTGATAAGTAAGAAAATATGTGGTGGGCGGCGTTGGGGTTTACTATACCTATAGTCCATGTTGAGCCGTCAGGCTGATGGCCCCATACCGTCAAGTCGCCCGACGCATTTACAATACCGCTATCAACACCCATTTCCTGCATTACCAGTTTGGCGCGGTCTGCAGCATATCCTTTACCTATTCCGCCAAATCCAATACGCATTCCTTTTTCTTTTAAGAATACGGTACACGCCTGGCTATCCAGTATAATATTGCGATAGTTGATGAGGCGCACCATTTTTTTAGCAATATCGGGCGAGGGAAGCTTCGTCATGCTGGTGTCGAAATTCCACAAACGCCTGTCTACCGAACCATAGGTAATATCAAATGCTCCTTGCGTGATATGACTGAGCCTGATGGAGCGTTGTATAATATTAAACGTTTCGCGACTAACAGCCACCGGCACAATGCCGGCATGGCTATTTATTAAACATGTTTCACTGGTGTCGCTGAAGGTGGTGAGCAGCTTTTCAATACGTTGAATTTCACGCACTCCTGCCTCTATCCGTTCATTGGCCCAGGTTTCGTTATCTGCAACCACACTTATTTCGAAATGGTTGCCCATAAGCTTCATGCTTCTTTTAAATACACTTTTTTCCACGAATACGGTAAACTTTACTCACTGGTTTTCCGGCCAGCAGTAAAGCAGCAGGCAAGCCAGTAAGGAATTGCTTATTAAATAAATTAAGGTGAACAGAAGGTCAGGTTAATGGCAGGTCTCAATTTTAAAGTATACGGAATAAAGATCTCTTCGGTTGGAAAAAGCATCGCAAAAACATTGGAATTTGTTTTATACAGTTAAACGCTGGTTAATGAAATACAAAATACTCCATCGCAGCTGGAAACTTTCTGATCTTATTGTAAATGACCGTTACTGAAAAGTTGGGGAATAATCGACAACAATTGGTTGGCGGGTTCTCCCGTGCCGGGCGCCCCCAAAATGCATTCAATTGGGGAGCCGCGCCATTCATCTTTAAGTGGCAATATCGCAAAATTCAGGTCTCGCCTATTGATTTACAGCCCCCGCATTACAAAGTGAAAGGCTCGTACATCATTTTTAGGTCACGCCTTAAAAATTATAACCTTCTATATGATGGTTCATTATCTGCTCAGGAGCCGAACCTTCCTTTGCTAGTCTGACGATACCCTGCGCCGACAGGGCAATAGCTTATGCATTTCGCTTTCCTGCCTTCGCATTTTGCTTTCTTGCCTCCGCAAATTAAAACTTAACCTTCCTCGTTTGCGTTTAAAGTCTTCCCGATCAGATTGCCGGCTGCAACAATTGTTTTTCGAGGTCAGGCAACTTGCTTTTTCATACAAAAAGTTGATTGGATGCCTCCGCAAATCGCGTGAAGGCTACAACAAATCGCCTGGAGGTCTCCGCAAATCGGGTTGATGCCATAACAAATCGGGAGAAGGCTTCCGCGAATCGGGGGAAGCCTTTCGCAAATCGGTTTGGGGGATTACCCATTCGTTTTTGACTTTGACCGGTTTGTTTTTTATTGAAAACAAATCGATTTGGGTTAAACACAAATCGTTTTGATGTTCCTGTATACTTGTTGTTTCATTTAACGTGCCGGAGTTGTCAAAAAACATGCAGGTATTGTCATTTAACATGGCGGTATTGTCACTTAACATGCCGGTATTGTCATTCAACATGCAGGAGTTGTCAAAAAACAAATTGTTTCTATATCACCAGGATTTTACGCCTTCCAACATGCAATAAGGCTCCTTAAAATTACAGATCCCCAACAATTTGACGTGATCCATTTCATGTCGGGACGCTCTCGCAAGCTGAGCTAATTCCGTTTCTTCTAAGATTCTCCAAAACAAAAAAGGCCCGCTTTACGCAGACCTTTGAAAGTATCTTACCGCCCTTCGTTAAAACTTCGGCGGTCGAAGGTGGAGTCCGCCGGCAGATTGTTGAACCAATTAAAGAATTCTTTAAACGTATATTGAAAAACAATCGATAGATAAAATATCTTCCAGATAATTCCTTTTAAGTCAGGCTAATTTTAGTGCCCATAGGTGCTGTAATTAGCAGGTACCCACTCATATTTGGAGCCATCTAATTTAAAATGCCCTATGCCAGGAAATGAAACATGATCTGATGCAACCCAATAACCATTTTTAGCGGCATCAGCAAATGCTTTTTTGCGGATTGCGGCGGCGGCTTTAGGATCCACATCATAAACGATAGTTACCGAAGGATCTATTATCTGAATGGAAGCCGCATGCATAATATCGCCCCAGAAAACCAATTTCTGACCTTTACTTTCAAGCGCGTAAAATGTATGTCCCGGGGTATGGCCAGCACTGGCAATAGGCTTAATACCGGGAAATAATTCCTGATCATAAGTAAAGCTTTTTACTTTACCCGCTTTAAGATATGGGCCTACGGTAGCTTCGGCATAAGCAAAGTACGGCTTTAATTCTTCAGGGGATAACCTCAATATAAAAATTCAATTTTTCTGCGAGACTTTTAGCGTTGGGTTAACTATACGATAATGGAGTTAGTAAGTATGGCAAAATGGGAAGGCTTTTAAAGATCCTTTTTTCTAAAAACATAAAACATCCTAAAAAGATCAATTCGATTTCTTAAACTGCAAAGCCCGCTTTTGAAGCGGGTTTTGCAGTTTCATGGAGTTCGCCGACGAATTGTCGAACCACATAAAGGTCTTTCTTCGACGCATCTATCATTTTGAATCATTAATTATCAAGCATTTATGGCATGCTATTCATGGTAAAGTTTGTGTAGCCTCCAATGATGCGTTTACTGATTGAATGACGCCCGAAAGGCTAACGGTGACATGCCGGTTTTTGCTTTGAAGATCCTGCTGAAAGATTGCGGGTGTTCAAAGCCGAATTCGTAAGCGATCTCATTTACGGATAGATTTGTTGTGGATATACGTTCCTTGGCAACTGCAATTAATTTGTCCTGGATATGCTGTTGGGTATTGCGTCCTGTTGTTGTAGTAAGCAGTGAGCTAAGGTAATTTCGCGAAAGATGAAGTCGGTCGGCGATCTGCTGTACCGATGGAACACCGGAACTCATGAGGTTACCGCTGGAAAATGCTTCTTTAAGAAGATCGTCCAATCTTTCGAGAACTTGATGGTTAGCGATTTTTCGCGTAAGAAATTGCCGGTGATAGAAGCGGTCGGCATAGTTAAACAAAGCTTCCAACTGGTTAATTATAATATGTTGGCTAAACTTATCCATATTGGCCTGATACTCCTGTTGAATGTTTTGTAAGATACCTGCGATGATCGCCTCTTCTTTGTCGGATAAAAACAAGGCTTCATTGACGGAATAGTCGAAGAAATCATATTTTTTAATGCTCTTTGCCAAAGGTGTATTCCAAAGAAAGTCGGGGTGGATCAGGAGCATCCAACCCCTGACTTCATTGCTAGCTCCATTTACATCCTGCTCCATACCAAACACCTGGCCAGGAGACATAAAATAGAGAATGCCTTCGTCAAAATCATATCGCTGTTGCCCGTATTTCAGATTAAGATTGAAATTTCGTTTGAGCGAAATGCAATAAAAATCAAATACCATTGACCCGGCAACTTCCAAAAATTCGTCATTGACAGCGCTCAACTCCAGAACGCTGATTGATGGGTGCATTGGTGGGGGAAATTTTCTGAGCCGATGCAACTCACTGATAGAACGGATATGAAAAGGCATTGCGTTTTTCATAAGGTAAAGCTACAAAGTTTAGTGACCTTGAAGGTTACCTAGTACTTTAGCCATATTGCTTTGCACCCAATGCTCTGCATACCTGCCGTTTTCTAACCGAATGATCTCTATTGCTTCAATGCTAACAGGATTACCGGTTCCAGGAAGGCCAAACAAATTGCCACTATGGATGCCGGTGATCACTTTATGGGTTACAACCAGGTCATTCTCGGCAATCTGCCGAAAAATAGTCACTTTAATATCGGACAATCCAGTATGTAAGGCATTCAAAAAATGGTGAAAGCTATCTTTGCCGTTTGGCATACCTGGTTGGGCAGCATGATTGATCACCTGGTCAGATACCAGATCATTCAATGCGGTTGTGTCATTTTGTTCTATACAGGCTTTGTCGAAACGGAGGATAACTGCCTTGTTCTTTTCCAAATCTGAAGTATACATGATCGTAAATTTTGATTACAAATTTCCCGTACAACCGAAAAATAAAATTAACCGGATGTAAGGAATTTGTAACCATATGTGTGATAAGTCATCCGAAGTTTATATGTAATAGTCGGGATGATCTGAGTATGGCCGACATAATATCGGTCTCGAGTGGAAGAATTTAGAATATAAAATAAAAAAGGCATAAAAAAAGACCCACTAATCAGTGAGCCTTTTCTTCCGTGGAGAATACCGGAGTCGAACCGGTGACCTCTTGCATGCCATGCAAGCGCTCTAGCCAACTGAGCTAATTCCCCATATTATCGTAGTTGAACCTTGACCTTCCCGACCATGTCGGGACGCTCTAGCCAACTGAGCTAATTCCCCATATTATCGTAGTTGAACCTTGACCTTCCCGACCATGTCGGGACGCTCTAGCCAACTGAGCTAATTCCCCAGAAAATCAACTTACTATGAAAGAGTCGATTATTTTAGAGTTTGCAAATATAGAGCTATCCCTCTTTCTCACCAAAAAAAATACTAAGAAACTCAATATTAGCTAATGCATCAATTCCCCCATCTTTCCCATCAATCATGTCCACCGCTTTTGTCCAGGCGTCAAAAACCTGTTCAGTTTCGGGGTCTGGCTTTTTCGGGGATTAAAAGTATTGGTTTGTGCATAGAGATAGCATCCTATTATAAGCTATTTTAGCTGTATAACAGCGGTTACCTATGCATACATTCAGGGCAACAATAGAACTCATTGGAATTAATCCCTTTGTATTTGTGCCCGACAGGATATTAAAGCAAATTTTCATACAGGCAGGAAAAGAGACCGGCTACATTCCTATTAAGGGAACTGTCAATAATAAAGCTTATAAACAAACGCTGGTGAAATACAAAGGCGCCTGGCGGTTATACATCAATACCACCATGCTTAAAAAGTCGCCGGAAAGGATTGGAGAAAAAATTGAGCTTAGTATCGAATTCGATCCGGCAAACAGAACTATTAAACCTCATCCCAAACTGGTAAAGGCATTAAAAGAAAATACCGCCGCCCAAAAAGTGTTCGACAGCCTGCCTCCTTCCAGAAAAAAAGAAATAGTAAGATACATCGCCAATTTAAAAACAGCCGAAAGTATAGATAGGAACATTAAAAGGGCCATTGACTTTTTAACCGGCAGTGGTAATTTTATTGGCAGGGAAAAACCATAGTGCTTTTAAAAGGCTTCTTGAAGCCTGGCAATAATTGGCTCAATCCATGTGGGATAATCTTTTACCCGCAAATACACTTTACCATTTACTGATTTACAGCGCACAACTCTTTATCAACCCACTCGTCAATGTGATCTTCTTGGTTTCACTCTCTTCATCTATTTCAACAAACTTTTCAAAACGGGCGCTGCGTTCTACAGTATAATCCTGCAGATAATAATAATTGGTCGTTTGCATTACCGGGCCATTCTGCCAGGTGTCTGAACCGTTATATATTTTGGCTGTCTTCAACTGATTGAAGTTGTGGATCACCTGAACAAAATATTTTCCGGGTTTCAACCCTTCAAATACAAACCGGCCTTCTGCATCGGCCACCGCTTCTATACGGTATTTATAGGCTTCATCCGACATATACACCAGGGTTGTTTTGCTCTCTTTCTTTTCCCGCAATTTATACCACTCATCCAGGTAAGGTGTAACCGGCATCAATATTACTTTGGCGCCTGCAGCATCAAATCGAAGTCCATCGTATTTTGAACAGGCGCGCCCTTTTAGCGTAGCCAATCCTCTGCTCAGTGCGGCCTTTGCTTCTGCAGGATCAAAAGTACTACCAGGGTATAAGATCTTTTTCCCTGAGGCGCCACTGGCTGTGATGGTGCCGCCCAGGTCGCTGTATTTTTTCCGGTCAAGGTTGGCTTGCTTTGTATTACCAATGGCATCGTATACAGCTGCCCGGTTGTTATAGGCATCCATGTTATTGGGGTTGTATTCAATAGCTTTTGTGTAACACGCAATAGCATCATTATACTGTTGCTTATTATGATGAACAAAACCCATGTACATATAACCGTAGGAAGATTTGGGGTCCAGCTCAACCGATCTTTTAAAATCCATCATGGCTTTATCATCCTCTTTCATGCTGTAATAATCCTCGCCCCGCGCCTGGTAAGCATACCCATCTTTTGGATTTAGTTCAATGGCCTTGTTATGGTCTTTAAACGCCAGGTCCATCTGTTGTTTGGTGCGATATAAATTACCCCTGGAAATATAACTATTAGCCTTGGCAGGATTCAGCTCTATAGCCTTACTATAATCGGCCATTGCCAGATCGTATTTCTGTTGATCATTATAAATATTCCCCCGGTTGCCATACACATCCGCATCTTTTGGGGCAAGCTCCAGCACTTTGTTGTAATCGGCTATGGCCAAATCATACTTTTTCTGGATCCGGTATACTACCGCCCGGTTAAAATAGGCATCGCTTGACAGCGCATCATACTTAATGTTCTTTGTATATTCTGCAATGGCCTCATCGTATTGCTGCCGGGTGTGGTAAATAAGTCCACGCAAGTAATACGGGTAACTATATTCTGAATTGATGTCAATAGCTTTTGCCAGGTCTGTCAATGCCAGGTCCATTTGGTTCTTGTCAAAATACAAACCGGCCCTTTTTGCATACGCACGCACATAGCGCGGGTTCATTTCAAGTGTTCTGGTGTAATCGGCCAGGGCGTCGTCGGGTTTTGACTGGATTCCCTCCATCGATGCCCGCATGAAATATTCCAGTCCTGTTTTGGGCGATCGCAATAAGCCTATTGCTTTTTCAGCCTGTTTTTTTGCCTGGGGCAAATTGCCCTGCGCCTTGTAACATTCGGCCAGCTGCGCCTGAAACAGGGCATTACCAGGACTAAGCTTTATGGCCTTCTCCACATCTGCCTGTGCAGCGGTAGCATTGCGTTCTGATAAAAAACCGCCCGAGTGCACCAGGTAGGCCAGTGCATTGTTTTTATCGGCGGCAATTGCGTCAGCAGCGGTACTTTTCGCCTGTTTGGAATTGCCTTCCATCCATTGCGTTAAAGCCGTTTCGGCTGTTTGGGCATACGAAGAAGATACAGCGCTGCCGGTTACAAGCAGCATTCCTATAAACCGGGGAAATCTATTCATGGGGCTTGAAATGGAAAGCAAAATAAATAATGAAATTCCTGATTTCCTGCTCAATTATGTTAATAAACTAAGATTACCTGATTACCGGGATGAATTGTCTACTTATTTTCCGGTATTTCAACCCAAAAACAAGGGCCTCCCGATTTATTGGGAAAGCCCTGTTGCGTTTGCTGCCTCAATGATTACTTTGGCCACAGCGTTTGGTTGTGAAATGAATACTACATGACTGCCTTTTATCTCTGCGATCGTTGCTTTAGCGCGTTCGTACATGCTGCGCTCTATCGCAGGGTTAAGGGTTTTGTCTTCTGTTGCTACTATACCATATGTTGGTTTTGTTTTCCAGGCGGCATTGGTAACAGGCGCACGAAAGCAGGCAGCGAAAATGGGTACCTGTGAGGCGCTCATAAAATCTGCTTCTTCCGGGCTTACATCGGCAGCGAAGCCTGCGTGAAATTTTGCTCTGTCGAAATACACCACCCCTTTATCATCGGGTGGCAAAATGCCGCCTTCGCCTACTATTGGCAACGACATAGCCAGTTGTCCTGTTGTTTCGCCCACCTCAGGTAAAAATGCAGAGATGTATACCAGAGCTGCTACTTTCGGGTGTACCCCGGCTTCAGTTATCACCGTTCCACCCCAGGAATGTCCTACCAATATAGTGGGACCATCCTGTTTGTCGAGCGCGCGCAAGGTAGCGTCCACATCATCTTTCAAAGAAGTGAGCGGATTCTGAACAATAGTAACATGGTATCCTTTCTTTGTTAAGATCTTATACAATCCTTTAAACCCTGAGCCGTCTGCAAAAGCGCCGTGTACGATCACGATATTTTTTATAGGGCCGGGCGTTGGTGCAGCTATGGTTTGAACTGCCAACAGCAGGAACAGCGATACAGTCACGCAAGTAAGTAAGTAAATGCGCTTAGGTTGTAATAACAGGTGTTTCATTTTAATTTTTGTTAATAGTGATGTATTAGTTTTAATTAATTCATTCTGGCGGCGGCGGTAATGCTGCCATTGCCTTTATTCTGAACAAAGCCTATCAATTCCCAATCTTCCTTTGCCAATGTATCGGGTAAATTGATAGTTGTGCTTTTGTTTGTAATGTCTACCGGTATCAGTTCGCGAACAATCTGAACATGCGATAGCTGGCGGCCTTCATTCTCCCCGGCCATTACATGCGAGCTGGCTTTCTTTTGCACAAGCGCCAGGTACAACACTTTATTTTTTGTTGAACCGGTAACCTCGTATGCCACCTGTACTTTGCTGCTGTCTACCCTACCCTTTAAGGTGAGGACGTTATCTGTTTCCCGGTTAAGAGATGCGTCGATCGCTTTTACAATCGGCCCCTCATTGGAACCTACATAATCGCTTACTCCATTTATCACTACCTGTGGGGTATAGATGGTTTCCAGGTTCATCCAGTTGGCATACTGACGTTGACGGGCCGTAAATTCGGCGGCACTGAATTTATCTTTCCAACCCAGCTGGTTCCAGTAATCAACATGGAACGCTAGTACATACACCGGTTTGCCAGCATTTTCCTGTTGCAGCTTTTCCATTAACTGATCGGCAGGCGGACAACTTGAACAGCCTTCTGAAGTGTACAGTTCTACCAATGCAAATCCTTTGTAATCGCCTGCTGCCGGTTGCTGCACCCGCATTTTAGCAGCCGGCGTTTGGCAAGCCACTTCATTTAAT
>Ga0209646_1000745_pt1 | contig 11381 bp, 12 predicted proteins | sample AraplaL_Col_mTSA_FD_184259 | JGI IMG/M metagenome (GOLD analysis project Ga0209646, IMG submission 184259) | Arabidopsis root microbial communities from the University of North Carolina, USA - plate scrape CL_Col_mTSA (SPAdes) (version 2) | ecosystem: Host-associated > Plants > Roots >...
GATAGGCAGGAGGGAAAAGCATTATGTGACCGGTTTTACCAGAGTGCCCATTTTTATCAGGTATTTTACCTGCGAGGAAAAGAACGGCGGTATTAGGTTTTATAACGATGTGTACGGGGAAGACAGGACCTTATGCCAACGGTATTTTGACAGTAAGACCCTTTAAAAACGCTGAATCTATGAAGAATTTATTGGTTATAATAGTTCTGATGTTCACTTTCTTTGCGTCAAAAGCGCAGATGAAGATGGACAGCATTGCGTTGAATAAGCAACGGAATGTGCCTGTAACTCAATTTGGTGTGGCCAGTTTCTATGCCGATAAATTTGAAGGTCAACGTACCTGCACCGACGTGGTGTTCACCCAGAAAAAACTTACCGCCGCCTGTAATACATTCCCTCTCAATTGCTGGATAAAAGTTACCAATCTCAGAAATAAGAAAACGGTGAGGGTGAAAATCAACGACCGCATGCACCCATCGAATCCCCGGCTTATTGATATGAGCAAGGCCGCGGCCGTTGCCCTGGGTTATACCGGCCATGGATTAACGAAAGTGAAGATCGAATACCTGGGTAAAAATAAGCCCGACGATAACGAGATCGCTGGTAATAATTAATTTCTCCAGTTTGCAGCCACCTGTTATTTTTGTCCGGAACGGTTCGCCAAACCCAACCGGTTATGAAAAAAAACGTAGGATTTCTGCTGGCTATCCTGCCATTACTGGCGCCTGCTTTTAGCCAGGATGACTATATACAGCGGCCTACGTTGGGCATTTACTTCTTCTTCAATGATTTTAAAACTTCTGGTAAGTTAAAGGATATGTCGCCCGGACTGGCGTTAAATTATATCACCGGGTTGAACAGGCATTTTGATTTCACTTCTACATTAACCGGCAGCTTTTTAGATTATAAAAACAAGGACGGCGCCACGCTGGGGCAGAATAACCTGCTGCTGGAAGGCGATGTGTCCCTGAAAGGAAAGCTGTTCTCAAATCGCTACTGGGTAAGCCCCTTTTGGCAGATCGGTACGGGGATCTCGAAATTCGATAGTTATTGGGGCGCTTTTATTCCTGCCGGCGCCGGTTTTCAGGTAAATTTATTTAATGAAGCCTACTTTATATTCAATGCCCAATATCGCATAGCAGTGACCGAAACGGTGAGTGAACATTTTTATTATAGTATAGGTATAGCCGGGGTTATTGGGAGAAGGAAGAATGAGAAACGTTCAGTGTTGCCAGATTGAACAGAAATTAAGAATTAGAAATGAGAAATGAAAAATGAGAAAGGGAAGAAGCAATAATGAATGTTGAAGTAAGAGGTAAGAAGTAGGAAGTGTCTGTATTTCTTACTTCCTACTTCTTACTTCGGCTAAATATGTTACAGAACTCCCTTCGTTGACGGAAGATAATTAGACAATGGATCTCTCTTCACCGCCATCCGGATAGCTTTTGCAAAGGCTTTAAAGATGGCTTCTATTTTATGGTGTTCATTATCACCGTGGCATTCGATGTTCAGATTGCAACGGGCTGCATCGGAGAATGATTTAAAAAAGTGAAAGAACATTTCTGTTGGCATTTCACCAATACGTTCTCTTTTGAATTCCGCATTCCAAACGATCCAGTTACGGCCGCCAAAATCAATCAGCACTTTGGCATCTGCTTCGTCCATAGGTAAAGCAAACCCATAGCGTTCCATACCGCGTTTATCGGCCAGTGCCTGGGCAAAGGCTTCGCCCAGCGCAATCCCAGTATCTTCAATGGTATGGTGTTCATCTATATGCAGGTCGCCGTTGGCACGAACGGTAAGGTCCATTTTACCATGGCGGGCAATCTGATCGAGCATATGATCAAAAAAGCCCAAACCGGTATAAATTGCGCCCTTGCCGCTGCCATCTACATTCAGTTCAATCTTGATCTGCGTTTCGTTGGTATTGCGTTCATGGATCACTCTGCGCAAACCCAGTTTCAGGTATTCGTAAATAGTGCTCCAGTGCGTGCTTTCCAAAGCAATGACGGGACGCAGTTCCGCAATTTTATCCTTTATTTCACCGGCGCCAAGGTTGGGGTCCTGGTTCAACCAAATGGCTTTACAGCCCAGGTTCTTGGCCAGCTGTACATCGGTGATGCGATCGCCTATAACATACGAGTTGGCGATGTCGTAACCGGGGTTATTCAGGTATTGCGTAAGCATGCCTGTACCAGGTTTACGGGTAGGCGCATTGTCATGAGGAAATGAGCGGTCAATATGTACAGCGCTGAAATGGATGCCTTCGCCTTCGAGGCTTTTCATTACCAGATTATGCAGAGGCCAGAAGGTATCTTCCGGGAACGCATTAGTACCCAGGCCATCCTGGTTGGTGACCATAACCAGTTCATAGTCCAGCTCGCGGGCTATGCGGCCCATGTATTCGAACATATGCGGGTAAAAGGTCAGCTTGTCAAAACTATCTAACTGGTAAGTAGGAGGCGCTTCGTTTATTAAGGTACCGTCGCGATCGATGAATAGAATGCGTTTCAAAACTATATTTTAAAAGTTCACTATTATTTCAGCTGGGCCCGCATGGCTTTTACTTCACCCACGGCTACCAGGCTGGCCTTGTTGCCAAAGCTGTTGCGAATGTAAGTCAATACATCTGCAATTTCCTGATCTGATAATGTTGATTCCTGCGGCGGCATGGGATTGTGGAATTTATCACCGTCGATGTCAATTTCACCACCCTGCAAGCCTTTCAGCACGATCTTGATCAACGCCTTCTTATCGCCTAACACCCATTTGGTTTTTGATAAGGGCGGGTTCATGCTTTGTACACCCAACCCATCGGGTTGATGACAGGCCAGGCAGGTGGCTTCGTACACTGCTTTACCGCGGGTAACAGCGGCTTTTAAACCGCCTGGTTGCGGTTTTGTTTGTTGCGTTACGAATGCTGAAGCGATAACCAATACGATGATAATTAATCCTATTCTTTTCATGCGGTATTTTATTTTTAATTGACAGTTTATTTGCTGTAGCTTACTTTCCAGATGGTGCCATTGTTGTCATCAGAAACATATAATGAACCGTCGGGGCCCTGAGCCAGGCCAGTGGGGCGGTATTTCGCTCTTCCTGTGGTAGCGTCTTTGGGAAGTTGAGAAAAGCCATCTGCAAATACTTCCCATTTACCGGAAGGCATGCCATCTTTGAAAGGTACAAACACTACAAAGAAACCGGCTTGTGGTTCCGGAGCGCGGTTCCAGGAGCCATGGAATGCGATAAACGCGCCGTTCTTGTATTTGGCGGGGAATTGATTGCCTGTATAGAACAACAAAGCGTTGGGCGCTAAGTGCCCGGGGAATTGAACTATTGATTTTGTTTTATCTGCACAACGATCCACCTTTTGACGGTCGCCGCCATATTCAGGACACAGCAGTTTTTGCTGTTTATCGTTGTCGTAATAACAATAAGGCCAGCCGCAGTCGGCACCTTTTGTCAGGCGGAACATTTCTTCAGCGGGGTTTTCAGCCCCTTGTTTTTGATTGAACAGTTCAGGGAAGAACTGGAACAACTGGTCGCGGCCATGTTGCATGCAATACAGCTGGTTTACTTCAGTATTCCAGTCAAGGCCTACTACGTTGCGCAAACCGGTAGCATAGCGTACCCCTTCTGCATAAGACTGATTGAGTTTATCGGCTTTGAACTGCCAGATGCCGCCTGCTTTTTCAAGAATGGGACAGGGGTCTTGTCCGGGTGAACCTTTTACGCGGTCCTGCACCTGGCAGCAGTTGCTGGGTGCGCCGATGTTCACATAAATGTTGCCGGCGTTATCGAGGGTCAGAGATTTGGTATTGTGCTGGTTTTGCGCCAACAGGCCGGTAACGATCTTTTGTTCAGAAGCTGTGTCAACTTTGCCGGTCTTTTCATCGATCTTGTAACGAAACACATCGTTATCGTTTGAAGCATACAGATAGCCGTTCTTGATGGCTATACCTGTACCGGTATAATTACCAAAGCCGGTTATTTCATCAGCTTTGCCATCGCCATTGGCGTCGTGAAGTTTTATAATGCCTTTACCATCTTTCAACTTTTCGAGCTTAACGAAGATATCACCATTTGCAGCAACAGTAAGGTGGCGGGCTTTTCCCAGTCCGGAGGCTACTACAACAGATTTAAAACCCTTAGGTAAGGTAATAGGCGCTTCGTCTCTTTTAACAGTGCCGGTCGAAGATGATTTCACCCTGGTTGAATCACTGCCAAATGCAGCAGCTGCAAAAACTACTGTACATGCTAGGATCAAGACTTTTTTCATAATGGAATATTTAAAGCGCTTTTTGTAAAGCGGGTTCTAAAATTACTGATTTAGCAACCTATTATCAGGCTGGTTTCCAGTTTTTCATGGCATTTACTACGGAAACGTTTTCAGCAGGCGTACCCACCGTAATGCGCAAACAACCGGCGCACAGTTCAACGCTGCTGCGGTCGCGTACTACGATGCCTTTTTCCAGCAAATAGTTGTATATGGCTTTAGGATTTGTTACCTGTACCAGCAAAAAGTTGGCATCGGAAGGGTATATTTTCTGAACCGAAGGGATCGTTAACAGGTCTTTGGCCAGCATATCGCGTTGGGCAACAATTTCCCTTATCATGTCATTCACCTGGCCCACTTCTTCCAGTGCCTGCAGGGTAAGCTCCTGCGAAGCCTGGTTGATATTGTAAGGTGGTTTGATCTTATTCATTACATGAATGATCTCTTCTGATGCAAATGCCATACCCACGCGCAGAGCGGCCAGTCCCCAGGCTTTTGACAGGGTTTGCAAGATCACCAGGTTGGGATAGTCGGTTAGTTCCTGGGTAAACGAGCGGAACCGGGAAAAGTTAATATACGCTTCATCAATTACTACAATGCCGGAGTAGTTATTTAAAATAACTTCTATGTCATCGCGGTCTAATGAGTTGCCGGTTGGGTTATTGGGCGAGCACAAGAAGATGATCTTGGTATTGTCGTCGATGGCCTCTTCAATAGCCGGCAGGTTTAACTGGAACGCAGGTGTAAGTGGTACTTTCTTTATGTTAACGTCGTTGATGTTGGCGCTTACCTGGTACATGCCATAGGTGGGCGGACAAATAAGAATATTATCTTTTCCGGGTTCGCAAAAGGCGCGCATCAGCACATCTATACATTCGTCGCTGCCATTACCCAGGAAAATGTTCTCAACGGGAACACCCTTTATGGATGATAATTTTTCTTTTACTTTTATCTGCATAGGATCGGGATACCGGTTATACCACCTGGTAAGCGGCGATCCGAAACTGTTCTCATTGGCATCGAGGAAAGTACTTGCCTCGCCTTTAAATTCATCCCGTGCAGAAGAATAAGGCACCAGCTTCTTTATATTTTCTCTTAGTAGATTATTTAGATCGAAAGTCATATTGTTTATTTATCGTGAAACGTGAAACGGCAATCGGCAATCGGCAATCGGCAATCGGCAATGAATTCGGCGGCGCAAGTTCGTGTATTAATTTGAGCAATCGCGAACCATTCACCATTCACGATTGACGATTCACGGATTATAATCGTACTTTAACCGCATTCGCATGGGCCTGCAACCCTTCTGCTTCGGCCATAGCAATAACTGTTTTGCTTATGTTTTGTAAACCTTCCCGGGATAATTGTTGAAAGGTGATCTTCTTTACAAAGCTATCAACGCTTACCCCGCTGTATGCCCTGGCATAACCATTGGTAGGCAGGGTATGGTTGGTGCCGCTGGCATAATCGCCTACGCTTTCGGGTGAATAATGCCCCAGGAACACAGAGCCGGCATTGATGATCTGTTCGGCTATAGGCGCGGGGTTGTTGCAGCTGATGATCAAATGTTCAGGCGCATATTCATTCAACATGTCAATGGCATCTGCTTCGTTGTTCACCAGTATGAGTTTGCTGTTGACGAGCGCTTTTAAGGCAATGTCTTTTCTGGGCAATGCCTCCACCTGTTTGTTGATCTCCTGCTCAATGCTGTTTACCACGGCTTGCGAACAACTAACCAGTACTACCTGGCTATCGCTGCCATGTTCTGCCTGGCTCAACAGGTCGGCGGCAACAAAGGCGGCATTGGCCGATTCATCGGCATACACTGCTACTTCACTGGGGCCTGCAGGCATATCAATGGCCAGTCCATCCTGCTGCACCAGTTGTTTGGCGCAGGTTACGTATTGGTTACCGGGGCCGAATATTTTAGATACGGCCGGAATGGTTTCGGTGCCATAGGCCATGGCGCCGATGGCCTGTACGCCACCTACTTTAAATACATTGGTAATTCCTACGGCTTTGGCGGCAAATAAAATGGCAGGGTTCAGCTGGCCATTGGCATCGGGTGGTGAGCACAGAATGATCTCTTTGCAGCCAGCCAGTTTAGCCGGAACGCCCAACATCAGGATGGTAGAGAACAGGGGCGCTGTGCCGCCAGGTATATACAGTCCCACCTTTTCAATACCAACGCTTTTGCGCCAGCATTGCACGCCGGGCATGGTTTCAATAACCTCCGGTGCAGTGAGCTGTGTTTTATGAAACGTTTCTATATTTACTTTGGCCGAAAGGATCGCTGCTTTCAGTTTGGCGTCGAGCAGCTCCTGTGCGGTGTTGAACTCTTCCTCACTTACCACCATATTATCGATGGCGGCTTTATCAAACTGCAGGGTGAACTTTTTTACTGCAGTGTCGCCCAGTTGCTTTACTTCCTGCAGAATGTTTTTTACCGAGCCTTCCAACGCGGTGTTGTTCATTACCGGCCGTTGTAACAAAGCCTTCCAGTCACTACGCTTTGGAAATTGATAGATTTGCATCTTGTATTGTTTTTCTTGGGCCTCCCCCGGCCCCGCCGGTGGAGGGGAGGTCGTTTTTATATGATCATTTTTTCAATGGGCACAACCAGTATACCTTCGGCGCCTGCGGCCTTCAGTTGTTCAATAATGTCCCAGAAGGTATCTTCACTCAGTACGCTGTGTACGCTGCTCCAGCCGGTTTCGGCCAGGGGCAATACGGTTGGGCTCTTCATGCCTGGCAACAGGGAAATGATCTCCTGTAATTTGTTGTTAGGCGCGTTCAACAAAATGTATTTGTTGTGTTTGGCTTTTTTTACCGCGCGAATGCGGAACACCAGTTTATCGATCAGTTTTTGTTGTTCGGCATTCAGGTTGTTATTGCGGATCAACACGGCTTGCGATTGCAGCAACACTTCCACTTCTTTAAGTCCGTTCATCAGCAGGGTAGAACCGCTGCTTACCAGGTCGGCCACTACATCGGCCAGGCCAATACCGGGGGCAATTTCAACTGATCCACTGATCTCATGGATCTCGGCCTGTACATTATTTTTTGCGAGGAATTCATTTACGAGGAAGGGATAGCTGGTGGCAATACGTTTGCCCTGTAAAGATTGTACGCCTTCATATTGCTGAATGCGTGGAATGGCTACGGAAAGCCGGCATTTGCCAAACCCCAGTTTTTCAACGATGGCTGCTTTTTTGTTCTTTTCGTACAACACGTTTTCGCCTACAATGCCAATGTCGGCCACGCCATCTTCAACATATTGCGGAATATCATCGTCGCGCAAAAAGAATATTTCCAGGGGAAAATTATCGGCTTCTGTTTTTAACCGGTCTTTTACATTGCGCAGGTCAATACCGCATTCTTTCAGCAGTTGTACAGAATCTTCATACAGGCGACCCGATTTTTGAATGGCGATCCGAAGTTTCATTGGAATGTCGTTGTTTTTTAGCCCGCAGGCTATGATTAAAAATAAAAAGGGCTTACCATGCGGTAAGCCCTTCTAATATTCTGGCACTACACAAAGCACCATCGGCCTACCTGCTGGGGTAAGTATGATGATGATGGATGTGAGTGAGTATTGTCATAATCGAGCCGCAAAAATACTACTTACCCTGTTTCAGCAAAATTTATTTTGAAAGAAAATGGGTTATGCACATCCCTGCAAAATAATTTTTGACGCATCCGTTTAATAATGTGTAACTTACGGGAAGCGAATTGGGATCCTTAAATACTGCCTAATGCCAAACCGATCACCCATCCAACGATTTGCCATTCTGCTCCTGCTGCTCTTTATGGCCTGGTTTTCCCGGTGCAAACCTGTAACCAGTTCCAAATATTTCATATATAAATCTCATACATCCAGTTCATGCATTCCATAAATCTCAAACATTCCAGTCACCATTATAAAGTTAATATTACCTGGACGGGCAACCGGGGTAGTGGCACCTCGTCCTATTCTTCATACGACAGGAACCATACTATTACAGCGGGGCAAAAAACGGCGATCCCGGGTTCTTCCGATCCTGCTTTCAGGGGCGATAATACCCGGTATAATCCTGAAGAATTATTGGTTGCGTCCTTATCCTCCTGCCATATGTTATGGTATTTACATTTGTGTGCTGCCGCCGGCGTTGTGGTGCTGGAGTATATAGATGATGCTGCAGGCACTATGGAAGAAACCGCTGACGGTGGCGGCCATTTTACCGAGGTAACGCTGTTCCCCGTAATTACAGTTGCCAGTGAGGAAATGGTTGAAAAGGCCGATGCCTTGCATGAAAAGGCGAATAAATTATGTTTTATCGCCAACTCCTGTAATTTCCCGGTTCATCATAAACCCATTTATAAGATCGCGGCGCAGGTTTGAAAAGGCAGTAGGCAGTAGGCAGTGGGCAGAGATCCGCGACGCGGTTTCCGCGCAGTGGTGTATTGCTTGCAGCTTGCGGCTTACAGCTTACAGCTTACAGCTGTATTAAGGTAATGGCCCTTTATGATAATTATAAGAGATAGAACGCAGAATGGTTTTCTTTAGCACCAGTTTAAAAAATAAGTACAACGCGTGCAGGATGAATATCGTCCACACAAGAAAATCGAAGATACGGCCCAGCATTTTTTCCTGCCCTGTATACATGATAGTGTCCCTGTCGAGGTTTTTGGTAACAAACAATTCATCGAGGTAAACGTAGGTGCAAAGCAGCAGCAGCATTAAAAAAAACTCCTGCATCACGAAGGGATACAAATCAAATGGTTTGTTCAACTGCTTTTTAACCTGGTAATAAAAATATACGCTTACCGCATTGTAGGGGATCAGCGTGAGATAGGCATTGGTGCTGTCGAAATAGATCAGGTTTACAGTAAGGCAGCTTAGTAAAACGCTTACCTCTATACAGCGGATATTGGCCAGATGGGGATTGATAAATACCAGGTACACCGCACTGAATAAAAGAACCACAAATAGTGAACCTATGATCGTAGATTTAGTTGTTGCAGGACAGTCGTTGGAGAAACATACCGCTTCAGCTACATTATAGTGATACAGAATGTACTGTCCTAACCAGGCCATGATGAACGAAAAAGCTACGATCAGGGTAATGGATCTAATCACATTACGAAGGGGCATAAGGATCCTTTCTTTGTGAGCTTAAAAATAGCAAAATTTATCAGTGTCTCTAATAGTGTGGAGGTTCTTGCCGCTTTTATCTGCGGGTTATTGCATTGTGGATTGATAACCAGGTGTATTTATGCTGATAACCATTGTAATATGTGGCCTGTTTATTGTAGCCAACACCTCAGATCTGTTATTATTGGTTAACTTTCAGGTTATGGAACAAACGATCTCGATCACCATAAGCGGATTGGTGCAGGGGGTGTATTACCGGCAAAGCTCCAAGGAAAAAGCCCTGGAGCTGGGTATTTCAGGTATAGTGAAGAACCTGCCCAATGGCAATGTGCATATACTGGCCTCCGGTACTGCAGAACAGCTCAATGAACTGGTGCACTGGTGCAAACAGGGGCCGCCGCATGCGAAGGTTTCGTCGGTTAATGTTGAGGCGGTGGAAGCACAGGTGTTTATGGGGTTTGTAATACAACGTTCTTAATTTAAAGTTGAGCGTATATCGTTTTCAGTGGGGATACGGAGTTCTAAGTTTAAGTTATTAGGTTATTGTGTTCTTAGGTTTGTAAGTTATTGAGTTATTTAGTTCGTTATCCCGGATGAACTTAATAACTTACGAACCCAATAACTTAATAACTTTCTTCAAAAAAATCATCCAATGGTGCAACGATTCTTGTTTAGCTGTATGCTGCTCTTGTGCGTATATGCCTTACAGGCACAACAGCCTTTGCGGCAGGGCGATCCTAAATTAACCGAAGTATGGGAACCCGAACCAAAAGTGATCACTCCTGGTAAAACAAGCGCTGATCCTCCTTCTGATGCCATTATTCTTTTCGGCGGACAAAATACCGATGCCTGGTCGGCTAAAGACAACAGCGCTGCCAAATGGAAAGTAGACGACGGTATTCTGACCGTAGCGCCTGGCACTGGCGAAATTCATACCAAACAGGGCTTTGGCGATTGTCAGCTGCATATTGAATGGAGAACGCCGGCCGAAGTAAAAGGCGATGGACAGGGCCGGGGTAACAGTGGCATTTTCTTTATGGGCCGTTATGAGTTGCAGGTGCTCGATTCGTACAAGAACAGGACCTATAGCAATGGACAGGCCGGTAGCATTTATAAACAATTACCACCCCTGGTAAATGCCAGCAGAGGTCCCGGTGAATGGCAAACCTATGACGTGATCTTTACCGCACCCCGTTTTAATGAAGATGGCAGTGTAAAATCACAGGCGCATATAACCGTGTTGCATAACGGCGTGCTGGTGCAAAACGATTCCCGCATCTGGGGCGGTACCCAATACATCGGTATTGCTACCTATGAAAAGCATGGCGATAAAGAACCGCTGGTGTTGCAGGACCATAATAATCCTACCAGCTTTAGAAATATCTGGATACGTCCGTTGTAAGTTATTTGGTTCGTAAGTTATTGAGTTATTAAGTGCTTCGGTTTGAAGTGAAACTTAATAACCTAATAACCTACGAACCTTATTTCAACAATTCATCAACAATAGCATAGAATTCTTTCTTAAACGCTTCATAGTGTTCCCCCGTTCCCGGTCCATAAAAGCCGGTATGTATTTTCTTCACGGTACCATCACGGCCAATGAACAGGGTGGTAGGCAGCATTTTTATCTTGGTTATTTCCGGTAACGCTTTTTCTGTGCGCAACGAGTCTGTTGTGCGTACACCGGTAATTAGCATGGGGTAATTAACATTGAACCGCTGTTGAAACTTACGCAGGCTTTTTTGCGAGCGGTGAAAATCGGTGCTGTATTCAAATGCGAGGGCTACCGCCTCAATACCCCGTTGTTTATTGTTATTATAGAAATCACTCAGGAAAGCGGTTTCATCCATACAGTTGGGGCACCAGGAACCCATAAGCTGAACGATCACTATTTTATTGCGGAACCGTTCGTCGCTCAACGAAACAAAATTGCTGTCGAGATCGGGAAAGCGGAAATGCAACCGGTTTTCC
>Ga0209646_1000746_pt1 | contig 11373 bp, 13 predicted proteins | sample AraplaL_Col_mTSA_FD_184259 | JGI IMG/M metagenome (GOLD analysis project Ga0209646, IMG submission 184259) | Arabidopsis root microbial communities from the University of North Carolina, USA - plate scrape CL_Col_mTSA (SPAdes) (version 2) | ecosystem: Host-associated > Plants > Roots >...
AGGCGTTCAAAAACTATCGCTATCCGTTCACTTTAATAACTGGTATTGTTTGGGCGTTATACCATGTACCTGTTTAAAAGATTGAATAAAGCTCGACAGGTTCTCATACCCCAGCTCATAATAGATCTCGCTTGCTTTCCGGTTATGCTGCCGTAAAAGTTGCGCCGCTGTTTCCATTCTTTTTTCAAGCAGCCATTTATTAGGACTGTTACCATATATCCGGGCGAACCGGCGTTTAAAAGAGGAAAGGCTCATATTACATAAAAACGCCAGTTCTTCAACGGTGATGTTGCTGTTTATATGCGAGGTAACGGCCTGGCGCACTATCAGATCCTCATCGCTTTCGTAGCTCATGTCCCTGATCTGCTGCATCTGCGCGGGATAGTGTAACGCCAGATATATTAAAAGTTCTTCCAGCTTTACCCGTTGCAGTTCGGGATATAGCTGCCTATTATCAACAACCAGGTTGTCGAGCGACCGGGTGTAATTCACCAGGAATTCATCTTTTTGCAACAACAGGAAAGGCTGCGGGTTCCGTCGCTTTGTTTGTTGGCCGATCAGTGCCCCATGCCGGCTGAAAAAATCAGTCAGCAGCACCGTGTCGAAAGAAATAAGCAGGCTATGATAAGGGGCATTTTTTGCAGCCACTTTTGCACTCACCAGGCAATTACCGGCTGTCGATAGCAAAAACTGGTGTGGTTGTGCAGTGATCTGCGTTCCTGCCAGATGCACTGTTTTTTCGCCGGCCAGCAAAAATGTAAACAGGTTTTGTTCCAGTACTATTTTTGTTCTGGCGGCAGGCTTATTGGTGCGCAAACGAAAAATGTTGATCGGGTTCATTGCTATTTAAAAGTATACAAACTTAGAAAATTTATGCAGGCGGTATTTACAGTTATAGCTTTTTCATTTAATTTACCGTTCATTTTACATTATTAGTAATTATATATGATGCGATCCTTTATCGTCTTTGCTTCCTTATTCCTGGCCTTACAGTCCGGCGCGCAAACCCTTACCATGCCTGCCGAAATACAAAAAGCCTACACCAATGGTACCCGTTCCGTTAATGGCAAACCCGGCCCCCATTACTGGCAGAACCGTGGCCGTTATACTATTTCCATAACGGTAATGCCACCAGACAGCACCGTTAGCGGCCGAGAGGAGATCGTGTATTTCAATAACAGTCCCGATACGCTGAAAAGCCTGAACATGAAATTGATAATGAATGCACATCAGGCCAGCGGCAAGCTTAAGGTCGACGAAATAATGATCGGGGGAAACAAAGTGGCATGGGATAACAGCCAAGCCATCGCTACCAATCAGCTGGTTGATCTGCAGACGCCGTTATTGCCCCACGACTCCATAAAGCTGAACATTACCTGGCATTATGCGCTTTCGTTCAGGGAAGGACGCGAGGGAATCATCGATTCAACCAGTTTTTATATCGCTTATTTTTACCCCCGCGTTTCTGTTTACGACGATTACAAAGGCTGGGATACCCAACCCCATTTGGGTTCCCTGGAGTTTTATAATGATTTTAATGACTACACGGTAAATGTAACGGTGCCAACCAATTTCATGGTATGGGCTACCGGCACCCTGCAAAATGCAACCGAAGTATTACAACCTGCCATTGCCGAACGGCTGCAACAGTCAATGACCAGCGATTCCACCATTCACGTTGCTACCGTGCAGGATTGGAGCAATAAAAAGGTCACCGCTCAAAATGCCACCAATACGTGGAAATGGGTGGCCAATAATATAAGCGATATTGCCCTCGGCATCAGCGACCATTACGACTGGGATGCAGCCAGTGTGGTGGTTGCCAAAAAAAGGCGGGTAAGCATGCAGGCGGCCTTTGCAGATTCATCTGCCGATTTTCATCATTCGGTACAGTTCGGCCGATACTCGTTAGCCTGGTTTTCGAAAAACTGGCCGGGCATTCCTTACCCCTATCCAAAATCGAACGTATTCCAGGGATTTGCCGATATGGAATACCCGATGATGATCAACGACTCCCATACCCCCGACCTCGATTTTGCCCAATTGGTGCAGGACCATGAACAGGCGCATACCTATTTTCCCTTTTATATGGGTACCAACGAAAGTTATTATGCATTCATGGACGAAGGCTGGGCCACCACTTTTGAATACCTGATCGGCATAGCCGAGAAAGGCCAGCAAGCCGCCGATGATTTTTATAAAAGGTTCCGGGTTATCCGCTGGAGCCGCGGTCAGCACGCAAAAGAGAATCCCATTATCACCCCCAGCCCCGATGTTACCTTTGGCGGTGGCAATAACGCCTATGGCAAACCATCGCTAAGCTATCTCGCGTTAAAAGACCTGCTGGGCGATAAATTGTTTAAAAAGGCGCTGCATAACTACATGAATAACTGGAATGGCAAGCATCCTATTCCCTGGGATTATTTCTATTCCATGCAAAAGGGCGCTAAAAAGAATTTAGACTGGTTCTTTTATAACTGGTTCTTCACCCCCGGCTATATTGACCTTGCCCTGGACAAAGCTGATAAAACATCGAGCGGTTATACCCTGAACATAAAGAACATTGGTGGATTTGCCGTTCCTTTTGATGTGATCGCCACGTACGACGACGGATCAACAGAAAGCTTTCATCAAACCCCTATAGTTTGGGAGCATAACCCCAAAGAGGCCAGCGTAACTATTAAAAGCGCCAAAACCGTAAGATCGCTGAAGCTGGATGGCGGCATTTTTATGGATGCCAATGAAAAAGACAATGCCTGGACTGCGAATTAAGAGGGCTGGCATGCTTGTTTATTGCACTTATAGAAGCATTAAACAAGCATGCTACACAAAACGATGGGCAGATCATCAGGATTTTTAGTAAAAACGAAAAAAATATTGAAGGTATTGGGCCCCGGATTAATTACCGGGGCCAGCGACGACGACCCCTCCGGCATTGCCACCTATTCCCAGGCAGGGGCCCAGTTTGGGTTACAAACCCTGTGGACAGCATTGATAACACTTCCGCTTATGACCGGCATCCAGGAAATGTGCGCCCGCATAGGCCTGGTAACAACGGTGGGCCTTACCACCACTTTAAAGAAACACTATCCCAAATGGCTTTTGTACCTGATGATGGTGTTCAGCATTCCTGCCATTATCCTGAACATTGGTGCTGACATTGCCGGCATGGGGGCCGTGGCCAATCTTATTTTCCCCTCCGTTAAACCAATGGTTTTCAGTGTCGCTTTCACCGTGATCCTTTTTATCCTGATCGTATTTCTGCCTTACGATAAAATAGTGTCCTTTTTGAAGTACCTGTGCCTATCCATGTTCTTATACATTGCCGTGCCCTTTTTTACCCATCCCGATTGGACGAAAGTGCTTCAAAACACCTTCATCCCTACTATCCGGTTCGATAAAGATTTTATTGAGATCCTGGTCGCCATCCTGGGCACCACTATTTCCCCTTATTTATTCTTCTGGCAGGTAACCATGGAAGCGGAAGATGTTAAACATGCCAAGCAACTGATCCTGGCACGAAGGAAATTGGTGAGGGATAATAATGAAGATCCCGGCAACCGGGAGCAGAATTTTGTGATCCGGTTGATAAAAAAAATGCAGCTCGACGTTAATTTCGGAATGCTTTTATCGTCGTTGGTAATGTTCTTCATAATCCTGGCAACGGGAACTGCGTTAAATCCCCATGGCATAAAACATATAGACACCGTTGAACAAGCCGCCAAAGCCCTGGAACCCGTGGCTGGTAAAGCTTCTTATTTGTTATTTGCATTGGGGGTAATGGGAACCGGTCTGTTGGCCATTCCGGTTTTAACAGGATCACTTTCCTACGTGGTGGCCGAAACTTTTGGCTGGCGGGCAAGCCTGAATAAAAAATACTGGCAGGCAAAAGAGTTTTACCTGGTTATTTTAGTTTCGTTACTGGCGGGTCTTATGATCAATTACATCGGCCTTAGCCCAATCAAGGCGCTTTTTTATACTGCGATCTTATACGGCCTTACCTGCCCCATTATTATTGCCATTGTGCTGCATATAGGCAATAATAAAAAAATAATGACCCAATATACAAACAGTAAGCTATCGAATATACTGGGTTTTTTAACACTGATATTAATGACGGCAGCAGCCGTTTCCCTCATCTACTTTCAGTTTGTATGAAAGGCAGCATAGCGGCATGGTTTTTTAAACAGGGTATTTAATTATTAAACCATTTCGTCAGTAAACCTTGAATACCTTAAGCAAATACCTCGTTATTGAAAGAACAGGGAAAAAAGAATGGGCCATCCTGTCTATACTGTTATTTCTTTTTATTGTAAGAACATTCCTGGTGTTTGATATGGGGCTTATGCCCCAGGATGCCTATTACTTTTTTTACAGCGAACACCTTGACCTCTCCTACTTTGACCATCCATCGGGCATAGCCTGGGTATTATGGCTTTTTACTACCCTGCTGGGAAAAAAAGTGTTTGTGGTAAAGCTGGCGGTTACGATCGTTACTTTTTGTACGGAAGCGGCATTTATAATGCTGGCTACCCGCTTTATGAACTTCAAGGGTGTTGTACAGGCAACGATCCTGTTGTTTTCTACGGTGCTGATCTCGATATTATCGCTTGTGGCCACGCCTGATGTGCCGTTGTTACTTTTCTGGACGCTTTCTATACTAGCCTTATACCCGGCCATCTTTCAAAACAAAAAGGGGTATTGGTTACTGGCCGGTGTTTTAATGGGACTGGCGTTCAACAGCAAGTATACGGCGGTGTTCCTGCCCGCGGGTTTATTACTATATCTTGTGGTATCGCCTGTGCACCGGAAGTTATTGTTTACTGGCTGGCCTTATTTCTGTTTACTGCTTTTTGCCATCATGACCCTGCCCGTTATCATCTGGAATTATAACCATGATTTCGCCTCCATCAAATTTCAATCGGTTAACCGGGCCGAGGAAGCCGGCAATGATTATTTTAACATCACGAACATTCTTGGCGTAATAGGCCATCAGGCATTTTTGCTGGTTCCTATATTGTTCTTTGCCTTATTCGGCATGTTAAGGTCGATGTATAAAAAATACATGCTCAAATTAAGTACCATCCCGGCCCAACAATTATTTCTGTTCTCTTTCTTTGCCCCCGTTTTCCTGGGGTTTTTATTCATTGCATTTTTTTATTGGGTAAAAATAAACTGGATGATGCCTGCTTATATTACGGGCATCCTGCTGGCCAGTATGTATATAAAGCCTAAATGGGTGCCCTACCAGCTGATCGGTTCGCTGGTCATTCACCTGGTAATGGCGATAGAAATTATCTTTTATCCGTTTGAGGTTAAATCAGATGATACCTGGATGGGCTGGGACCAGCTGGCTGACCAGGTAAAAGAGATCAGCAAAAGCCATCCTGATTATTTTATCTTCTCTGCAGACGATTATAAAACCTCGGCTGTGTTGAATTTTTATTTCGATGAAATGGTGTACAGTAAAAATATTATAGGGCAACCCGCCTTACAATTCGACTATGTAAACACCGATCTTCAAACGCTGCAGGGTAAAAATGCGCTTTTCATCGATTCACATCCCGACCTTTCTCCCTGCGGAAACTACCCGCCTGAATTAAACAGATACTTTGCACAGGTAACCTCATTACCACCCATCCTGGTTAAAAAAGGCGGAAAATTGGTAAGGGCGTTTTGTGTGTATGCCTGCATGCAATACAAGCCCCCAAAGGCTGTTCCTATCGATTATTCTTTTCAGCCAGTGGCCACACAACATCATGAGTGATACGATCAGGAAGAGCTGAATGCCGGTTATTTTTTTCATTCTATTAAACATTAAAATCATAGCCTTTTCTTCTGGGTCTCGATAGCAATGCGGTAGCTTCTTTATCATTATTTTTAAACGTTTCCGTTTGGGGGTCCCAGTAAATTTTTCTTTTCACCTTCATGGCAATGTGATGCAGCAAACAGGCTGTGCACGAACGATGCCCTACTTCAACCGGCGCCACCGGTTCTTTCCGTGATTTTATACAATCCAGCCAGTTGGCATGTTGCTCCGCGCTTTCGTACAAGTGAATTTCATTGGGGCCAATCACTGATTGCAAAATTTTTGGATTGCCGGCATCGATGGGCTTCACCCAGTCTTTATCAGCGATGGGATCGCTGTCGGTTACGCGGTAATTACCACGGGTTACCCAGATCCAGCCATCGGTACCAATGAATTTTACCCCATTGGGCAATTCATTTGAAACGATCATGTGTACCCCATTGGCGTACATGGCTTCGGTGCGAAAAATGCCATGCACATCCCAGAGTCCTTTATAACTGGGATCATCAGTGGGGAATTTTCCGCTGCCCCAGATCTCGATGGGTCCGCTGTATTCGGTACCCATGGCCCAATGCGCGGTATCGATGTGATGGGCGCCCCACCCGGTTATCATGCCGGCGCCGAATTGTTCGCAGCGCAACCAGCCCGGCCGGCTGGTAATGCCTTTCATACTGGCGTCCTGCGCATGCACGCGGTCTTCAGTATAATACACGTCAGGGGTAGAACTCAGCCAGGCGTCGTAATTCAAATTGGCAGGAACCGCCATTTTTGCGGGATTACCCCCACCCGGATCGCCCGGCAACCCTACTTCAATTGTTACCAATTTACCTATGCGCCCATTGCGAACCAGCTCACAGGCTTTTTTAAACTGCGGCCAGGGTTCAATTGATTTCTGCTGACTGCCCATTTGAAAAATGCGTCCGGTCTTTTTTACCTCATTGCATAAGATCCTCCCTTCTTCAACAGTTAACGAGGCCGGCTTTTGCAAATACACATCTTTGCCGGCCCGTACGGCATGTACCCCTACAATGGCATGCTGGTGATCGGGCAAACTAATATGCACGGCATCGATGTCTTTATTCAACAATAACTCCCGGTAATCATAATACACTTTTATCTCCCAATCGCCGGTTTGGCCGCCGTTTTCTTTTACCGCCCGGGTATAATTATTTTTAACTGCCTGCACACCCGCAGCAGCCCGGGCCTTATCCAGGTCACAAACAGCAATAATCCTGGCGCCGCTGTACCGGGCAATGGAGGTCATGTCGTGCGTAACGGAAATTCTTCCGCAGCCAATGGAGGCCACGTTGATGCGATTGCTGGGGGCATTTTTCCCAAATACGGAGGAAGGAACAATGGTGGGTAAACTTAAACTGAGAACGGAACCCAATGTCGCTTTTGCCGAATCGGTCACAAATTTCTTCCGGCTGATCTTTTTATTGTTCATATGGCACTTATGAAATTAAATTTTCATCCGTTTAATCGTTACCTTTTAAATGTAAGCTTTTTTTGAAATCCTAAAAAAATACTGATTTTGGTCATAGGGGTTTTTTCAATTTAAATGTCTTTTTAATGACACCGATAAAAACACCTGATTTGCTAAACACACTTTATTACGCCCATGCACTTTCCAGACACGATTGAAATCCCCGTAGCCAATAATGTAATAATTAGGAGAAGTACCCCTAAAGTTAGCCCGGCATTTAAAGTAAGCGCCGTCATCATCACTTATAATGAAGAGCAGCAAATTGAAAGAACCCTTTCAAAACTTCACTGGTGCGACGAGATCCTTATTGTAGACAGTTACAGTACCGACCGCACCGTTGAGATCTGCTACTCAAAAGGCTGTAAGGTATTATACAGACATTTTGACGGTTATGGTTCCCAAAAACAATTTGCGGTTTCCCAGGCAAAGAACGACTGGGTGCTGTGCCTTGATGCCGACGAGGTGTTAACAGATGAACTGGTACAGGAAATTACCAGTCTTACAGAAGCGGATAAAAAATACAGCGGGTTTGCATTCCGCATGAACCTGGTGTTTTTGGGTAAAGAGTTCTTACATGGAAAAGAAAGCGGCCGGTACTTTATGCGGTTGTTCAACCGGCAAAAAGGCGGCATTACTGCCGATAAAGTGCATGAAGGCATTCATGTGGATGGGCCGATAAAAAAATTAAACCATATAGTCAGGCATTATAGTTATACGAGCATTTATCAATACCTGGAAAAGTTTAACCGCTATACCCGGTACGCCGCAGAAATGGGAAAAAGAAAAGGCAAGCATAAATCTACGTTCATTATAATACTGGCAGTTCCTTTTAACTTTACAAAATACTACCTGTTGGAACGGAATTTTTTAAACGGCTTAAAAGGCTTTTACTGGTCTGTATTTTCCACCTTTTATCATTTTGTGAAGTATGCCAAAATAAACGAATAACAAAGGCAATGGCCCGTTTTTAATCATCAATATCCGATCCCGATGCGTTTTTTCGGTTCCAAAAGCGACCCATTACGGGTGCTGATGTATCATAAAATTTCCAACAATAATTATCGCGACTATTTAACGGTAACAAAGGAAGACCTGGAAGAACAATTTGAGTTTCTTTGCCAACAGGGTTATACTCCTTTGCTATTGAGCGACCTGGTAAAACACGTTCGATCGGGAGAACCACTGCCCCAAAAACCGGTTTTAATAACATTCGATGATGGTTACCGGGATAACTATACGATCATGTACCCGGTGCTTAAAAAATACGGTTTAAAAGCAAATATCTTCCTGGTGCCCGCATTTCTTGAGCAGGGAGAAACACCGCAGGACAGTTATTTACAATTCAGTGAGCTGCAGGCAATGGACCCCGCCCTGATTGAATATGGGCTGCATTCGTACGATCATAAAAACTATAAGCACCTTTCACTGGAAGCCATTGAACAGGATATACATAAAAGCCGGCAGTACTTTCAGGAAAAAAAGATAGTTTACCAGGATTGCCTCGCCTACCCTTACGGGGCATTTCCCAAACGCCACCCGGTTAAGCGCCATCGTTTTTTGAACACCCTGTCCCGCAACGGCATCATACTAGCGTTTAGAATAGGCAACCGCCTGAACGCCCTTCCCCTGCGCAAATCGCTGGTAATACAAAGACTGGATATAAGAGGTGATGAATCCTTTGAGCTATTTAAACGAAAATTACAGAAGGGCAAAAGGGGGATCTGATATTAAAATTCAGCAGTAACCAGGTTTGTTTCATACCGGCCGATAAGCCCAACATAAATTCAATTATTTTTTTTGTTGAATGCATAGCGTTGTTTCTCACGAAAGATGGCCTGGCCGCCGGCTGCTTTAACTTGTTTTAAGGTGGTTTGCTCTTTGTCTTCGAGCCAGTCTGCAACAACTACTTTTGCGCCTCTTGCAGCGAAGGCAACGGCAGTAGCCCGCCCTATACCAAAACTGCCACCGGTAACAATAGCAACTTTGCCTTCAAATATATTTTCCATACTATTTGAAATTATATTCAAATTTACCAGCTGTAGGCAAGGATAAAAATGATAACCCTCATAATGGCAGGTGATTCCAGGCTTAAACAGGGCCGTTGTTATTCTCCCAAATACTTTCCCATCATTTCCAGAAATTCATCACCATCGAATGGTTTGGTAATGTAGCCATTGGCGCCCGCTTCAAGCCCCTTTTGAATTTCTGATTTTTCAGCAGACGCGGTAAAAAAAAGAAAAGGAGTAGATTCAAAACAGGATTCACGCCGGAGTAATTCCAACAAATGATAGCCATCAATTTCAGGCATCCTGATATCGCAGAGAATAAGATCAGGCTTTTCCTGTAACGCGATTTCGAATCCCTGCTGCCCGTTGCATGCCGGAAGCACAATATAATTCGCCCACTCCAGCAGCTCGCAGGTATTTTCGCGTAACTGGTCATTGTCCTCAACCAATAATATCCGCTTCATGGTTAATGATTTTTAGGAATTATCATTGAAATGCAACATAATGGAAACGGACACTCATAAAGTTACAGGGAAAATGTGAAAAACATCGAATTAAAAACTTCCATAATTTATATCGCTTTTCACCATGTTTTATGGAATCCCCTGATGAGGTTAATCACCAGCCACTATGATACCAGTCATTGCACCCCTATTCCATTATAAGGTAGCTTTGAATAAATAAGCTGTGATGAAAACAATACTAATTGCAACAGATTTTTCAGTTGCCGCATATAATGCGGCTTTATATGCAGCGGAATTAGCCAAAGCTTTTAATGCACGGCTGATCTTATTCAATGCCTATGAACAGGCGCCTCTTCCGGTTTCAGAAATTCCGGTGCTCACTTCAGAAGATATGGGGACCAGGGCAAAGCGCGGGCTGCAAAATGAAAAACAGCTTCTTACCAAAGGAAACGGATTGCGTGTTGAAACAAGTTCCAGGCCAGGGTTAGCAGCCAGCTGCATTTTGCAGGCAATTGAAGAAAACAAGGCTGATATTATTATTGCAGGCATGAAAAAAAACGATCAGGCAGTACGACGTTTTTTTGGCAGTACCGTTACCGCATTGCTAAAAAAACTCTCTGTTCCATTGCTGGTGGTGCCTGAAGATGCCACGTTTCGTAATATATCTGCTATAGCTCTTGCCATTGAAAGTGACGCGGCGCCTGATAGCGACCCTCATTTACTGGATATTTTACGTGAAACAGGAGAAAGATTTCATTCAAAGTTATACCTGGTGCGTGTGGTGAAGAACCGGTTCCAGGAAGCATATGAAGTGTTGAATCGTCCGTTTAAAATAAACAAGATGGTGCGAACACTGGACCCGGTATATGAATGCATCGAAGGAAAAGACGTTCCGCAGGCTTTAACTGAATTTACGGAAGCTTACCATATTGATCTGCTGGCATTATTGCGCCCGCAACACACTCTTTTAGAAAGGTGGTTTATTAAAAGCACCACGCGGGCAGTGATCTTTGAAAGCCCTGTTCCATTGCTTATTTTACCCTCGAAAACCGGTATGCAGTTGCAATAATTTCAATAAAATTATCTTTATGAAAGAACCTGCCAGTATTTGTCCCAGGGGTAAACATAGCGTTGGCTTTTTTGAGTTGGAAAACAGAAGGGCGTTTCTCCATCTTTATTCGGGGTCACCCTGGTGTATAGGCTGTTATGGTTTTGGTTCCCTATGCCGGCTGGTACTCTATTTTACAGGAAATGGCTTAAAGGCAGTCGGACATCGGTGCCATCAAGAAAATATTCACCTTCGGTGTACATTGCTTTCGTCAAAATAATTCTATAAGAAGAATGAATACATATGTTATTGACGCTTTCATTTACGGCTATTGTCAATGTCCCTTCTTTTGAAAACTATGATTATGATCTCTCATTTGCGGTTTCACTTTAACCGGCTGACCTATGATCCTTCCATAATAGTTCGTGTTTTGCGGCTGCATTGGAACGGCCATTTTCCTTTCTGTCTTTGGCGCCGGCGGCGGATTATTTAATCTGCTCATGCTACTCCTGTCTTCGTGCGCCCGGTTAAAAGATTTGTGATCATTCTCATTAAACCCC
>Ga0209646_1000747_pt1 | contig 11365 bp, 6 predicted proteins | sample AraplaL_Col_mTSA_FD_184259 | JGI IMG/M metagenome (GOLD analysis project Ga0209646, IMG submission 184259) | Arabidopsis root microbial communities from the University of North Carolina, USA - plate scrape CL_Col_mTSA (SPAdes) (version 2) | ecosystem: Host-associated > Plants > Roots >...
CGAATGGCCAGTTCAACCGTATTGAAATCATAGCCCAGGTATTGATTGATCCGGCGCACCACTTCTTCCATCTGGAGCAACCGGTGGGGCGATGGTTTGAAATTACTGTTATAACGCAGGTGATGGGGATTGCGCGGTTCGTAAGGCATTATATGCACATACTTGCCACCAATGCAGTAGCAGCGATAATATTCTTCAAACACAATTTCTTCCTGCAACAGCATTACCAGTTGCCCGGTTTCGCGGTGATTATGAAAGAACTCTTCTTTGTTATGCAGTTTGTATACATGCTTCCAGCCGCCGCCGGCAAAGGGTTTCATATAAGCCGGAAAGCCAACATAGTCAAAGATCTTTTCCCAGTTCAATGGATAAACCAGGTTGGCAAATGATTCAGGGCTGGTATCTGACGGCAGTTCGAAGGAGGGCAGAATAACTGTTTTTGGAACAGGAATGCCGATGCGGGTGGCCAGGCAGTTGTTGAAGAATTTTTCATCGGCGCTTCCCCAGAATGGGTTATTGATGACAGCGGCGCCGCAAATGGCCGCATTTTTAAGATAAGAGCGATAAAAAGGAACATCGTGTGAAATACGGTCGAGGATCACATCATATTCAACGGCGGCGCCTTGTATTACCTTGTCAATATGAATAGGTTCTGCCATTACACCGGGGGTGTTCCGGCTGTTAACGCGTTCTATAAAAGCCAGGGGGAAGGTCCTTTCCTGGCCAAAAAGAATTCCGATCTTTTTCATATCAAGCGCATTTGGGTGATTCAGATGCTATTGCACAAAACCTGGCTTTCAAATTTACAATTCCTTTACATTTAACGTTCCTCCTCAAACATATTTACCTAATTTTGGCGCGCTATGCAAACAGAAGTAAGTACGGGTATAATGGTAGAAACGATTGAATTGCCATCTGAAGCGCTCCAACGTACCATAACGATCAATTTTTACGGTCCCACCAACCATTCCGCAAATGAGCCGATAGGTTTATTACTGTTAAATGACGGTCAGGATATTGAGGCCATGGGCTTTGATAAAATGATTGCTTACCTGCTTCAAACAGAAGCTATTACACCTATGTTGTGTGTTGGCATTCATGCTGGTGAAGAAAGGATGCTGGAGTATGGTATGATTAGCAGCCCCGATTTTAAAGGGCGTGGCGCCAAAGCCGGGCTGTACCGGCAATTTATTATAGAAGAATTATTGCCATATATTCATGCGCGTTATGCGCACCTTGTTTTTAATGAGACCGCATTTGCCGGTTTTTCATTGGGCGGCTTAAGTGCGCTGGACCTGGTGTGGAACCATCCCGACATCTTTTCAAAAGTAGGCGTGTTCTCTGGTTCCCTTTGGTGGCGCTCGAAAGACAGGAAGGAAAAAGATTTTAACGAAGCCAACGACCGGTTGATGCATCGCCAGATTAGACAGGGAAAATACCAGCCTGGCATGAAATTCTTTTTTCAATGCGGGGAACTGGATGAAACGGAAGACCGCAATGGTAATAAAGTGATTGACTCCATTGATGATACCATCGATATAATGCGCGAGCTGATGGCCAAGGGCTGGCTCGAAGGAAAAAATATGCGTTACCTGCAATTGCCAGATGGCAAACATGATATCCGCTCCTGGGCCAAGGCCCTGCCCGTGTTTTTGAAATGGGGGTGGAGAAGAAAATAAATCCTGACTGCTAAAAAAAGTTGCTTACATGTTGCCGGTAATTGCGAAGTTGTTATCTGCAATAAAAAAAGCGCCCCCCGATTTACCAGAGGGCGCTTTTTTTATTGTTATAACTGAACTACTATTTGGTATAACCATTTCTAGTAACAGTTAAAGAAGTGTTACCTAATTGACTACTTAAATTCAAGCCATAGGTAAATGTAGCCGTAGAACGGAGCTTGGTACCTGCCGGTAATGCCGGTGTGGTCATATAAATAGCATTAGTATCGGCATTCGTCCAGCGGATCATATTTGACTTAGAGAAACCAGCAGTGTCATATTTGATTTTGAACGTTTTCATATAAGCACCGCCCACCTGAACCTGGGTAACTGAATCCACTAATTTCATGGTTACTCCAATGGCATACGTGGTGTCGTGCACATATCCTACGACATTGAATTTAAGGGTATCTCCTCTCCTTGCGATCGTATCTCTTACATGCTTTAAAGTGTCAACCGAAAAAATCCTGGCCGGGGTATCATAAGGAGGCAGTACATCATGATCACTACAGGCAACCATAAAGCCCAACACCACAGTTATTATCGATAATACTATAATTCTCATAATTATTTGGGATTAAAATATTAGTTAAACATATACCTGATACCAAATTGCATTTGCCAGCGGCTTCCGATACCAGTGCTGTTAGTGAAGCTGTTGGTATATGGAACCGAGTTGGTAGCATCCTGGTATGGGAAAGAATACGTTGGAGTTTTGTTATCTGCAGCCAGACCTTCATATTTCAGTAACTGGAAGCCAGATGAATTGCTGGTTAAGTTTGGTGTTTTAACCAGACCCCAATACTTGTTCAGGAAGTTACCGGCATTGATCAGGTCCAATGACAGGCGCAGGGTATGTTTATTGGTTGCTGTTTTACCTTTTGAATAGAAGTAAATGTCCTGGGTAATGTTCAGGTCTAACTTCTTGTACCAGGGGAATACCCATGCATTTGCCTTGGCATACTCACCGCGGTGTGAATTCAGGTAATTGTCCTGTTTGATGTAATTGTCTAACTGTGTCCAAATTTGAGCAGCAGTTCTTGTATCATTTGTACCGCTTACAGGCACCAGGTTAATTTCACTGGCATTGCGTGGGATGTAGATCAGGTCGTTGGTATTACCATCGCCATTCACATCACCATTATAAATGTAGGAGCCGGCGCCTGCTGTAGTGGCTTCAAATACTGCACCAACTGAAGTGGCAAAATGTTTAGCATATTCAAACCGGTAGCTTGCAAAAGCAATCACCCGGTGAGGTTGATAAAATGAGGCATAAGCCAGGTTATCGCTGTTGGGATTAGCGTTACCAACCGCTCTTGCACTCCACAGGGAAGATGCTGTGCTACCGGGTTCTGCTACGTTTTTGGAAACGCTATAGGTGTAAGCTACACTAGCATACAGATTTTTGAAAGCTTTTTCAACCCGGGCGGTCAGGTTATAACCATAACCTTTGTGCGAGTTGCTCATTAAGATAGCTGTACCAATAGAAGGATCTGCCGCGTTGTTGTTGGCAAAGCTGGTGGTGCTTGGTTTATTATAGTAGTATTTGTTACTTTTATAAGCGTCATATGCATTGCTGGTTGCTTTGATGTAACGAAGCCTGTTGTCAACACCACCTAAACTATAGCCAGAGTCCTGTCTCAGGTTCAAATTAGAATAGTAAACGGCATTGAGGTCTTTGAAATAAGAACCTTCCAGTGTGATGGTCCAGTCGCCAGGCAACTTTTTGTCAATAGCCAGGTTGGCTTTAAGTACGGTGGGGTATTTAAAGTTATCAGCAACCAATGCGGTACTGTAGCTGGCGTTGGCGCCACTGGTTGTTGGTTTATAACCAAAGGGAACGTTGGAGGTTTGTAAACCACCAAACTGAATACCGTTGTTGCTGGCCTGGTTACTGATCCATACAAATGGTGGAGGACCAGAGAATACACCGGTACCGCCACGAACCTGCAGCGTTTTGTTGCTGAATACATCCCAGTTAAAGCCTATACGGGGCGATACGATCAGTGCATTGCCCGGCGCTTTTCCGATATTATATGATTTACCGTTGAAAACTAATTTATCAAAATCAGGATTGTCGGTAAAAGACTGTTTATAAATGGTCATATCAGCACGTACACCATAAGTAATGGTCAGGTTGTTTAATACCCGCCATTTGTCCTGTGCAAAAAAGCCCAGTTCGGTTGACCCGGCGTAAGCCCATGGGAAAGAGCCATCAGGCAAGGCTGAATATTGCAACACATAATTAGAAGCATTGGCTGCACCATACAGATAGCTGTTTCTGAAATCGTTCAGACTTTTAAACTGGTATACACCGCGATAAGCAGGTGCAAAAGCATTCTGGTACTTTCTGTAATAATCCTGTGTACCAAAGGTAAGTTCATGCGCGCCTTTATACAGTTTGAAAATGTCTGACAACTGATATACATCCGTATTCAGTTTGTTGTTATACGTGTACATTTCATAACCGAAAGAGGTGAAGATGTTATTAGCGGTTGTACCGTCGAGAATATCTACAAATGGCATAGAGTCATTGGGTGAGTGTGCTGTACGGAAGTCTCTCAATGCAGTATAACCGATCTGTAATTTATTGGAAGCTGAATTGCCGAACCGGGTGTTCAACTCGGCAATGAAGATGTTGAAGTTGTTGTTGATGCCATAGCCGGCTGAATAAAAAGGCATGGCGTTGTTGTTGGAAGCGCCAGAGCCGCTGGTGCTAAGTGAAGTACCGTTGTTAGGACGGCTGCCGCTGGGAAACTGGTCGGCATACGATTTCAGGTAATTGTATTTAAACGTAAGCGTATTGTTCTGATTAATGTTCCAGTCAATTTTCAAAGTCAGCTTATCGCTTTGGGTTTTGAATTGATAACCCTGGTAAGCACCGGGGTCATAACCACCCATTTTGGGTGAGCCTGTTTTCAACAGGGCTACCAATGCATCCAGTGAATCTTTATTAGCCTTACTAACACTGCCGCTCACTGCAGGGTGATTGGCATCGGAGGCCGTAAAGCTGGTAGCGGGCAATTCCTGGCGAACCTGCTCGCCACTTACAAAAAAGAACAATTTATTTTCGATGATTGGGCCGCCAACAGAAAACCCGCGTAAATTATAAGTGATAGGTGTTTTAGCAACTGTTACGTTACCTACATTGTATCCTTGTGTACCTGCTCCTTTTAAGAAAGTATACACTGAACCTTTAAACTGGTTAGTTCCGCTGCGGGTAACAGAGTTGATACCGGTACCGGCAAATCCACCTTGTGTTACATCATACGGAGAAAGGTTTACCTGTATTTGCTCAATGGCATCGATACTGATTGGTTGTGAGTTTGTTTGTCCGCCCAATACAGAGTTAAGGCCAAATGAGTTGTTGAAGTTGGCGCCGTCAACCGTCATGTTATTATACTGGTTAGTACGACCGCCGATGTTCAAACCATTGGAAGTAGGTTCCAGTTTAGTAAAGTCCTGTAACGACCGGTTGATGGTTGGCAGTCTTTCAATCTGAGTGCGACTGATGATTTCCTGGCTACCAATGTGACTGGTGTTGAACACCTTGTTTTGGCGTGATGCTGCCACTACAATTTCTTTCAGTTCTTTTGAATCGCTCACCAGATGAAAATCTGCCGTGAACGCCTGACCCAGTAACAACGTAATGTTTTCCTGCGCTAATTTCTTAAAACCTACATAGGTAACCGTTATAGTATAAGGTCCGCCAATGCGCAGGTTAGGTAAATTAAAGCGGCCGTCTTTGCGGCTTGAAGTGGCATACTTTGTTCCGGAAGGAGTGTGAAGGGCAATAACAGTAGCACCAGATAAAGGGGCGCCACTTTCGTCTGTCACTGTTCCCTGGATTTCAGATGTTGTTTCCTGAGAAAAAACATTTGCTCCAAAACAAAACAGTGCCAGGAGTAGCATAAGAGTGCATCTTCTCATATTAACTTGTTTGGTTTTAATTCGGGTGCAAAGAAACAAGGCTGTTACTAGGTATTTTCCAAATAGGTTATTACCAAATGATTAAATCTCATTCGTTAATAATCGTTCTAGCCTTATGATATTGGGTGTTAGCGCTTGTTTTTCAGGCATAATAGGCAAGTACCGTTGTTGCAGAAGCATCTTAATCACAATGGTAAGTTCACGCTGCGATCAAATATAGAACGAAAATGAATTCAAACTGAAAAATGTTAACGGGACGTTAGTCATTTGTGGATTTGTTAGATTCTGACAAATGTTAGATTCTGACATTTTTAAGAGTTTCAGGGAATAAAAATAACTGCATAGAAAAGCCCTCCCGTTTATTGGGAGGGCCTGTTATAATAGTTGTGGAAACCTTTATTAATTAAAGATGTACCGCAAGCCTAATTGAATACCCCAGGTGCTGGTGGTAGAGTAGTTAGGCTGATAACCTTTTGTTGGGCCGGCAGGGTCGAATGTAAATTTGGGTGCAGCCGGATTAAACCCGGATGGTACGCCCAAAATACCCATGTCCTGGAAGGTGCCAAATGTATAATTATACCGGTAGCCCCAATTGCTGTTCAACAGGTTTAACAAGTTAATTACGTCTATACTGGCCTGTAAGGTATGTTTGTTAGTTCCGGTTCTTAAAATGAAATCCTGTAAAACACGAAGGTCGAGCGAATGATTCCAGGGAAGTGTAGCGCCATACTTTTTCATATATTCCCCTTTATGGTTCTTCAGGTATTTATCATTGTTTATGAATGCAAAGAATGCATCGCTTTGCTGCTGGGCAGTATATGTTTTACCATTTAAAGTGGCCCCTTCTACAAAAGAAATTTCTGAAGGGTCTTTTGGTATGTACAAAACATCATTGCTTTGGCCATCGCCATTTATATCACCACCGTACCGGTAGCTATATCGTTCCTGTGGCTGTGCAGTATAAAAAAGGCTAAAGGTTGTAGCTAGTTGATTATTGGCGTATTCCAGGCGGTATGATCCATTAACTACTATGCGGTGTGGGATGGAATAATTGGAAAAGCCGATATCGGGTTTATTGGGATTGAACGTGATGTTATTGGTATTGAAGCCGCTTGCGCTTTGGTCTGAACTACCAATGGCTACTTCTTTTGCCAGGTTATAAGTATATGAGATGCCTGCTTCCCAATGATTGGCAAAAGATTTTTGTAACTGGGCAGTTAGTGCAAGGCTGTAACCTTTGTTGGTATTATCCATAACTATCATCTGGTTCACCAACGCATTGGGTCTTGCAGCTGCGGTATTGTTAAATACAGGCCGCTGATCAGCACCGTTGTTCAACGTCCCTGACTGTGGACCCAGATTGGCATTGCGGAAATACACGTTGTTTATCATTTTCGTGTATATGGCCTCAAAAGTAGCGGTAAAGCTGTTGGCAAAGCGTTTGTCAACAGCGAGGTTCGAACGCCATACCTGCGGCATTTTGAAATCTTTGGCCGCTGCACTGAATGAGGAACCGGACGGAATGCTGGTACCAACTGCCGGCGGGTTCTTTGGAATGTAGGTTGTTCTGTCGGTGTTGTAATGAATATTAGCCAGGTCTGCAGCACTGGCCTGGTATAAGGCACGAACAACGCCATCGTCACCTACCTGGTTCACTAACCAGATAAAGGGTATGCGACCGGTAAAGATGCCGGTACCACCGCGTACGATCCATGATTTATTTCCATTAACATCGTACGTAAAGCCCAGGCGTGGCGACCACAGTGGTTTTTGTTTAGGCCACTTGCTCACGTCAAATTGTTCATTGTTCCCGTTGTTATCTTTAAATACAGCCTGTTCCAGGGCCGGATTGCGTGGTGGGGTGTAAGGATACATGGGAAGGTCCATGCGCAAACCGTATGTAAGCTTTAATTTATTGGTGATGGCATACATGTCCTGTACATAAAAACCCAATTGCGAAAACCTGGCTTCCGGTACTTTTATGCCCAGCGGATTGGTGGGGTCATAAGCCACTGCAAATACTGCTGGCGCCTTATCGGTCAAAAAATCATTCAACGAATTATACCGGTAATAGGCAGGCCCCCCGGCGCTGGTGAAGGAGTTGGCAAACTTCATGGCGTCGAAGCTGACACCGCCTGTGAAGGTATGTTTGCCCAGGTTGTAAGTAACGTTATTGGCTATGTTAAGGGCCTTATCTTCTATTTCATTCTTATAAGAGAACAGGTCGGTACCCAGGGATATGTATACGTTGTTGGGATCGCGCATAATATCTACAAATGGCTCGTTTATGTTTGGCAAACGTACCAGGTTATTGCTGGTATAAGAGGCAATTAACTGGTTGCTCCAATTACTGTTGAAGGTAGAGTTCAATTCCATTACACCCGACCATACTTTCACATTGTTCTTGAAGTTGGTGCCTGTATAAGCCATACCGCCGGTTGAACCGCCGCGGCGGCTGTTATTGATGCGGTTGGCGGTAACACCGGTTACGCTCGCTGCATTCACCATATCATCGTCATTGGTTTCAGAGGTGGTGTAGCGAAGGGTTAAGCGGTGTTGAGTAGTAATATTCCAGTCAACCCGGGCCAGGAATTTTTTATTGTCGGTATGAAAATCATAGCCCTGATATTCTCCTGGGTCATAGCTGAATTTACCCTTTACATAGCTTCTTACCGCATCCAGGTCGCTTGCCAGTACAGAAGTGGCGTTAGGGTTTTTATCATTTATATCTGTTTTGGCAACATAGGTTTGGCCAGGCTGGGTTCTTTTTTCTGATTCAAAGTTGGCAAAAAAGAACAATTTGTCTTTAATGATGGGGCCGCCAATGCTGGCGCCATATATTTTAGTAGAACGGTTGGCGTTGGCAACCTCTGTTCCTTTTACTTTTTCACCATTGAAGTTCTGGTTACGGTAATAACCATATACGGTACCATACCAGTTATTGGTCCCTCTTCTGGTTACAGCGTTGATGCCGCCGCCTACAAAACCAGTTTGGCGAACATCATAAGGCGCAATATTCACCTGAACCTGATCAATGGCATCCACGGAAATGGCAGAGGTAGCGCCGCCGGGCACCAGGCCATCGCCACTGCGGCCAAAGTTGTTGTTAAAAAGCGAACCATCGATGGTAATGTTATTGAACCGGTTGTTCATACCGGCAAAGCTGGTACCATTGCTTTGCGGGGTTACACGGGTGAGGTTGGTTAAACTGCGCGCTACGTTTGGCATGTTTTGCACCAGCCGGTTGCTGATGTTGGTAGATGCGCCGGTTTTTTCAGTAACGCCCCGGCGGCCTGCGGTAACTATTACCGAGCTCATTTCCTTGTCAGACATTTCGGGTTGCAGGTCGAACTTTTCACCTAACGGGATATTTATATCGCCTTTTTTGTAGGCGGCATAGCCTACATAAGTAATGGTTACATTGTAAGGGCCGCCGGGCGGCAGGTTATTCAAATCAAAAACACCCCCGGTTCTGGTAATAGTGGTAAAAACCGAACCGGTTGGCTCGTGACGTAGTACTACTGTAGCGCCTACCAGTGGTTCTCCCTTGCTTGATTTAACTGTGCCAGTCATGCTACTGGTAGTTACCTGTGCATACCCGTTCCCTATACCAGAAACAAGTAGTAACAGGGTTAGTAAAATAGCCGTGAAATTTCTCATATATGCTGTATTTAAGTTAACGACGTTTACTGGAGGGTACCGTAAGAAAGAGGGGAGCCAGAAATATTGGCTGACAGGTCTTGTTGGTGTAGTTGAATCCCTTATTAAATAAAAATAGGTATAACAGATCAGGCAAAACCAGGGATGGTTTTGATTTCCCATGCTGTTGAACAGTTTCATAATGTTGCAGCAAATGTAGCTGAAAATTAAAATCAAACGTTGATCCCCAATTAAAAGCAGTACACAGTTTATTAACGCTAACAGGCACACTGAATTTACCCAAATACCTGTATTACTGTGACATCATTTGCCCGGTGGGTTGCGTAACCAGCGCTTTCCGCATGATGTAGAGGCAATTGGACTATTTAAAAGGCTGCATGAAGGTTAAACGCCAAATAAATAAAATTTGCCGGTAATTGGGCAGGCAACCCGGAAAGGTGGTAAGCCGTAAAGAGATAGGAACGGCCGAAATAAATGAACAATTCGTTCACTGGTTCGTTATATATCTGTCATAGAAAGCAAATAATCAGGTAATTATAAGTATAGGTTAAGGTCTGGCTGTTTTTGGGCAGCCTTTTCCTGTTCATTGGTCCGGGCTGTTTGCTTCCCTGTTTTATTTAACTTTGCCGAAATTTTGATAACATGTTGGATTCCATAGAAAGTGCCATAGAGGATATAAAAAATGGTAAACTGGTAATTGTAGTGGATGACGAAGACCGTGAAAATGAGGGTGATTTTTTGACTGCCGCAGAAAATGTAACCCCTGAGGTAGTGAATTTTATGAGTAAGTACGGCCGGGGCCTTATTTGTGCCCCGCTGGAGGAAGACCGCTGCGCGGAATTACAACTCGACCTGATGGTTAATAATAATACGGCGCTGCACGAAACGGCCTTTACCGTGTCGGTAGACCTGCTGGGACATGGCTGTACCTCCGGTATTTCAGCCCACGACCGGTCAAAAACCATCCAGGCTTTAATTGATCCCAACACCAAACCCGAAGACCTGGGCCGCCCTGGACACATTTTCCCCCTGCGGGCAAAAAGAGGGGGCGTTTTACGCCGTGCCGGCCATACTGAAGCTGCTAACGACCTGTCCCGATTGGCTGGTTTTAAACCTGCGAGTGTGCTGGTTGAGATCATGAACGATGATGGCTCTATGGCACGCCTGCCTCAACTGGAAGAAATTGCCAAAAAGTTTGATCTGAAACTGATCTCCATAAAAGATTTGATCGAATACCGGTTGAAAACGGATTCGCTGATTGAAGAAATTGTACGGGTTGATATGCCTACCAAATTTGGCAACTTTAAACTGATTGCCTTTAATGAAAAAGGCACCACCAACGAACACCTGGCCCTAATAAAAGGGGAGTGGCAGAAAGACGAGCCAGTGCTGGTTCGGGTACACTCATCCTGCTTTACCGGCGATATTCTGGGGTCTATGCGTTGCGATTGCGGCGAACAACTGCATGCTGCCATGGAGCAGGTTGAAAAAGAAGGCAAAGGCGTTATCTTGTATATGAACCAGGAGGGCAGAGGTATTGGTCTTGTGAATAAACTGAAAGCTTACAAATTGCAGGAAAGCGGTTTTGATACGGTAGAAGCCAACCTGCACCTGGGCTTCCCGATGGATAAACGCGATTATGGTATTGGCGCCCAGATATTGCGTTACCTTGGTATAAGCAAATTACGTTTGCTGAGTAACAACCCAAGGAAACGCGCCGGGTTGCTGGGTTATGGGTTGGAAGTTGTAGAAGCTGTGCCCATTGAAGTAGTGCCCAATCCCCATAACGAGAAATATCTTACTACTAAGAGAGATAAGTTAGGACATGAAATATTGAAGAAGTAGGAGAAGAGTTGACAGGGTTGAAAAGTTGACAGGTTGATAAGGTATTTTACCTCGCTGAATTTAATGCGCCACGTTTCAAAAACGTGGCTTTTTTTTTAGCTATTGTCAATTGCCTATTGTTAATTGCTTCCCGTATCTACTCTGGAAGTATCATTAACGGTAGGTACCCTGAGTTTTTTCTTTCTGTCGGCACGCCACAGATCGCTCAGGCG
>Ga0209646_1000750_pt1 | contig 11315 bp, 10 predicted proteins | sample AraplaL_Col_mTSA_FD_184259 | JGI IMG/M metagenome (GOLD analysis project Ga0209646, IMG submission 184259) | Arabidopsis root microbial communities from the University of North Carolina, USA - plate scrape CL_Col_mTSA (SPAdes) (version 2) | ecosystem: Host-associated > Plants > Roots >...
CGGGCCTTAGCGGGTTCGCAGCCGAAGTAACCGTTTTTATGGGCGCCTGGGAAAAGGCAGATACCATGTATAGAATAGCCACTATGCTGGCTTGTGCATCCATTGTGGTTACAGCCGTTTATATCTTACGGGCCATGAGCAAAGTGATTATGGGGCCTTTACAGGTGGAAGGCGACGGCAATACTATTCTGCTTACCGATGCGGGCTGGAATGAGAAAGTAGCTGCTGCCCTCCTGATTATTGGCATTGTAGCCATTGGTATGGCGCCTTTCTGGTTAACCGCGTTGATAAATCAATAAATAATTATGTCTACCGACTTCTTTATACTCATGAAACAGGAACTGGTCATTACGGTGATCATCTTTATCCTGTTGTTGTTTAAGATTGGAATGGACCTGTCAAACGATACCATCCTGAACCTTACCAACGGGTTATTACTGTTGAACCTGGTGGTTGGGTTGGTGGGCAATAAGCCGGGGATGTTGTTCGATAACATGTTCCTGACCAATCCGCTGATCGTTCTGGAGAAAAATATTTTGAGCTTAGGTACCCTCATCGTTTCCTTGCAATCGGCCGACTGGTTAAAAAAGCACGATCATGTACCCGAGTTTTATGTTTTACTGTTAAGTACCCTGTTAGGGATGTTCTTTATGATCTCGGCTGGCAACCTGTTGATGTTTTATGTGGGGTTGGAATTGTCGAGCATACCGCTGGCAGCCATGGCCAATTTTGATCTGACAAAAAAGAAGTCATCAGAAGCCGCTATGAAGTTTATTATATCATCGGCCTTTGCATCGGGGTTATTATTGTTTGGTATTTCCCTGGTGTATGGCGCTACCGGTACATTAACGTTTAGCGAATTGCCTGCACACATAACCGGCGCGCCCTTGCTGATATTCGCGTTCGTATTATTACTGGCCGGGTTTGCTTTTAAAATATCCATAGTGCCTTTTCATTTATGGACAGCCGATGTATATGAAGGCGCCCCGGTGGCAGTCACCTCCTGGTTATCGGTCATTTCAAAAGGATCGGTCTTGTTTGTGTTTATTTCGGTTTTGTATACGGTGTTCAAGCCATTGGCGGCCACCTGGTATAACATGTTGTTTGTTTTATCGGTGCTCACCATTTTAACAGGCAACCTGTTTGCGATCAGGCAAAATAATTTCAAACGATTCCTCGCGTTTTCTTCCATTGCGCAGATAGGATTTATCCTGGTAGGTATAACCGGTAGTTCGCAGCTGGCTGCCACCTCGGTAGTGTATTTTGTGTTGGTGTATATTTTCAGTAACCTGGCAGCATTTGGCGTGGTGGCCCTGGTAAGTGCCGTAACAGGGCGGGAGCAGGTGAGCGATTATAAGGGATTCTATAAAACCAATCCCGTGCTGTCGTGGGTGCTCACGATTGCTTTGTTTTCCCTGGCAGGCGTACCGCCTACCGCCGGTTTCTTTGGGAAGTTTTTCCTGCTGCTGGCCGGCGCCGGAAAAGGGAACTATGTTTTAATCACCATTGCTGCCCTGAACATGATCCTTTCGTTTTATTATTACCTGCGCATTGTAAAAGCGATCTTTATGGATGCCAATGAGCAGCCCATTGAGCGGCTGGCTATCTCAACCTATCCTAAACTGGCAATGATCATTTGTGTAACAGGTATTATTGTAACGGGTTTGGCAGGTTATGTATATGACTATATTCATTCATTGAGTGTTGGATTTTAAACTTCTGTATGGCTATTAATAAAAATCATGAGTTTGAAGACCTCGATGGCGTTAAATGCGCCATTGTTGAAAAAAATGCATCGCAACAGCGGGTGAATTTTTTAAAGCCGTTACTGGAGTTTAATAAATATACGGTGATAGTAGTGGCCTCACCGCCGCCTAAAGCGGCTGCGCCGGCAGCTGCTGCTAATGCCGAGGCTACAGCTGATGCTGCCCCACCCCAGCCGCCTGCCTCTTTTACCATTGGCGTAACTGATGTTACCTTTAACGCTACCAATGCCATCTTTGGGCGATCATTAAAAACACCGGGCGGGCAGGTTGTTACGCTGGCTTACTGGCAACAGAAGGAAACGGTAAGCAGGGATACTGTTCCCTACTTTGCAAAAAAATAAATGGCAATAAAAAAGCCCCCCGATGCATCGGGAGGCTTTCTTCTTTACAATGATTTATTACAGGGACTCAATAGACACTGTAGTAGATTTTGCTTTTTTATTGTATTCAGACACCATGATATGGCCTTCCTTGGCTGGAAATACATACGTTAATGTACCGCCATCTTTATGTGGAATGGTGCGTATCACTTTCTTTCCATTCAGGCTATAAATAAAGATATTCTTCTTGTCATTGACGATCAGGTGCGTATTCTTTTTCTCAGGATCTGTTGCGTAATAGTAACTTCTTGTGTCAAATGTCCATCCCGTGAGTTTAGAAGAATAAAATCCGCCATGATCGCCATCTACAGTATTTTCTACAGATAAAGCGCCTTTTGGAGTTTGTTTCACCAAAATGGTGGGGTGTATCTTTACTTTTGAATAACCAAAAGCCGAAATATATATTGGAGGTACAAGGAGGGGGATTGTAAGTACAGTGCTAATTATAGAACCTATTTTGGCTCTTTTAATGTATGAGGTACCATAAAAATAGGTATTACCCTGAAAATCTTTGAAGGCGCCTCTGTATTTGGTATACGTGTTACTTTCTAGGTTTCTACCCCTTTTGTTAAACAGCGATTGAGATCCATCATTCCAGTAGGAATACACCTCACTCACATCGCTTTTCTTGGGGCCATTAAAATTTATAGTATAGATACCTGCCATTGAGCCTTTGGCAAAATCATTGGGGTCGTCACTTCCACTTTTCTCTGGATCTACAATGAAACCGCTTGCAAAAACATTCCCGGTAGAAGGGTCATTCGCAAACGTGTGCAGGGTTAAAAAGTTTCCTTTCTTATCTTTAAAAAGATACTTAAAGGTATAGGAAGGATCTGCAGCATGATAACCCAATACTTCATAGTTAGCGTCATTCTTGTGATTTTTAAGAAGCACATAGATGTATTGCCCGTTGGTTAACAGGTTTTGAAGGCTAAAATTACTTTCGCCCTCCACTATCTTTTCAAATAATTGAGTACCTGCTGTGTTATAGGCAACAACCCGGTTTGTGCTTTCATCGCCATACAATAAGGCAAACCCTTTTCCCTGTACGTTGTGCAGGAATACTGTTTGTTTCAGGCTGCCACTGCCCACAAAAGTTTTACTGGCAATCTTGCCTGAATAAGGCGAAGGAGTCACTTTTACGCTGATATCGTTTGATTTTATTATTTTTCCATCTAGGCTCAAAAACTGGGTCATGATAGAAGACTTTTCATTGTCCTGAGCCGCTTTGTATTCTTTTTTGGTAGGAAATTCATAGTAGTAGAAATTACTCTTAAAATAGGCCAGGCACAATACATCCTGTTCAAAACTTACGCCATACAAAAAGAGTTTATTCTCCTTGAATTTAACCACACCTATATCATTCAGGTTTTCGTCCATGATGGTGATCTTATAATTGAACGAGTCGGCGCTTGCTTTTTCAAGCTGGGTAAACACCACGTAACCTACCAGGGAATTATCCTGGTAAATGGCTTTTACCTGTGATTGAATGTCTTCACCTACTTCCTGGAATACTTTTTTCTGCGCATGGGCAACGCACACGGTTAATAGCAGCAAAATTGCTGAAAGCGCTTTTTTCATTTTTGATTGTTTAAGGGTTATTGGGGAATTGATTATTTGGTAAACATTTGGGCAAATTCGCAGTACATACTGTTTTCATTGCCGGAGGTAAATTCTTTCGCAGCCCTTGTTTTGTTCTTATCTGAATTATCGGGGTCCAGCGCGAGCGTCGACATCAGGGTTTTCATTGCTTTTTCACTGGATTGCATATGGCTCCAGAAACCCGCGCCCTGCAGCGTTTTACAGTATTGTTCCAGCTGCTCGCGGGGGATTTGCTCCAGCAGGGTTTGCAGCTCATAATAGTCTTTGGAAGTTAATTCCTTTTGTACTACCCCAATGGCATTGAACCGGTGCATTTCCCGATCGGCAAAGTACAGGCCGGTAACAATATTATAAAGCATAAAGTCGTACCACTCATCGGTGTTTCCTTTGTCTTTTTCGAGAAGTATGCGAAATAAACAAGGTGTTAAGCTCATGTTGGAATACATGTTCCAGATGAGCATTTTCTGTGCCTTATCGTGGATGCTGGCAGGTATGCTGGTATATTTAGCGCCGCTGGTGGTGAGGTTGCGGGTTTTGTTGTACCGCTCTACGCAGTCGGGGTGGGTTTTTAAGGAGTCTTCCACGCCGGATGTATCCTTAAAACTGTACGCTTTTGTAGAAAGCCCTTTTGACCGTTTTTTTGTCCAGTTGTCTTCAAAAGGAAGGTTATAGGCAGTAAAATAGTTCTTTATCGGCGTTTTTAAATGTTGCTGGTAAATAATATCGGAGCTGTCCAGGCGAAGAAAGTAATCCGCATTAAAAGGAATATTGCTTTTTTTCAACAATATAATAGCCATTGAATCGGCATCACTTTCGTGGTAACGCTGGTGCTTGCTTCTGCTGAAAGAATAGGTTTCCAGTACTTTTTTTAACCGCGATAGCCTTTCATATTTTGAGTCGAGCACGGAATTCAGGTTCTTTTCATATTCATCTGAGGTCAGCCACTCAGCCCGTTGTTTCATGGCATTGTCGGGATGCGACATAATATTATGCGACAGCTCGTGGGCGATCACCAGCGACAATTCCTCTTTCGTTTGCGAGAAGGCTACTATCCCCAGGTTAACTACTATCACATTTTGGCCAAGCGCATAGGCATTCGCTGACGAACTTCTGTCTATCAGCAACAGCGGCTTTTCCGGGATCAATTGTTTATTGGCCTTTACCAACTCGGTGATGATGCCATCTACATAATTATATACCTCACCATCATGTATAAAGTCATCTCCATCAATGGCGCTGGTCAGGAAGCTGGTGCGGTCATCCCAAATTTCCTTGTATTTCTTCTGGGTTTTCTTTTCATTGTATAAAGAAGGGCACACCCAGGCTTTTGACAGGGAATCTTTTTGCTTTTTATAGTAAAAATGGGAAAGGTCCTGTAAACTGTACAGGGATTTGTTTTGGGAAATTGCCTGCAATGAAATAATGGCAAGAAAAGCAGTTATTAAGGGTTTAAAAGGGAACATGAGGTACGATTTTATACTATTCCTATATTACGCAAATCTACTATTAAAATAAGGATTTTATATAATTATTACTAACGGATGTTAAAGAAAAAGGCAGAAAGCCTGAAAGATTTCTCTTTCAACCCTTTCTGCCTTTTAGTACAAACAATAACTACTTTCCCTGTCTTTTATTGCACTTTTTTATACTTTTCTTCAACGGTCAGGTTTCCATCTGGGTCAGACTTAACGGTGAGCCAGCCTTTTGCATCTTCCAGCTTAATATGGTATTCAAGCTGGGAGGCGCCGGCTTCCGTAAGGATGGAAACTTCTACTACGCCAAAGATATTTTTGTTAGGATAGGCTTCTTTTACTTTAGAACGGATCACGAATGGTAAATTCTGTTCAAAGTAATACCGCGTAAATTCGGTTGCTTTCCCATCTTTCAGGTACACAACACGCGAACGAATGCCATCTGCAACAAAGTTTACCACCCAGGCTTTTGGCATTTCATACCAATGAACCTGCTCAGCTTTAGGGAAACTTGAAGAGAAGACTTTGATCAGATTTTCGTCTGGATCACGGGCAAATACACTAAAACAGAGAAACAGGGATGAAAGAACGATAATGAACTTTTTCATGGCTTATACTTTTAAAACTTGATAAATCGGGTGTAAAGGTAAACGGTCTTCGGACTATTAAGGTGTCCGGTTTTTATATTTCTGGTAGTCCGGTTTAATGGGGCAACAGTAAATTATTTTTGTGTTATCCCACTTAATAAACATGAAGACAAAGTTGATACAAACGATCAACAGAAAATTGTATAAATCGGCACAATAACGGAGAACGGTAAAATTATTATTTTGAGTGGATGGTTTTGGTTAACAGGTCAACTGCCTGTTCGGCTTCTTCTTCATTCATCCAGCCAAAGCCCATGCGGGTTGCATTCAGGGAAAGAGAAGACGTATTATGTATTAAACCATTGGAGAGTATAAGCCCCTGGGCCTTTAATTTTTCAGACAGCGGAGGCAGCGGTACCGATTTATGGAACTTTGCCCAAATGGCCAGTCCGCCATCGGGTATTTTAAAATCAATGATATCTGATAAAGAATCCTTCAATAGACCGCAAACAAAATCACGCCTTTTGTGATAGGCCAACAACGCTTTTTTCATGTGGCGTTTAATATGGCCTTCTTCAAACATTTCGATCAATGCCAATTCCATAATGGGATCGCCCTGGCAATCGACCAGCTGCCTGATGCGGGTAAGTTCAGTAATAAGATTTTGCGGGGCTACAATATACCCGGTACGAATAGCCGGCGCCACGGTTTTACTAAGGGTACCAATATATACGACCATGCCTTTGTTGTCTGCACTAACCAGCGGTAATAATGGACTGCTTAAATAATGGAAGTCGTAGTCGTAATCATCTTCAATTATAATAAAGCCATATTTCTCGGCCAGTGATAAAAGTTTGATCCGGCGGGCAGCCGACAGGGTTACGGTAGTAGGGTAGTGGTGGTGCGAGGTTATAAACAGCGCTTTGATCTTTTTACGGTTGCAGAGTTTTTCAATAGCGTCTACATCGATCCCGCAATCATCTACCTTTACCCGCGCGAGCTGCATGCCGGCTTTCAGAAAAACATGATCGGCATAATAATAGTTGGTGTCGCCTACTATGATGGTATCGTCTTTGGAGAATAATACAAGCGACAGCAGGTACAGGGCCATCTGGCTGCCCCTTGTTACCAGAATGTTTTCAAAGGTGGTTTGCAAGCCCCTGCTGGCATTCAGGTAATCTGATAATACGGTCCTGAACTTTTGTACGCCTGCTGTTTCTACGTACGACATGAACTTTAAATAAGTATGACGCGACAAAACACTTTTATATGTTCTGCCCAGTTCATCGGAAGGAATTAAACGCATATCGGGCCCATCGTGAAAACCTATGATGTGCCGCAAGGGGGGCACCGGGGTGCGAACGGCGTTGTTTACTTTAACCGTATAACCGGTAGTGGCGGGAAAAGCATTTCGTTTTTGATTATTGGTTAAGCGCCGGGCATTGGTTTCAGGCAGTTCTTTACTGGTAAACGTGCCTTTCGACGGATGCATTTCTATCCAGCCCTGTGCATCCAGTTCTTCATAAGCCCGCACGATCGTTTTTCGATGTACTTCCAGGATCTCGGCCATCTGGCGGGTGCCGGGCAATTTTATGCCGGGGCCAACACGCCCTTTCCTCATTTCCTGTATAACCGAATTGGCTATTTGTAAGTAAACGGGTGTTTCACACTCTTTCTGAAGTTGTATGATCGTTTTCCATGGAAGCATATCTGGACTACCGGGTTGGTTTAATTCAACCACTAAGATAGTCCATTCGCCGGTTGCAGCCTGCGGAAATTTTTACGGGATCAATAAAACGTAGTAAGTGGTTTAATTATCAGGCGTTCTAAAAACGCAGAGCACCGGAATGCGTGCATGGTTAATGATCCGCTGGGAGAAAGGGCCGATAAAAAATTGCTTGGTGGCCACATCAACGGTGGAGGAAACCACCAAAAGATCTGCTTTCGATTTATCAGCTTTGTCCAGTACTTCTTCCCCAATGTTTTTTCCCTGGTTGTAGCTTACTTCGTACTGAAATGACTGGTTCCAGCACTTTTTCAATTCGTTGCCTATTTCAGTTACCTGTTTAAGGTCCTGTTCCTTTCTGTCGATAGAGATACCAAATAATTCGAAGGTGCTGTGGGGATGTATTTTTAAAACTAGGTTGCTGATGAACTGGTATTTTTTTAAAGCGCCCAGGGCTGGCCGTAAGGGAAAGAGCACTGTATTGAAGTTGTGCCAACGTTTACCTTCCGGTACTATAAGTACCGGGCAGCTGGCATTTTTGATGGTGAAATAAGAGTTGGAACCAATAAAAAAATCCCGGTGGCCCGAAGCGCCATAGGCGCCCATCACAATGAGATCTGGTTTTATATCAAAGGCCATTCTTACAATGGTGGGCCCAATAAAGCCTTCTTTAAATAAAACAGAAGTGGGAATGCCATGTCGTTGCTTTATGTTATCGGCAATGGCATGGCCAATCTGGCTGGCATTTTTAATGGTATACGTATCTTCGGGAAGATAGCCTGCATCATCGATATGTAATAAAATTAAAGATGCATTATTTCTTTTTGCAATAACAATCGCTGTTTCCAGTGCATTGAACGATGCCTCGCTATAGTCTGTAGGAATAAGAATATTTGTCATTATTGAGGCCGGGTTATGATCAATATTTTTTACGCGGGATGGCGGCCGTTTTTGTGGTATCGATCAGGCGGGTCAGTTCAATTACCACTCCTCTCAATGAATCGTTTTGCAAGATCAGTTCCCTGTTCTCACCTTTGTAATCAATAGTTTGTTTGAAAAGGAAACTGCTTACAACAACTAGTATTATAATAAACGAGAGCAGAAATCTGTATACTGATCGTTTTATTTTCATTGCGCCAACTCTTTCCCAGGCAATTTATTACCTGGCAATTATGGTGCAATTAATTATATGTTAGAAGTTTATTAGAATTTGGCGGTGGGAATTGTGATCTCAAACTCCGAGCCCTGGCCAGGTGTAGAAGAAACCGTGATATTACCCTTATGCAGCTTTATAATGCGGTAGGCCAATGACAGCCCCAGCCCAAACCCGGTTTGATGGGTGGTATTAACCCGGTAAAAGGGCTGAAAGATGTATTTCAGTTCCGCTTCAGGAATGCCCATTCCTTTATCGCTAATAGCAATGGTAATTGTTTCTCCCTCAGCCTGCAGCTTTATGGTGGCTTTGTGATCTTCAGAGTATTTGCAGGCGTTGGAAACTATATTCTTTATGGCTGTTGATAAAAGCTCGGCATTGCCAAAGACAATTAATTTCTGTTCTTCGGCCGGCATATCGTTGAACGACAGGGTAACCAGATAGTCGGGATTGCTTTTCTTCATTTCTGCCGGCAAACCCATTAATATTTCATCCATACGTACAGGCATGATGTTCAGGCCACCCGGGTCGCCTGAGGCCTGAGCAAATTCCAGCAGGGTTTGCGTAAGTTTACTCAGGTGGCGTACGTCCTGGTAAACCGATTCCATTACTACCCGGTATTGCTGCGCTTCCCGGTTCTTTTGCAGGGAAACTTCCAACTGGCTGCTGATAGCCGTTAATGGGGTAGACAGTTCATGTGAGGCGTTGGAAACAAAACGGCGCTGGGTCTCAAAACTATCCTGTAACCGGTTCAACAACTGGTTAAGGGTTTCCGACAGGTAATGCCATTCATCCTTTACCCTTGTATTGGTGCTGATGCGGCGTGCAAAGTTCCGGGCGGAAATTTCATTGATGTCATCGGCTATCTGTTTGATGGGGCGCAATAAGCGATCTGAAAAGAAATACCCGCCAACAAACGCAATAATGATACCTGCCAGAAAGCTGAACCACAAAATATTTGATAAGGTCCTGATCTTGGCCTTTCCATCCTCATCATAAGCCGCCGTGATTACCACAATGCGGGTAGTGGCATTGGCATAATGATAGGCTACTGCTTCCTTATTCCCAAGTTTGAAAAAAATAGTGCCTTTTACCCGCGCATCGTCGAGGATAGCCGTGTCAACTGCCAGGGTATCCGTTGGCGCGTCGCTGTAGCTGTATATTTTATCGTTGCGGTAATCGTACGCCTGAAAGGTTTTGTCCTTAAGGTTGAGGGAGGTAGAGGAATCGATTTTACGAATGAGGTTTTGATCAAACACCTGCGACTGCCCCAGCAACCGGGCAAGGGTGATGGCGCGGTTGGTCAATCGGGTATTAATATTATTGGCGCGTTCGGTATACGAAAAATAAAAAACGGTAGCACATACTGTGGCCAGGATCACAAAAACAATAAGACAGAATAATAATGTTATGCGCAGTTTAACAGGCATCAGCGTTCGTTTTCCTTTAAAATATATCCCATGCCAACATGTGTTTGAATCAGTTTTCGCTCGTATGGCTTATCAATCTTATTGCGAAGATAACTTATGTATACGTCAATGATATTGGTATTGGTGTCAAAATCAATATCCCATACATTTACTGCAATTGCCGCCCTCGACACTACCTTGTTCTTGTTCCGCAACAGGTATTCCAGCAATTGAAACTCTTTGGCAGTAAGGTTAATGATGTCGTTGCCGCGGCGCACTTCCTTGCTGTCGAGGTTCATACTAAGGTCGGCTGCCTTTAATATATTCCCTACCGGCACATTCTGGTTCATGGTGCGTTTCAGCAGTACCCGTATTTTCACCAGTAGCTCCCTGAACTCGAAGGGTTTCACTATATAGTCATCGGTGCCGGCATCATAACCTTCCATCTTATCGTTCAGGGTGCTTAAGGAAGTAAGCATAATAATGGGAATATGCGTATTACGCGCCCTGATAACCTTAGCCAGTTCATACCCGTTTATACCCGGAAGGTTGATGTCGAGGATCACCAGGTTAAAATCGTGCATAAAAAATAACCGTTCCCCAATTTTGCCATCATACGCCACCTCTACATGGTAACCGTTTTCACTAAGGCCCACGTTCAAGGTATCGGCAATCTTTTGTTCGTCTTCAACGACCAGTATTTTCGTTTCTTCCATAACCTGTTATAGCTGTGTGCAATTACACGCAACGTGCAATCTAAGTTACAAATTCAAAAATTATCAATTATGAAAGGGGAAAATTGGCTAAAAAGCCGGGTTCTAATCCACTTCTAATTTGGTATTAAGGGAAGCCTAATTCACCTGAAATAAGTTTGGCAAATAAGTTCAAAAAAGGAGATAGAAATGCTGATGAAAAAAGGATTTATTCTGCTACTATGCGCTATACCCTCATTGGTTGCCGTATCACAAAACCTTCAGGATGCAAAAAGGCTCATGTATTATGAACGGTATAAAAGTGCTGAAGATCTGCTGCAACAGGTTGTAAAAACCGATCCTGCAAATGCGGAAGGATGGTACCTGTTGTCGAAGGCTTATATAAGTTCAGATGATGCTGCGACTTTACAAAATATACTTTCGCAGGCGCCGGCTGCCCTTAAAGAGGAACCTTATTTTCAGGTTGCTTATGGCAGTTACCTGCTGAATAAAGGGAATAAAGACAGC
>Ga0209646_1000752_pt1 | contig 11297 bp, 6 predicted proteins | sample AraplaL_Col_mTSA_FD_184259 | JGI IMG/M metagenome (GOLD analysis project Ga0209646, IMG submission 184259) | Arabidopsis root microbial communities from the University of North Carolina, USA - plate scrape CL_Col_mTSA (SPAdes) (version 2) | ecosystem: Host-associated > Plants > Roots >...
AAGGTATTTAAACAGCCTTGTTCCTTTAAGTGATCCGGAATGGGAAAACCTGAACGAGTTGTTGTATATACAGGAATATGACAAAAAAGAATTATTTCTGGCAACGGGTAAAGTATGTAAAACGGTGGGATTTATACTCGAAGGTTGTTTTCGCTGGGTAAAAGATCATAATGGAGAAGACCGCACATTTGATTTTGCTATAGAACATGAATTTGTTACCAACTATTACAGTATTGTAACGCAAAAGCCTTCGAAGGTTGATATACTGGCGGTTGAAAAGACAACCCTGGTTTGTATGGATGCCAAAAAATTAATGGATCTCTTCGATAGCACCTATTCCTGGCAAAAGATTGGCAGGCATCTGGCTCAGCACACTGCCTGTTATTTTATGGAGCGGCTGGAGGCATCTTATTATGAAACGCCCCAAAACCGCTATGATAAGTTAATGAGCACTTCTCCTGAATTATTCCTGCGTATCCCCCATCACATGCTGGCTAATTACCTGGGTATGACCAAAGAAACATTAAGCAGGTTGAGAAACGCGGCACGTTAGTTTTGTTGATTCAAATCAACGTTTTTCCATTTCGCTGATTTTAGTTTTGTCAAAAATCAACGATGTATGGAAATGTTAAACCGCATGCGGGCTGTTGTTACAAGTCCGGGATCTGACTCACGTTTTACTATAACAGCATGTCCTGTTCCTGTACCTGCCCCTAACCAGGCGCTGATAAGAGTGACCGCTTTTTCACTGAACCAGGGCGAAGTACGCACGGCCCTTGCTGCTACTACCAGTTATATTCCCGGTTGGGATTTTGCGGGTGTAGTTATAAAAGCCGCTTCAAATGGCCACTCGCCCAAAGAAGGTACGCGCGTTTTTGGTTTTGTTCAACAGGGGGCCTGGGCCGAATATGTTATTGCTGCCGGGGCACAAATGGCCACCATACCTGATGAAATTAGCGATGTTCAGGCCGCTTCCCTGCCGGTAGCTGCCGGTACGGCTGTAACCTGTATGGAAGCAGTGGGTTCATTACTTAACCGGCAGGTATTGATCACTGGGGCAGCAGGTGGTGTTGGACGAATTCTATGTCAACTAACGGCCATAGCCGGAGCAAAAGTATTTGCAGTAAGCCGGCGCCCTAACCTGAAGCAGCAAATGGAAAGTGATGGGGTAATGCCTCATGGGGTGTTTACAACAATTGAAGCAGCAAAAGCCGCAGGCAAATACGACGTGATATTTGATTCAGTCGGTGGCCATGTGCTGGCCGTTGCGCTAAGTACGTTAACTGCCGGCGGTACCTGCGTTAACTTTGGCAATTCTTCACGTCAACCCACAACGTTCAATGTTCGTTCAGCTGAATGGCCGTTCCACCGCAAACAGTTGATCTTTCTGGGGCCTGAAGTGCCTGCAGATTGTACGGCTGTATTTACACAGATTGCGGAACTGGTTAAACAAAAACGGCTGCACACACCCATTGATAAGGAACTACCCTGGACAAGCATGGCCGAGGCTACTGAATTGTTGGTACAGCAGCAGGTGAATGGGAAAATTGTTTTAAAGGTTGTGTAAGGGAATAAGTTGAAATTATTTTAACCGGTCCTAATAAACCTGCTGGCTGCAAAGGGGAATCCGCATTGTAAAAAGGCAGCGTGGTATAAGTGAGCTTATTGGTAACGCCGGGTTGCGCATCGCCGATCAACCGGTTCACCCAAAGGTTGGTGACCTTTATTTCCAGCTTGTTCTCCCCTGCTTTCAACGCATGGGTTGCCTCTATGCGAAATGGTTTCTTCCATACAATACCCAGCGACTTTCCATTTACCACCACTTCTGCCAGGTTCTTTACTTCGCCAAGATCTAACCACAGGGATGCACCTTTTACGATGTCGCTCAACCGCAGCTGGAACTGCTGCATATAGGTAGCTGTACCTGAGAAGTATTTAATACCGGCATCGCTGCTTGTGGTATAAGAGGTCAGGGTATCGAAGGTAGCACTTGCCAGTGCGCCCCGGTTGGGTTGAAACAGTACCTTCCAGGGACCATTTATGGTTGTTAATTCTTTTTCTGTTTTGGCCGGAAGGGTAATTTCATTTTTTATAGCCGGTGACCGGAATACCACAAATACGGCATCATTCGGTGTAAGGTTCAACGTTACCCGGGTACGGCCGTTCTCTATTTTGTAAGAAGCTGGTTCCCTTTTCCCGGTTTCCGGATGCCAGATCTGTGGCAGTATTCCACTGACCCGAAAAACAGCATCCACTGTTTTATTCCGGTCGCTGCGGTTATTTACCCAATAGAGATCACCATTGGATAGTTTACGATGCACATACAGCCAGTCGCCGGTTACCGGTTTGGGATACTCAAGATCTGGTGGAATGTTTAAAGTTGTAAGAACTTCACGTAAAGGTTTCGCTTCGGTAACGTTTGAAGAAGACCATATTTCATTTACCAGTTTGTTGAATTCCTTTGGGTCATCTGTCAAACCAAGTGTGGCCATTGGCTTTATACCGGTAATGGTGGCGCCTGCTTTTACCAGCTCACGTAATTTACGCAATGCAGGCAATGTCATTTTAACGGCGCTGCTGTCAAGCACCAGCACGCTGTAGCTCATACCGCCGGGCGTAATTAATTTACCGTCTTTTACCGACAACAAATTAATGAGCGCATAGGTATTGATGAAATCATAATTATATCCTTCGGGAATGGCAGGCGGCTTTTTACCAAACAGGTTGGTGATATTATTGTCTTCGCCATAATAATATAAAATATCAGCTACAAACCTACCCTGCTGTAATAAATAACTGCTGCGGGCTAAATAGTCGTTCCAGGGTTTTGCCTGCTCTGCCCATGTTTCGTGGCGGGTGTACCACTGACCGAAAGGCCCAAGGCCAAGGCCGGGAATTTTGTCATCTACCGGCTGGTGTGGTGAACAGTGAATCACAAAACGGTTCAACCCATTGGCCAGTTCCAGGTCTGCGCTTGCTTTTAAATTTCCGGGATAATAGGCCCATGCAGAACCGCCAACACCCAGGGCTGTCAATGATTCTGCCGCTACCAGGTTTTGTCCGTACAGGTGCGCAACCGATGCCGATTCCCGGATATCGATCGTATACCTTGTTTGGTTGTTTTGATTAATAACGGCATTAGGCGTCCACAGGGCAGACATGGGGATGGCGGCCGTTCTTTTTACGTCCATACCATCGCCAATAAATGCACGGCCATCTTCATGCGATTCAGAATAACGCTTCAGTCCGTACATTGTAAGGATATTGGTGAGTGCATCGTAATGATATTCGGCAACCAGCTCACCCAATGTTTTTCTGAAATCGAACAGAAACGCCTCGCTTGCTTCCGCGCTTGTAACGATGACGCCTGTTAATGCCGGCAGCCAGGGAATAAGGGAGTAACCACGGCGTTTTTGAAATTCTGCCGGCAAATTGGCTGTCCAGTTTTGTGCACCGGCTTCCCAACTGTCTGTTACCAGGTATTGAAAGGGCCCTTTGCTACCCATAAGGTTACCCGTGGCATTTTTATAGGGCGCCAAATACCTGGTGAAATAATTTTTAACGGCAACCGGGTCCAGCTTATCCACTTCCAGTCCGGATGCTGCGTATGAAGCCGGGTGGTTTATAGTACCGATCAATGAATACCCGAAACGTACAATTTTCCATTCCCCGCCTTCGGGGGCTGTCCAGTTTACCGTTCCGTCTGCGTTTAGTTTATCCGTGATATCAATCACATCGTTTACGGGTACAACGTCGTTACTGGCGGCGGTTGTTTTTTTATCTAATAAATTGCCTGCCGGTGCAAAGGCCGATTTTTCTTCAAACCTGTTTATCTGGTCGGCCGTATGCAAAACGAGCTCTGCAATCTCGGTACCTTCTACAATTCTTTTACTTTTATCGGCCAGTCCCATGGTAGCTGATCTGTTAAAGGGAGGCGGCGGATTTTTAACGGTAATGCGGAAATATGTTGCGGTGGTTGCCGGAACGGGAATAGTTTGCTGTAAAATAGCGCCGGGCGGAATGTAGGTGAGGAACCGGTAATGCACCCCGTCGTCACTTGCTTCCAGGGCGCGGCTGTCTGCGGGGTCTGCGCCCATACCGTACATACCAGGATTGCCGCCCCCCACCATAGTTACCGCTTTAATAGTTTGTGGCTGCGGAAAGGCAAACCTGATCCATGCATAGCCATTCACCGTGTCTTTGGGTAACAGAACACTTGTGCTCAGATCGCCATCGGTCAATTGTGATAATGTAAAATTATTGCTGCCCGATGTTACCACTGCACCTAAATCACTTAATGATCTATCGGCCGGCGGCAGCTTGTAGGCGAGCAGGGCTACATCTTTATAAAAGAGAAGGTCTTTTGAAATATCCATCTTTCGTTCGCCAAAAGGTTGAACGGGAATATTCTGAAATGGGCCTGTAACACCTGGTGCGGCTGCTATCTTAATATTGGCGGCGCCACCTTTTACCCGGGTTTCCGTCCACACAATTTTTTTCATCCCATCTTCCGGCTTCACCCAGGGGCCACCGGTTTCGCTAAACCCCGGCGAAGCGGCAATAGCCATTTCCAGTTTCAGGGAATCAGCCAGCCAGGCAGCGTATTTGAAAGCATCTACCCATTCGGGCGACATATAAGTAAGCGGCTTATCAACTATCTGCGACTTACTATTACGGCCCAGCTCCACCTCAAAATTATGAAACCCGCCAATGCCTACCCGCTGCATCCATTCCAGGTCTTTTCTTATACCGTCTTTGGTAATATTGCCATTCATCCAATGCCACCATACACGGGGTTTTGCTTCATTGGGAGGGGTGATGAAATTTTTATAGAGGCTATCTCCTTGTTGTGCATTTACTGTACTAACCAGAATGAATGCGGAAAATAAAGCTGTTCGGTACATGGGGGTAAGTTGATGAGTTGACAAGTTAACAAGTTGACAAGTTAACCCGTCAACCTGTTAACTTAATAAAATCAAAACCTAAACGCCGCACTCATAAAATATGCCCTCGGCGCTATGGCAACGGTTGAGTACGGTAAATTATTCTTAACAGCGTCCTGGTACATCTGTTTTGTGAAGCCTTGTCTGTCAAGCGCCGCATTGAATGAACCCGGCCTGCTCCAACTCATTACACCATACTTGTTGAAAATATTGTTGACCACCAGACTTAACGTGAAGCTTTTCGATACATCGTACCCGGTACTAAAATTGAACTGGCTGAATGACGGCAACAAAAATGCGTTGGCCACATTTGCCTGGCGCTTGCCCATAAACGACCAGGTAAGCTGCACATAGAATTTATTCAGGTTGTACGAAGACGTAACGTTTATTATGCTTCTGGCAATGTTATCAGTTTCATTACCTGAAAGCGTAGTAACCAGTGAATCATCCTGCGGACCATTGGCATTTGCCAGCCAGGTTTTAAAGTCTACCGCTTTTGATTTTTGCAGGGTAAGCACACCACGAACATTGAAGTGTTTGGCAAAGCCATAATCAGCTTCCACCTCTACCCCATACGTTCTGTATTTATTGAAAACCGGCGGTGGGTTATAACTGGTTTGATCGACATTTGTAAATGTTTGCAGGTTGGGCACATGGCTCAGCACACTGTAAAAAGGTGTTACAAATAAATTCAGGTTACCGGTTTTTGCTTTTATCCCAATTTCAAATTGAGTAACTTTTTGCGCCTGCGGGTCTAATGTTTTTACCAGAAAATCATTGGTTGAGTTGATATACAGATCAAGGTCAGGCGCTTTATTACCCTGTGAGTAGCGGCCGTATACGGAGAAGTGGTTATCGATTTTATAATTGAGGCCTGCTGAATAAGAAAAAGTATTTATGCTTCTGTCATAGTTGAAGGTTGCAGGCGTTGTTGCATAAGCATTGTCATATAAGGTGAGCGGGTCTTTATCGAGACCGCCGTTTGCATCCTGGTTAGCCACAGAAGGACTGTTGTACCCTTTTACTTTCTCTGTTTCGTAACGCACGCCCCAGTCTAAATTTAATTCAGGGGTTATTTGCCAGTTATGGCCAAAGAAAAAGGCCAATTGATTTTGGGTGGCATGGTTAACGGTTTGCCCTACCCTGTCTACGGTCATAACGCCATTTGAATTGGTGACCAAGGCAGTAGTGCCGTCGGGATTGGTACGGTTAATGCCCACTACCTGTGGCCTGGGTTCTACAGTAGCGAGGGCAAAGCCTATCCGTCCGTTCAACCTGTCTAAAGTCGATCTGCCATAAAACCCGCCGAAAGTGAAACTCATATTTTTCACTCTTTTGCTTAAAGAAAACTGGTCAAGCAATTCTTTTGTTCTATTACTGATAAACAGCAGGGGTTCATAGAACAATGAATTGGGCGCTACCTGGCTGCCGGGCAGATCACTTTTGGTTACGGTAAAATTACGGCCATCAACAGTGGCTACACTCGCCAGTTCCTGTCCGTTCTTCAGATCGCGGAAATGATACGTACCTGCCTGTCCAATCGTATTCATCCGGCTATAGATATTCAGGTCAGTCAGATCTATCGGATACACCGAGCCGTTGGTATTCCAGGTGGTGGTTTTATCGGAGTAACGCATGGCGTTATTAAACGACCAGCCTGTACCGAACCGCTGTTCCCAATTAAAGCCGGCAGATTTGTCTATTGAATGGATCAGCCCTTTGTTGTTGTAGGTACCACTTTGGCCGGTTTGGTTGATGTTGAAATTTTGCTGAATGGAAGGCATTAATACATTGGAAGTTTCTGAAAAACCGGGTGCAGGCTTAGGGTTTGTAAAACTAAGCGTGGGGGTAAATTCAAACCATCCGTTGTGGTCGTTCAGGTATTTGGCGTAAAATTTCAGCGAACCTGAGTTGTATTTTTTTACAATGTTGCCACGGAATTGCCCGCCATTGTTCATGGGGTACCCGGCATACCGGGCGCCTTCTGCATACCGATAAAAACCACCGGCATCCCAAAACCAGTTTTTACCCATTGGCCCGCCCACATTTACATCTGTACGGTAAAAACTGTTTTTGCCGTTACCTTCCAGTCCATATTTGGTCACTATCTCACCCTGTGTTTTTTCGCCGCCTTCTTTTGTTATATAGTTGAAAATGCCGCCCGGCGCATTAGCGCCCAGGATAGAAGCGGTACCGCCGCGAACGGCTTCTAACCGGCCTACAGTATTATCGGCACGAAGAAAGTAATCAGGGCCATAATTACTACAGGTTATGTTGGTTACCGGTAAACCGTCTTCCTGCATACTTACATAATAGTAACCAGAAGCGCCATCATTGGAGCCCACTGATACACCACGGGAATAAACCGTATTACGTACTTCACCGAGCGATGAGTTTACATATACACCGGGAACGTTCTTAAGAATGTCGGGGGCACTTACCAGCGCCATTTTAGATACCTGGGCGGAAGAAATAGTACTGATGGCTACAGATGCTTCCATCTTTTTTCGTTTGTCGAAGACGCCGGTAACCACTACCTGGTCTAAGGAACCGGCGGCCGGTTTCATTTCAACGGCCAACGAAAAAGTTGTTCCTTCCTTCAGGGTATAGCCGGCTAATGTTTGCGGCTCGTAGCCAACCATAGAGAACGAAAAATTATAAGGGCCGCCTGCCGGTACCCGTAAATTGAAAACACCTGCCGAATCTGTTTTGGTGCCTGAGGTAAAATTGGTTTTCTTATTACGCACAACAACCGAAATGTTGGCCAGCGACTCGTTATTGGGGCCTTTTACAATGCCTGTTACCGTACTGGAAGTTTCCTGTGCTTGGGAAACAAATGGATACAAAATTGAAACAAAAACAAACAGGGTTAATTGAACTGCACGAGAGTTTAGGAACTTTCGCTTCATATGGCTTATCGTTTTTTAAATAAATAATAAAGGCCTGGCTTTCCCGCTGCTGGCAGGATCAGTCACCCCACCAGCTGGCGGGATGCAATAATTTATGTTTGTTGATTTTACTTGCTTATAATATAAGCATTGTCCTTTTTGGTGATCGTCAGGTGATGAATCGTTCCAATTTCTTTCAGGATGGTTTCTAAAGAATCTGTTCGGTCATATTTCCGGGTGAAATAAATTTTCTGAACATCTTTTTTATCACAAATGATCTTCACGTTGTATAGGGCTGCCAGGTTATCGAACACATCTCCCAGCAACTGATTGTTGAACATGAAATAAGGTTTATCTGCTGTTTCAGGCAGGGCCGGATTATCGCCAGCCTGTTCCTGCTGCATGAGCTGCTCCGGAGCAGCCTGCTTGTTCAGGGTAAATGTTCGAAGGGCTGTTTTACTGCCATAAACAAATTCCTGGCCGGGCAGCAGATAAACATCCTTCTTCATTCGCCTGTTGGTTGTATCTACAGCCTTAATCACTACTTTACCTTCATACAGGCGCACAATAATATGACTGGTGTTTTTAAAACCGGTAATGGTAAATTCAGTTCCTATATCAGTAGTGGAAATATCACCGCTGGTTACTATAAATGGTCTTGTATTATCATGCACCACTTTGAAATACGCTTTACCAGTCAGCGTCATAGCCCGTTTTTCGGTAAACGGTTCGCGGTAAGTAACCTCACTGTTGTTTGCCAAAACGATCAAAGAGCCGTCTGCCAGGGAAATTCTTTTTTCTTTACCTGTAGTATTCACTTCATGCCGTACAACAAAAGCCGGGCTATCCTTCTTTTTCTCTGTATGCTGTACTACAGGGATAGCCGGTTTATTGTTGATGAAGAACTTCCAGCCCAAACCAATAACTAAAAGAAGGGAAGCTGCCACAGTTGCCGCTATCAATATCCGGTACACCCCTGGTTTGCGGGCCGTGTTTTCTGCTTCAACATCCTCGTTGGTTATATGTTGTTCAAGACGATCCCATTTCGCTTCCAGGTTCGCCTCATCTGTTATATATGCCAGGTCGTGCTTTATATCGGTCAGTTGCCAGGCCTTTTTTAAACGATCAAAGTAGCGCCGGTTCTCTTCACTGGTATTGAGCCAGTTTTCTACAAATGCTTTCTCCCCTGCTCTATCTTCATTAAACAAGTACCTGACCAAAAGTTCATCATATTGATTGTTGTCTTCCATGTGCACTGTATTATTTATACACCTGATGATTATTTTTTCCCTACAGCGAAAAAAAATATTTTTTACTTTTTAAATAAAAGCGTGACCGTCAACGCAATAATAAGGATAAGAAACCTCGACAGTTTTTCCTTCAACTTCGTCATAGCCCTGGTTATCTGGGTATCCACTGTTTTTACTGAGATGTTTAACCGGCTGGCAATTTCTGCATATTTCAACCCTTCATATTTTCTGAGTTCAAAGATGATACGCATCTGTTCTGGCAATTCTGCAATTGCTATATCAATAGCTGCACTCAATTCCTTTAGATCGATGCTATTAAAAGTTGTTTCTGAAATATCTTCAGCGGTTGTATTCAACAGGTGGGCGGCATGCTGTTGCATTACTTTTTCATGCCGTAAAGTATTTAAACTAAGATTGTCAACGATCTTATACAAATAAGCTCTTGGCGAGCTGTCAGGGTTAAGCGTTTGGCGGGTTTCCCACAATTTAATAAAGGCAGCATGTACTACATCTTCTGCCAAATAAATGTCGAAACCATATTTCAACCTGCAGTAAATACAAAGGGGTGGATAGTATTTTTTAAATAACTCCTTAAAGGCAACTTTATCAAACCATGTGTCATTGAAGCTCATTGGCAAGTGCGCATCTGCTCATCGCAGCGTTTTTTCTTGGGCTAAAGGTAAGGGTTCCTCCGCTTTTTCTATATAGGGCCCTTTATAAACGCATAAAGTCTTATAAAACAGTTGTTTTATAAGACTTTACTATAAAGAAAAGTGACCCGTTACTTTTAATTAAGGCCTCTGAACTCGCTTGGCGACTTCCCGGTCTTTGCCTTGAAGATCTTGGTAAAATGCGAAGGATGTTCGAAGCCCAGTTCATAAGCGATCTCGCTGATCGATCCTTCCGTTCCCCACAACAGCGACTTGGCCTTTTCTACCAGTTCCAGGTGTATATGTTCTACCGTACTTTTACCGGTCGATTTCTGCAGCAGGTCTGACAAATAATTAGGCGACAAATTCAGCCTGGAGGCAAACCAGGTAACAGGCGGCAGTCCAACCTCTATCAGGTTACGCTGACCGAAGTAATCTTTCAATAACAGCTCGAAGCGTTGAATAACGTCGGAATTCACCTTTGCCCGCGTATAGAACTGACGGTCGTAAAAGCGGTTGCAATAATTCAGCAGCAGCTCCACATTAGTAGCAATAAGCCCCTGGGTATGTTTGTCGATGGCATGCATGTATTCCCGGGAAATGTTGTCAACACAATCCCTGATGATCTTATCTTCCTCCTCAGAAACATGCAGCGCCTCGTTCACCTCATAGTGAAAAAAGGAATACTGATGCATCTTCTTGCCCAGGGCGGTGCCGTGCAGGAAGTCGGGATGAATGAACATAGCCCATCCCTCGTGTACATCACAGTCGGGCCCTGCCCCTATCACCTGCCCCGGCGCCGTGAACATCAGCGACCCCTCCCTGAAGTCGTAATGACTTTTACCATAAAACAGCAGCCCGTCAAACTTCTTACAGGAAATGGTATAGAACCCGAACCGGTACAAACCCTGGTACTCGGGCCGCTCCGTATAAAATTCCGTATGGTCAACAACACTGATCAGCGGATGCCTTGGCCGGGGTCGCTTCACCAAATCGTGCAGATCGCTGATAGACTCGATATTAACTATGGGCTGGGCTGCTTTTTTCATCATCTAAAATTAATTCGATAATTTGACAATGTGATAATTAGCTAATTCGATAATTCGATAATGGAAACGCCCCCTACTAACAAGCACTGTTTCATTACAAGCTCTGTATTCAATTATCCCATTATCCCATTATCACATTATCTCATTATCTCATTATCACATTATCACATTATCTCATTATCACATTATCTCATTAAATTCCTGTCTGGCTAATCATCATCTTTTTAAAATCCACATCGCTCAATTGGTGCCGGGCCTCCAGCATGGGAGCGGCATCATTGCCTGAAGGATAGCGCAGTTTTTCTGTGCCGTCTGAAACCGCTTCATAAATAACGTCTGCCACCTCGCCAATGTTTTCCGACATGGGCCATGTATCCAGCTTTGAAATAAATCCGTCAAACGGTTGCTGGTAGCCATTGAGCCCGCCCGTTCCATACAGTGCCATGGAGCGGCCCGCAAAATTGGTCTTATAGCCGCCGGGCTCTACTATCTTCACCCGGATACCGAAAGGTTCCAG
>Ga0209646_1000756_pt1 | contig 11207 bp, 7 predicted proteins | sample AraplaL_Col_mTSA_FD_184259 | JGI IMG/M metagenome (GOLD analysis project Ga0209646, IMG submission 184259) | Arabidopsis root microbial communities from the University of North Carolina, USA - plate scrape CL_Col_mTSA (SPAdes) (version 2) | ecosystem: Host-associated > Plants > Roots >...
CATACCTTTGATGCCGATGTAAGGCCGGTGAAAGTGTGTTCGGGCTTTAGGGTAGTCTCGCTTATCCATACACTTTCGGGTGTTAGCGGGTCATTGGTGATCTGGTGTACGTAAGCCCTTGCCTTTGTTACCTTTCTTACCCGGGTGGTAACCTGACCAGGCATGGCCATTTCGGCTTGCAGCTTCTGTGGCGCTTTCTGCGAACTGCTTTTTTCAGCGCTTATATCAAAACCACTGCTTAAAAGCATGGCTTTATCGCCTTTGCAGGTTTGCGTTACGTAATGCGCCAGCTCTGTCAGCAATTGCCGCAGTTCGGCTTGTTTGTTGTCTTTGATAGCAACCTTTTCCCGGTCCCGGCCGCCGGCAGCTGATAAAGCCACCATGTATACTTCCAGCTTATTTTCAATTTCTGTAAAAGCTGGTGTTGGGTTAGGAAATTGAGCATTGCCTTTTAAACTGTCTAAAATGCGGCGGGTTATTTTAACCAGATCGCCGGCGCTACAGTAAATAAATGTTAAGATGATCTTTACCTTTTTCATGATTATTAATTTTAAATTTTTGAAAATAGAAATACCAAAACGCGCTATTAAATCAGTACCTGAAACCAATTGTATTGGCCAATAATTACAACGGAGTGTATTACCGCCGTTGTTGTAGGTCAAAAATAAATGAGGAAGCAAATGAGATGCGAGCCGTTTGGAATTCGGTGGTAGATTTTTGGTATTCGTACGGTTTTGGCCGGAATTCGGAAAGTGATAGGTACGGTTATACATGGTTTACGTTCTCTGTACGCGGTTAAGCAGCATTGACTAAGAGTAACAAGTAGGCGCAGTCCCCACTCACGTTATGTACCAAACAAATTAACCCGGCATAACGGTGCTTTAGCGATAAAGTGCGACACTTAAAAGATTAAGTGATAGCAAAATTGAATTTGAGTATCGACAAATTAAATTGGTGTATCAACTAATCGGAAAAGTGTATCATTTAACTTCTTAAATGATACCCAAATAGAATTTGAGTATCAACAAATCAAATTAGTGTATCAACTAATTTAACAAGTGTATCATTTAAGAAATTAAGTGATAGCAGAAAGAAATTTAGGTATTATGAAATCAGATTTGTGTATCAACAAATCCCATTGGTGTATCAACTAATTTAACAAGTGGATCATTTAAAAATTTGCAGATTGCATTTCTGCCTAAGCCTTATATGTAGAATGAGTAAAATAGTATATTTGTTGCCGTTTATAAGCTTCCAACCAAATTTTTCTCCATTTCTGAAAGCATTCTGACTGTACAGTCAACTTGAGATTTTCTGCAAATACTAAATTTTTTATGTAACTGGAATGTTGCCTTAATGAAATAATTTACCTCAATTAATTCATAATCAACATCTTGCTTATGTAACTGTCATGTAACTAAACATTCAAAAGACTGTGGATAACTCAATTGAGCATAAAATTATCATGCTGTTAAACAAAAGTTTGGGAGCCTTACCGCAGGAGTTAAATGAACTTGACTGGAAAAGTGGATTATCAACTAAAAATGAAAGGTTGGCGGCTCATATCTCAGCCTTCAGTCACATACCTGGTGGTGGATTTATGATTTTCGGAGTCAATAATGACATTACCTTATGTAATATAGCAAAGGAAGAGGCCGATGTTATTGTACAAAAGCTTACCAATATTGCTCAAAATTCCCTTTCAACTGTTATAACTATTGAACATATTCCAATTGAATATAGGGGATTTTGGTTACTGGCCATACATATTAAAGAAAGCCCGGTAAAACCAGTGCATTTAAGAAGCGGTGATATGTATAGTTGTTTTAAAAGGTCAGGTGGAACAACTATAAAAATGTCTGCTGTAGAAGTTAAATGTCTTGTAGCTACATCTTATAACATGTCTTTTGAAGATCAAATTTCAATTCCAAATATTAAGACAGATCTAGTGATTGAATTACTTGATGTTGAAACTTACTTTAGATTAATCAATAAACCGCATCCTTCTAATCTGCAAGGATTGGTGGATGCTCTTATAAAAGAGGCATTGTTAACCCGAGGAAGTAATTCCGATTATAACATTACTAATTTGGGGAGTATTTTGTTCACCCGCAATATGAATGATGTAAAAAGAATAAGCAGGAAGGCCATTCGCGTAATAGTTTATAAAGATGCGAGCAGGCTTCATGCTATCCATGAGCAAGTTGAAAAAAGAGGCTATGCGTCGAGCTTTGAAGGGTTAATTGATTATATTATGTCAATGACACCAACAAATGAAGTTATACAAACAGCTTTAAGAAGTGAAATTAAAATGTATCCGGAGGTTGCTCTTCGGGAATTTGTTGCCAATGCATTGATACATCAGGACTTTAGCCAGGAAGGAAATGGAGTAATGATTGAAATATTTCCGGAAAGGATTGAAATTACTAATCCTGGCTCTCCACTTGTTGATACGGATCGTTTTATTGATACTCCACCTAAATCTCGCAATGAAGCGTTAGCTTCACTCATGAGACGATTGTCAATATGTGAAGAAAGAGGCAGCGGGGTCGATCGCGCGATTTCTGCCATTGAAGCGTGGCAGTTGCCTGCGCCAAAATTTTTGCGGACCGATGAGTATACAAAGATAATTATGTTTGCCCCTCAAATCTTGTCAAGAATGGTTAAGGAAGACAGGATAAGAGCGTGTTATCAGCACTGTGCATTAATGTATGTATCTGGTCAAATAACAAATAACCAGAGCGTAAGAAAGCGTTTTAATATTGCTGAGAAAAATTATCCTATGGCTTCACGAATATTATCCGAGTCGGTTGAAGCCGGTTATATCAAACCAACAGATCCTGATAACCAATCGAAAAAGCATATCTCCTACATTCCTTTTTGGGCCTGATGTCTTAATCCTAAAACTTAATCTTCAACCCATACTCCTTCTTCAATGTCAACAACGCTTCTGCATTCCCTTTAGCATCATCAACAGGGTGATGGGTATGTTTCGTTTTACGCAGGTGTTTAAAATTCTGAAAGGTGTCTTTTACCAGTCCTTTGTACAAACTACCCAGGTTTTGGGAACTAAACCCAAACGGATTGGCCTGGGTAAAATGATGAAAATACCAGCAGATAAACATCCAGTCGAAACCATTATTATCGCTGATGAATACCGGTCTGTCTTTCGCCACAGTTTTTATCCAGGCAGCGAAGTTTGTCATCACCGTTTGGGGATCATCAAATGCCAGCGTTTCTTGTCTGGTGAATCCGGAAACAGCCAATGCCTCCGGTATATATTGTTCAGAAATGGGTTTCAATTGTCCATAAAATGTTTTATCCAGCTGTTCATCAACCAGCACAGCGCCAAAAGAGATCATGGAGTAATCACCAGGTATGGGGCCATCCGTTTCTACATCAACCATTATATAGGCCATATAATTATTTCTTTTAATCTGCTATTCGCGGCCAAAATAATAAAAATTGGTGCATATTGCTAATTAATGAATAAAGCACTTCTAATATGACTGTAAAAACGATTGCCGCTTTTTTGTTATTCGTCTGCCTCACAATAAATATTTCCGCTCAAAACAACCAACCCTGGAAGGGTAAGAAATGCGCCGTAGTGTTAACCTACGACGATGGATTGGATGTTGACATCACCAATGTACTTCCTGCGTTAGATTCCCTGGGGCTGAAAGCCACCTTTTATGTGGCCAACTACCAGGGACATTTGCAATCACAGATCCCGGCCTGGCGCGCTGCCGCAGCCAAAGGCCATGAGCTGGGCAATCATACCCTGTTTCATCCCTGTGAAGGAGGCAGGCCGGGAAGAGAATTTGTATCTGCCGATTACGACCTGAACAATTACTCCATGCGCCGCATCACCAATGAAATTCTGGCCATGAATGCAGTACTGACTGCCATTGATGGAAAAACAAACCGCACTTTTGCTTTTCCCTGCGGCGATAATAAAATTCATGATACGGCGTATCTTGATTCCATGCGAAAGGATTTTACCGGCGCGCGCGGCGTGGCAGGCACCATTCCCACCATTGACAATATTGACCTGTACAATTTGCCCGGTTATGGCGCAATGAATAATTCAGGCGAATCTATGATACAATGGGTGAAGGAAGCCGAAGCCAAACAGGGGCTGCTGGTGATCGTTTTCCATGGTGTAGGCGGCGGGCACGACTTGAACGTTTCTCTGCCTGCGCACAGTCAACTGCTGCATTACCTGAAGCAACATGAAAAAGACATCTGGATAGCTCCCATGGTTGAAGTGGCTGCCTACATTAAGGATAAACAGAAAAAGAGATCCTGATCTGTTTAATATCCTTTGTGTCAATAAAGACCATTTCAAAATGAAAAAGGTCTATATTGAAATGATATACTTTTTATTGATCCCGGGGGGTGCATTTATTATCACAAATCCCTTCAAACCCTTATCTGCATTGCATTCTGCTAATGCTGCTTCTGTTATCAGAGCAACCGGTATGTTTTTGGCATCATGAGCATATGATTATGAAAACATACCACTTGTTATTTATCGCATTACTGCTTGTGCCGGGAATCACCACGCGCCTAAAGGCGCAGGATTCAACAAGCTCAAAAATACCGTTCAGTGATATTGAAACGAACTGGCAAAATGGTAGCGACCGGCGCGACTCATCCGTTTTTCACGGCATATACTTTATTCCCAGTATTATGGCAGACGTGAATTACACGCACTCCTTTAATAAACCTATCGATAATACGGTAGTGGGTTCCACGGCCCTGGCCCGTAATAACGAAGTACAATTGTCGCAGCTGAGCCTGGGCGGTGATTTTACCTATCAAAACGCAAGGGCAAGAGTGATGTTGCAGTTTGGAACAAGGTCTATTGTAGTGCCCAGGAACGATGTGAGCCCTTACCGCGGGCAATATCAGTTAGCCAATGTATACCGCTACCTGAGTGAGGCATACGTTGGTTACCACTTCAACAAGTGGTATGGTATTAATGTAGATGCCGGGTTGTTCATGTCGTACATTGGGTTGAACTCTTATTACCAGGTGGAGAACTGGGAATACCAGGCTTCCTATACCTCTGATAATACACCCTGGTTCTTCAATGGGGTGCGTATTCAGATCTTCCCTGCCAAACACCTTAAAATAGAACCCTGGATCATCAATGGCTGGCAAAGCTATGGCCGGTTCAACAAGCAGCCGGGCGTTGGTGCTAATATAACCTGGAACCCAACCAGCAACTTTAAGATATTGACCAATGATTACTATGGCGCCGATGCCGGTGGTCTTCCCGGAAGAAAAAGATTTCATTCAGACAACAGCATGCTGGTTAGATATTTTAATAACCCCAAATCAGAAGGTATTAGCAAAATGGCGCTGTCCCTTACCGGCGACATTGGCTTTGAAAAAGGCGATGGCGTAAATGGGTTCAAAAGCGATGATAAAAAGGGACCTGCCCAATATTTTATGAGCTCTATGATCTACAATCGCATTTGGTTCGCCCAAAACAAACTTGCCTGGACAATAGGCGGCGGTATTATGAATAACCCTGGTCGTTATCTTGTACTGTATCCTACCGGTCAGGCAAGCCCTTTACCCGACCCCAACAATCCTACACAAACCGAAGGGAAATATCCTTTCAGTGCCAATCCCGGCGATCAGTTCAAAGCGTGGGATTGTTCAACCAATTTCGACTTTATGCCTAATCAAAGCCTGCTCTTTCGCATAGAGTATGTACACCGGCATGCCAACGTACCTTATTTTGCCGGCGCGGGTGGTGTTACTTCACCCAATGGATATACAACCACTCCATTGCCTGATGACTGGCGCCCTGACCTGGTTAAATCTGAAGACAGGATCATTTTTGCCCTGTTGTTCCGGTTATAAATTTTGCACCATTTTTCGTTGTTTAGACAGGCCCTTGTCATTCCTGATGGGGGCCTTATTCATTTTACTGCTTTCACTTCCTCTCTTTATTTAGAATGATAATATTGTTTACTAAAATGACAATTCCCGAAAAAACGACGGTTTAATTCGGCGGTAGCTTTATTGTACAAACCTTACACTCCAATTTTTAAATCACCTTATTAATTAACGCCGGTTCTTTCTTTAGCAGAAAGTAGCCGTGGCAAATTATTGCCTTTATGAAAAAGATTGACTGCCGCAGGAAGCCCTCCTGCCGTTTTATTTTTGCTGTACTTCTTTTTTTAACTGCTCTGCAAATTACTTTCTCCGGTTCAGCGTATGCACAATCGTTGGTGGTAACCGGTACCATCAAAGACGACATGGGAAATGTTCAGGAAGGCGCCGTGGTAAAAGTTAAAGGCAGCGATAAGGCTGTTACAACAGATAACAAGGGCAGGTATACGATTACCGTGCCGGGCCCCGGAGCTGTGCTGGTGTTTACTTTTGTTGGTTATAAAACTGTGGAAGAAACGGTAGGGCAGCGCAAACAAATTGACATTGCCATGGAGTTAACCGGCGGCAAACTCGACGATGTGGTAGTGGTGGGTTATGGCACTCAAAAGAAGAAAGACCTTACAGGCGCCATTGCCACCGTAGGCAGTGCTGAATTGAACAAGCGGGTGGCTACTGACCCTACTCAGTTGTTGCAGGGGAAATTGCCTGGTCTTTCATTAACGCAGTCGTCAGGTGAAGCGGGTAATGAAAATTTTGTACTGCGCATAAGGGGATTGGGAACGAACAGCTCTGCCGGCAGCAGCCCATTGATTATTGTAGATGGTTTGCCAGGAAGCCTTACCAACCTCGATCCGCAGAATATTGAATCCATTACCCTGTTAAAAGATGCCGCATCCGCCGCCATTTATGGTACACGCGCTGCCAATGGCGTTATACTGGTTACTACCAAACAAGGCGCCAATGGAAAATTTCAGTTGAGCTATGATCTCAACGTTGGTATCACCCGCCCTACGGCGCTGCCTAAAAACCTGGTGTATAATTCTGCTACCTACATGGAAATGTATAACCAGGCTGCCATCAACTCTAAAGTTACAAACCTATACACCCAGGCGCAGATCGATGCGTATAAAAATCCATCAGATCCCAATTTATACCCCAATGTGAATTGGCTCGATATTTTAATGAGAACAGTAACCACGCAAACGCACCATATAGGCATGACGGGCGGCCGCAATGGTACTACCTATAATGTAGGCTTGGGCTATGTAGATCAACCCGATATCATGATCGGTTTTTCGTATAAAAAATATAACCTGCAGTTCAACCTCAATTCAAAAATAAATGACTGGGCTACTATCGGCGGCAGCATGACGTTCAACTATGGTAAAAGACTGTATGCATCGCGCGGCAGCCAGGACCAATTCATATCTGCCATGTCGCAGGAACCCATGACCGGGCCCACATTGCCCGATGGCAGCGGCCGCTATGTAAATTCGATATATCCCAACGTACAGGGACCCAATAAAAACCCGGTTGCCATTGCCGAAAATGCATTGGTCAATAACCTGGATTATTATTTTCAAAACAACATATACATAAACATTCGTTTGCTGAAGGGGCTCGAGTGGAGAACAAGCGGCGGGTTCAATTATGATTTTCAGAAAACCAAAGACTTTAAACCGGTCATTAACCAGTATAACTGGTTTGCCGGCCCCAACGATGCACCGGAACGCACCCTCGATGTAAACGGACAGGGCATGACGGTAACCGACAATAATTATATTTACCCAGTAGGTTATACGCAGTTAACCTATAACAAAGAGATCGGTAACCATAATTTCAAAGCATTAGCCGGTACACAGGCTGAATACAATAAAACCGAAGTACTGACTGGTAGCCGTAATACACCCTTTTCCACCAATCAATTAGATGAATTGAGTGCAGGGCCATCGGGCTCTCAGCTGGCAACCGGAACCTCTTCAGAATGGTCGTTGCGTTCTTATTATGGCCGGTTGAATTATGATTATGATGGTAAATATTTGTTTGAAGCCAATGCCCGGTACGATGCTTCTTCGCGCTTTCCACCCCAAAGTAAATGGGCCTTGTTTCCTTCTTTCTCTGCCGGCTGGTTAATGACCCGCGAAAAATTCCTGGATCATATACCCTGGTTAAATACACTAAAGCTGCGTGGTTCCTGGGGGCGGCTGGGTAACCAGAATATTTCAAACTATCCCTATCAGCTGGTGTATTCAAATTTAAATGCTTATAATAATAGTATTCAATACGCGTATTCTTTTGCTGGTAATTCCTTAAATGCCGGCGCTGCTTTAAACGCACTCACCGACCGGAATATTCATTGGGAGAACACCCGCGTGGTTGATGTGGGTATAGATGTAACCGCGTTCAGATCATTGAATGTAACGTTCGATTGGTACAATAAATTCACCTACGATATTCTGGCAACGCCTGCCATACCGGCCTATGTAGGTCTTAGCGCCCCTACCATTAATAACGGGCAAATGAGGAACACTGGGTTTGAGGCCTCTGTACAATATACAGGTAAGGTGGCCGATGTTAATTATTCAGTGGGCGGAACTTTCCAGACCAATAAAAATACCCTGGTAAAATATGGCGCTCAACAGATCAATACCGGCAACAATACCATTAACGTTGAAGGCCAGCCTTACGGCAGTTTTTATATGATGAAATATGCCGGCATTTTCCAAAGTGTTGATGAAATTAATAAATCACCTAAGCAGCAGTTCAATCCACAGCCCGGTTTTTTGAAGTTCGAAGATGTGAATAATGATGGCACAATTGATTCGAAGGACCGCGTGATAGTGCCGGGTGTTTTTCCCAAATTTGATTATTCTTTCAATGCCAGCGCTTCCTGGAAAAATTTTGATATGACCATTTTTTTGTACGGTTCATATGGTCAGAAAATATACGCCAACGGCTGGGGCGTACAACCATTTAATCAGGGTTCGCCGCCCACGTATGACTGGTTAAATGCCTGGACGCCTTCGAACCCAAGCACCACTATGCCCCTGATCTATTTAACAGGTTCTACCAGCGATGCCAACAGTAATATAGGTTCCGCTTCTTCTTATTATTTAAAAGACGGTTCCTTTTTACGTATAAAAAATCTGCAGGTAGGTTATACATTGCCGAAAAACATTACAAAGCGTATTGCCATGAGCAGTTTGCGGGTGTTTGCCTCCGGCGACAACCTGGCCACCTTTACCAAATTCAAAGGCCTTGACCCCGAACGGGTACCCAGCAGCAGCAACAACCGGTATGTGGTGCATCCGCAGAACCAGGTATTCTCTTTTGGTGTAAAAGCTGTTTTTTAAAAATTTAAAACCTGCCGCAAATGAAATCTTTCATCCGATATAGTGCTGTTTTTTTAGGATTATTAATGCTTACCGTAAGTTGTAAGAAAGATTATTTAGAAAAGAATCCTACAGACCAGTTGCTCAGTGAAAACTTCTGGAAAACCCAGGCCGATGCCGACATAGCGCTTACAGGTATTTATAGCTACCTTATTCAGGGCTATAATTACACGAATTCAAACAATACCGGCCAGGGCTGGGGAGCGGGCACGCCTTACTGGGAAACGCTTACCGATAACGCTTTCAGCTCTGCGTTTCAGAACGTAGCCAAAGGCACTATAGAAGCCACTACCGGTACCATTCAGTCAGATGCGTACAATACTTCCTACAAAGCGATACAGGCCTGTAATATTTTTCTGGCCAATATCGGCAATGTGCCATTGTCGCAGGCAACCATGAACCAATACATTGGTGAAGTGCGTTTTATTCGTGCTTATTACTATTTCTTACTGGCTCAGTTATATGGCGATGTAGTATATTATACAAGGCCAATTGGCAATGCAACAGTCGATCCGGAAGCTTATCAGTTGGGAAGAACACCCAAAGCCCAGGTGATCGATTCAGTGATCAGTGATCTTAATTTTGCCATAAATAATTTACCTGATATCGTTTACACCGGCCATGTGGTAAAAGGCACTGCCTTAGGTTACCTGGCAAAAGTATATCTAACACAAGGGAATTGGCAAATGGCGGCCGGCACAGCGAAAACTATTATTAATAGTAATAAGTTCAGCCTGTTTACCGGCGGATACCGTGGTTTGTTTTTGAAACCTTCTCAAACCAATAATTCCGAGATCCTGTTTTCTGGCCGCTACCAGGTGCCCAATGCGTATAGTCCGGCTGAATACCTGTACACGTACAGCGGCAGTTTTCAGCCATTGAAATACCTGGTTGATGATTATGAGTGTGTAGATGGGCTGCCCATCTCCGCTTCTCCTTTGTATGATAAGAACAACCCTTATAATAACCGCGACCCGCGCCTGCTGGCTACTATACTAACGCCCGGTGTTTTATATAAGGGCGGTATTCCATTTGTGCCTTCACAGATCGGCTCTCAATCAGGATTTCTGAATAAAAAAGGAGTAGACAGTACCCGCGCTACTGTAATAGGCACCCAAAGCGATCAGGACTGGGTGTATTTGCGGTATGCCGAGATCTTATTGATGTATGCTGAGGCCCAGAATGAATTAACTGGTCCGGATGCTACCGTTTATGATGCCATAAACTCAATAAGGGCAAGGCCCAGTGTAAACATGCCGCCTTTACCTGTTGGTTTATCCCAAGCCGATATGCGCACCCGCATTCGTCATGAAAGAAGAATAGAACTGGCGCTGGAAGGCCAACGGTATTTCGACCTGAAGCGATGGAAGACCGACAGAACCATTATGCTCACCATCAAAGACCCAACTGGTAGTACCAACAGAACTTTCCCGCTGCGCGATACCCTATGGCCGGTACCGCAATCGGAGATGGATGTTGCCATCACCTATGGCAATACGAATTTTAAACAAACGCCGGGGTGGCAGTAAGAAGTAGAAAGTAAGAGGTAGGAAGTAAGAAGAACCCTTATTCGTATTTCCTACCTCTTACTTCTTACCTCGTATTTCTTTCCCTATGTTTGAAATCGCAACTAATTTATTTCGGTATGAAAATTCAACAAAAAGTTAACGAGGTTCACCTCCGGCTGTATACCTAGTTTTTTCCGTAACCGGTGGCGGCCCAGTTCAACGCCTTTTATAGTAATGTTCATGATCTGCGCTATTTCCTTGCTGGTAAGGTTCAACCGTAAATAGGCACAGAGTTTCAGGTCGCTGGCAGTGAGGTAAGGATACGTGCTTTTTAACGATACCAGGAAATTACTATGCACCTTATCGAAGTGAACGGCAAATTGCTCCCAGTTCTTTT
>Ga0209646_1000760_pt1 | contig 11160 bp, 10 predicted proteins | sample AraplaL_Col_mTSA_FD_184259 | JGI IMG/M metagenome (GOLD analysis project Ga0209646, IMG submission 184259) | Arabidopsis root microbial communities from the University of North Carolina, USA - plate scrape CL_Col_mTSA (SPAdes) (version 2) | ecosystem: Host-associated > Plants > Roots >...
CAGGGCTTCCACGCGCTCGGCATCCACCGTGCCGCCGCCGGCCTGTTTGAACCAGGCTTCCGGATCCTGCTGCAGCAGCCCCAGCGCAGCGCCGGCGCCGAGCAAGGCGGCCTTGGCGGCAGCGCTGGGTGCCTGCCGTGCGGCATCGGCCAGCGTCGACAGCTCCGCCAGCGCCTGCGGCGTGTTGAGGTCATCGCACAGGGCGGCTTCCACGCGCTCGGGCACTGGCAGCGGTTGCTTCGTATCCACTGGGATGTCACCCAGCTCGCGTAGCACGCGGTACCAGCCATCCAGCGTACTGATTGCCTGGGCAATGGCCGCATCCGACCAGTCCAGCGGCTGGCGGTAGTGGCCGCGCAGCAGCAGCAGGCGCAGCGCCTCATGCGGATGGTGCTTGAGCAATTCGTGCACCAGCAGCACGTTGCCCAGCGACTTGGACATCTTGCGCCCGTCGAAGGTGAGCATGCCGTTGTGCAGCCACCAGCGCGCAAACAGCTTGCCGCCGTGGGCGCAGGTGGACTGGGCGATTTCGTTTTCGTGATGCGGGAACTGCAAATCCACGCCACCGGCATGGATGTCGATGGTTTCGCCCAGGTGCGCGGCGCTCATCGCCGAGCATTCGATATGCCAGCCGGGTCGGCCGCGGCCCCAGGGGCTGTCCCAGCCGGGCAGTTCCGGCGTGGAGGGCTTCCACAACACGAAGTCGGTAGGATTCTTCTTGTACGGCGCCACTTCCACCCGCGCGCCGGCGATCAGTTCGTCGGTGTCGCGGCCGGACAGCGCGCCGTAGGCGGGGTAGGCGGCCACGTCGAAAAGCACGTGCCCCTCGGCCTCGTAGGCGTGGCCGTTGCCGATCAAGCTCTGGATCATCTCGATGATCTGGTCGATGTGCGCCGTCGCGTGCGGCTCGACGTCCGGCGCGGCGTTGCCCAGTTGGGCCATGTCCTCGCGATAGGCCTGGGCAAAACGGGTGGTGATCTGGCCGATCGGCACGCCTTGCTCGAGTGCGGCGGCGTTGATCTTGTCGTCCACGTCGGTGATGTTGCGGGCGTAGACCACGCCTGGGAAATGCCGGCGCAGCAGCTTCACCAGCACGTCGAACACCACCGGGCCGCGCGCGTTGCCGATATGCACGTAGTTGTAGACCGTAGGCCCGCACAGATACACCGTCACCCGGTTCGGATCGAGCGGCGAAAAGGGCTCGATGCGGCGGCTGAGGCTGTTATGGAGCGAGATTGGCATGGCGGTGGTATGGTCGGGTCAACGAACCCGGCATCTTATCAAGCTCTTGCGGCAGTGCCGACGAAAATCCCCGCCAAGTTTCGGCAACAGGCCGGGAACAAGGCACTAAGTTGCGGCAGTTCTAAGCGTGGATTCAGAGTGAATTTGCTGCAATTTCAACCAGCACGATGCGCCATCATTCCTCTTTAAGGAGGCTGTCCATGAATAACAAGATGTTGTTGGTCCCCTTGCTTGCGCTGGCCGTGACGTCCACCGGCGCGATGGCGCAGCAAGGTGGATATCCGCCTCCGCCGCCTCCCGGCGCTCCCGGGGCAGGCGCCGACAATGCGCACTATGCCTGGGCCGATGTGCTGCGTGTCGACCCGGTCTACGGTGTGGCCCGTACGTCCACGCCCAGCACCCAGTGCTATGACCAGCAGGTCGTGCAGCAGACGCCGGGCAACAAGGGCGTCGGCACCGTGCTCGGCGCAGTGGTCGGCGGCGTGCTCGGCAGCACCATCGGCCATGGTCGCGGCAATACGGCGGCGATCGTGGGCGGTGCCGTGGCGGGCGGTGCGGTCGGCAATTCGGTCGCCAGCGGCGGCCAGACCTACACCAGCAACCAGACCGTATGCCAGCCGGTGACCCAGGTCAGCGAGCAGCGCCAGATCATCGGTTACGACGTGGAATACCGCTATCACGGCGACGTCTACATGTCGCGCCTCAGCTACGACCCGGGCGAGCGCCTGCGCGTGCGGGTCAGCGTCTCGCCCGCCGACTGACCGGGGCTGCCGTTCCATCGCAAAGGCGGTCGCGTCCCTAGACGCGGCCGCCTTTCTTTTTGGCGTGAATTTTTCTGTTGCACGGCAGCGAAAATCCCGTCATGATTGGGATTCAACCGCCCGGACCTTTCATGTCTTCAGCCGTCTATACCGCTACCGTGCTTACCAGTGCCCGCATGGCCGCTGGCATGACTTCGCGTGCGCGTCGACCGATGAATCGACATTCGGCCGGGTAGGCTGTCGCCACGTTGCATGTGTCATACGACGACGAAACCCGGCCCTTGTGCCGGGTTTTTTGCTTTTCTGACTGGAGTTAACGATGTCACTTCGTCATTTCCTCACCACCCAGGATTACAGCCGCGCCGAAATCGATGCGCTGCTTGAGCAGGCCGCTGCCTTCAAGCGCTCGCCGCGCGGCCAGCAGCTCGCGGGCAAGTCGGTGGCATTGCTGTTCTTCAATCCTTCGATGCGCACGCGCACCAGTTTCGAACTGGGGGCGTTCCATCTGGGTGGACATGCCATCGTGCTCTCGCCCGGCAAGGATGCATGGCCGATCGAATTTCGCCCCGGCGTGGTGATGGACGAGGAACCGGAAGAACACATTGCCGAAGTGGCGCGCGTGCTGAGCCGTTATGTCGACCTGATCGCCGTGCGCGCCTTCCCCAAATTCAAGGATTGGTCGGTGGATCGCGAGGACGCGGTGATCAAGGCGTTTGCCCAGTACGCCACCGTGCCGGTGATCAACATGGAAACCATCACTCATCCTTGCCAGGAACTGGCGCATGCGCTGGCGTTGAAGGAACGCTTCGGCGACCTCACCGGCCGCAAGTACGTACTCACCTGGACCTATCATCCCAAGCCGCTCAACACCGCGGTGGCCAACTCTGCCTTGCTCATCGCCACCAAGATGGGCATGAACGTCACGTTGCTGTGCCCGACGCCCGACTACGTGCTGGACGAGCGCTACATGGCCTATGGCGAGCAGAACGCGAAGGCAAACGGTGGCTCGCTCACCGTCAGCCACAACATCGAAGAAGCCTATCGCGGCGCCGACGTGGTCTACGCAAAAAGCTGGGGCGCCTTGCCGTTCTTTGGCCGCTGGGAACAGGAAAAGCCGATCCGTGACGCGCACCAGCATTTCATCGTCGACGAGGCGAAGATGGCGCTTACCAACCACGGCGTCTTCAGCCACTGCCTGCCGTTGCGCCGGAACGTCAAGGCCACCGATGCCGTGATGGATTCGCCCGCCTGCATCGCCATCGACGAAGCCGAGAACCGCCTGCACGTGCAGAAGGCGGTGATGGCTTCGCTGATCGCACAGCGCTGAGCCGCTTCGTGTACCTGCCCAAGTCCTTCCACGAGACGCGCGTCGACGTGCTGCATGCGCTGATGCGCGACTATCCGCTCGCCACCCTCGTCATGCAGGGAGACGACGGCCTGGCCGCGAACCATGTTCCGCTGCTAGTGGCTGGCGATACCTCGCTGCATGGGCATGTTGCGCGCGGCAATGAATTGGCCAAGGCCGATGGCGCGCCGGTGCTGGCGATCTTCCATGGCGTGGATGGCTATGTCAGCCCGAACTGGTATCCCAGCAAGCACGAGACCGGGCGCGAAGTGCCCACCTGGAATTACGCGGTGGTACACGTGCGCGGCCACTTGCACGTGGTGGAAGACCCTGCGTGGCTGCGGCAACTGCTGGAACGGCTCACTGATCGCCATGAAGCCGCGCAGCCGAAACCCTGGCAGGTCAGCGATGCGCCGGAAGACTACATCGAAAAAATGCTGCGCATGATCGTGGGCATCGAGATCACGATCGAACGCATCGAAGGCAAATTCAAGCTGAGCCAGAATCATCCGGATGCCAACCGCGCAGGCGTGCTGAAAGGCCTGGCCGAACGCGGCGGCAGGCGCGATGCCGAACTGGCCGAGGCGATGCAACAAAGCGAGGAGCGCCGGCATGGGCGATAAGCAGCACGCATACGCCGTTCAAGTGGTATGGACCGGCAATCACGGCAGCGGCACCCGAACCTACCAGGGTTACGGCCGCGAGCATGACATCCATGTCGCCGGCAAACCGGTCATCGCCGGCTCTTCCGACGCGGCCTATCGCGGCGATGGCAGCAAGCACAACCCGGAAGACCTGCTGGTAGCGTCACTGTCGAGCTGCCACATGCTCTGGTACCTGCATCTCGCCGCGGTCGCCGGCGTGGTGGTCACCGCCTATGTCGACGAGGCGGTGGGCAGCCTGCTGGATCGTGGCAACGATGGCCGCTTCACCGAAGTCGTGCTGCGTCCGTGCGTCACCATCAGCGCCAGTAGCGATGCGGATATGGCCAAACGCGTGCATGACGACGCGCACCACGCCTGCTTCATCGCCAACTCCGTCAATTTTCCAGTGCGGTGCGAACCGCGCATTGTCATCGAATCCGTGTAAACAACCTTTCTTTTGGATCTCGCATCATGAGCAAAGACATCGTTCTGGCCTTCTCCGGCGGTCTCGACACCAGCTTCTGCATTCCTTACCTGCAGGAGCGCGGCTGGGCCGTGCATACCGTGTTTGCCGACACCGGCGGTGTGGACGCAGAGGAGCGCGCTTATATCGAAGCGCGCGCCAATGAATTGAGCGTGGCCAGCCATGTCACCGTCGATGGCGGCCCGGCGATCTGGAACGGCTTCGTGAAACCGTTCGTATGGGCGGGCGAGGGCTACCAGGGGCAATATCCGTTGCTGGTATCGGACCGCTACCTGATCGTGGACGCTGCGCTCAAGCGCTGCGCCGAGCTGGGCACCCGGGCGATCGCGCACGGTTGCACCGGTATGGGCAACGACCAGGTGCGTTTCGACCTCGCCGTGAAGGCGCAGGGCGATTACGAGATCGTGGCGCCGATCCGCGAGATCCAGAAAGAACACACCGAAGTGCGCGCGTATGAGCAGAAATACCTGGAAGCCAAGGGCTTCGGAGTGCGTGCCAAACAGAAGGCCTACACCATCAACGAGAACCTGCTGGGCGTCACCATGTCCGGCGGCGAGATCGACCGCTGGCAGGTTCCCGGCGAAGGGGCGCTAGGCTGGTGCAAACCGCGTTCCGAATGGCCGTCCAAACCGCTGCGCCTGACGCTCAGCTTCGCCAACGGCGAAGCCGTGGCGCTGGATGGCGAGAAGATCGCAGGCCACAAGCTGCTGGCCAGGCTCAACACGCTGCTGGCGGCATATGGCGTGGGGCGCGGCATTTACACCGGCGACACCACCATCGGCCTCAAGGGCCGCATCATTTTCGAAGCCCCGGGTTTGACCGCGCTGCTGGTGGCGCATCGTGCGCTGGAAGAAGCCGTGCTGACCAAGCAGCAAAACCGCTTCAAGCCGGAGGTGGCGCGCAAGTGGGTGGAGCTGGTGTATGAAGGCTTCTACCACGACCCGCTGAAGAGCGACCTGGAAGCCTTCCTCGCCTCCAGCCAGTCCACCGTCAACGGCGAGGTCACGCTGGAAACCAGCGGGGCGCTGGTCACCGCGGTTGCCGTCGAGTCCAAGCACATCCTCAACGCCAAGGGCGCCACCTATGCGCAGGCGGCCGACTGGGGCGTGGCCGAAGCGGAAGGCTTCATCAAGCTGTTCGGCATGAGCAGCACGCTGTGGGCCGAAGTCAATCACCCATCCTGAGACCATTGGCATGAGCGCCAGCTTGCGCATCAGCACGGACAAGAGCGAACTGGATCTTGCCATGATCCACGACTTTCTCGCGAACGGCTCCTATTGGGCGAAAGGCATTGCGTATGAAACGGTACGCAAGGCTATCGACCATTCGTTGTGCTTTGGCGGGTATGTCGGCCAGGCGCAGGTTGCCTTTGCGCGCGTGATTTCCGACTTCGCAACCTTTGCCAATCTGGTCGATGTTTTCGTGCTGCCGGCTTATCGCGGCCATGGTTACGGCAAGCAAATGGTGCGAGCCGTCATGGCGCATCCCTCATTGCAGGGGCTGCGCCGCTTCATGCTGGCGACCAGCGATGCCCATGAGCTCTACAGGTCCCATGGATTTGCGTCGCCGGCCAGGCCGGAAACCTTGATGGAAATCTACAAGCCGGACATATACCAAGCTGCCCACCGATGACACTTCCTGCCTCTACCCCTTCAAAGATGGACTGCATGAGCCCATTACTTGCCGACACCCTCAAGCATCTGCGAGAGCTGGTCCGCCATGACACGCGCAATCCGCCACGTGCCATCGGCACCGGCGGCATCTTCGATTACCTGCGCGAGCAGTTGCCCGGCTTCGACGTAAAGGTGACCGATCACGGCGCCGGCGCCGTCACGCTGTATGCTGTGCGGGGCAAGCCGAAGTACCTGTTCAACGTGCATCTGGACACCGTGCCGGATTCACCGCACTGGACGCGCGACCCGCACGTGCTGGCGGTGACCGAAGACCGCGCGATCGGCCTCGGCGCCTGCGACATCAAGGGCGCCGCAGCCGCATTGGTGGCCGTGGCGAACGCCTGCACTGGCGACCTGGCATTGCTGTTCTCGACCGACGAGGAAGCCAACGATCCGCGCTGCATTGCCGCTTTTCTCAAGGAAGGGCACGCATACGACGCCGTGATCGTGGCCGAACCGACGCGTGGCGAAGCCGTGCTTGCGCATCGTGGCATTCATTCTGTGCAAATGCGTTTCAGCGGCCAGGCCGGTCACGCATCGGGCGAGATCAAGGCGACCGACAGCGCGGTACACCAGGCGATACGCTGGGGCGCGGCGGCGCTGGATCATGTTGACAGCCTGGCGCATGAGCGCTTCGGCGGCCTTACCGGCTTGCGCTTCAACATTGGACGCGTCGAAGGCGGCATCAAGGCCAACATGATTGCACCCACCGCCGACGTGCGCTTTGGTTTCCGTCCGCTGCCCAGCATGGATCCGGATCAATTGCTGGAAACCTTCCGCACCTTGATGGAACCCCATCCGGTCAGCTACGAAGAACTGTTCCGCGGCATGTCGTTGCCGGCGGGCGATGTGCCCAATGCCGAGGCGCGCCGCCTTGCCGCACGTGACATAGCCGACGAACTGGGCATTCCGGTCGGCAACGCCGTCAACTTCTGGACCGAAGCGGCGCTGTTTTCCGAGGCCGGCTACATCTCCTTCGTGTACGGCCCCGGCGATATCGCCCAGGCGCATACCGCCGACGAATGGGTCGCACTGGATCAATTGCAAACGTACGCAGACACCCTCTACGAGATCGTGAACCGTGGAAGCGCATAAAAACACTCGCCAGACCATCGTGCGCCTGCTCTCCGCGATGGGCAGCGCCAAGGAAATCCAGCAATACCTCAAGCGCTTTTCGCAGCTCGACGCCAAGCGCTTCGCCGTGGTCAAAGTCGGCGGCGCAGTGCTGCGCGACGAGCTCAACGACCTCACCTCTTCGCTGACCTTCCTGCAGCAGGTCGGCCTGACGCCGATCGTGTTGCATGGCGCCGGCCCGCAGCTGGATGAAGAGCTGCAAGCCGCCGGCATCACCAAGCAGACCGTCAACGGCCTGCGCGTAACCTCGCCCAAGGCCCTGGGTATCGTGCGTCGGGTGTTCCAGCAACAGAACCTGCGCCTGGTCGAGGCCCTGCAGGCGATGGATACGCGCGCCACCTCGGTGCCGTCCGGTGTGTTCATGTCCAGCTTCCTGGACAAGGACGTCTACGGCATGGTGGGCAAGGTCGACAGCATCAACCTCGCACCGATCGAAGCCAGTTTGCGCGCCGGCTCCATTCCGGTGATCGCCAGCCTCGGCGAGACGGACGAAGGCCAGTTCCTCAATATCAATGCCGACTTCGCCGCCAACGAACTGGTGCGCGTGCTGCAGCCGTACAAGATCGTGTTTTTGACCGGCACCGGCGGCCTGCTCGATGACCAGGGACAGATCATCGATTCGATCAACCTCAGCACCGAATACGAACACCTGATGCAGCAACCGTGGATCAACGGCGGCATGCGCGTGAAGATCGAGCAGATTGCCGATTTGCTGCAAAGCCTGCCGTTGACCTCGTCGGTGTCCATCACGCGACCGGCCGAACTGGCGAAGGAACTGTTCACGCACAAAGGCTCGGGCACCCTGGTGCGCCGAGGCGAGAAAGTGTTCCGCTTCGAAAGCTGGGACGGAATCGACCAGGTGCGCATGCGCACGCTGATCGAATCCAGCTTCGGCCGCCAGCTGGTGGACGATTATTTCGTGCGTACCAAGCCGTATCGCGTCTACGTCAGCGAGAACTATCGTGCTGCGATGATACTCACTGAGGTGGACGGCCTGATCTACCTCGACAAGTTCGCGGTGCTGGACGATGCGCAGGGCGAAGGCCTTGGCCGCGCCGTGTGGTTGGTCATGCGCGAGGAAAATCCTCGGCTGTTCTGGCGCTCGCGTCACGGCAACCAGATCAATCATTTCTATTACGCCGAGTCGGACGGCTGCTACAAGCAGGAGCGCTGGAAGGTGTTCTGGTATGGCCTGGACGGCTTCGACACCATCGCGCGCTGCGTCGAACATTGCGCTGCGCGCCAACCGACCTTGATGGATTGAGTGGCATGACGAGTTCAAAAAAACGCATCGGCATTGTCGGCGCACGCGGTCATACCGGCGCGGAACTGATCCGGCTGGTGGCGGCACATCCGGCGCTGGAATTGGCTTATGTATCTTCGCGCGAATTGAATGGGCAGCGCGTCGAAGAACATGTCCAGGCCTATCGCGGCGATCTTCGCTATAGCTCGCCTGCACACGAGGAGTTGCCCGCTCTCGACGCCGATGTCGTGGTGCTGGCGCTGCCGAACGGCAAGGCTTCGGTATGCGTGGAGGCGTTCGATGCGGCCGGCAAGGATCCGGTGATCGTCGATCTCTCCGCGGATTACCGCTTCGACAACAAATGGTATTACGGCCTGCCGGAACTCACGCGCGGCAAATGGCGCGGCGAGAAGCGCATCAGCAATCCCGGTTGCTACGCCACCGCGATCCAGCTTTCCATCGCACCGCTCAAGGATGTGCTGGCCGCGCCGCCGGTATGCTTCGGCGTCTCCGGTTATTCCGGCGCCGGCACCACGCCGTCCGACAAGAACAATCCGGAAAAACTGCGCGACAACCTGATGCCGTATTCGCTCACCGGCCACATGCATGAGAAGGAAGCGAGCCGGCATCTGGGCATTCCGGTGGAATTCATGCCGCACGTGGCGCCGCATTTCCGCGGGCTGACCGTGACCACCAATCTCTATCTGTCGCGTGCCTTCAAGCGCGAGGACGTGCTGGCGCGGTTCCAGCACGCCTACGCCGGAGAGAAGCTGGTGCGCGTGCTCGACGAGGCCCCCTGGGTAAGCCAGATTGCCGGCAAGCACCACGCCGAGATTGGGGGTTTTGCGCTATCGGCAGACGGCAAGCGCGTGGTGGTGGTGGCGACGCTGGACAACCTGTTGAAGGGCGCCGCAACGCAGGCGATGCAGAACATCAACCGGGCGATCGGCGTGGACGAGTACACCGCCATTCCCGTGTAGCAAAAACACAGAGACCATCATGACCGACCTCCTTTGGCAAAAAGCCGGCGTCGAAACCAACGCGAAAATCATGAAATTCCTGGCCGGCGACGACGTGTTGCTGGACCGCGAATTCTTCCTGCACGACATCTCTGCCAGCAAGGCGCACGTGGAAGGCCTGGCCAACATCGGCGTGGTCAGCGCCACGGAACGGGACGATCTGAAGCGCGAACTCGACGCGTTGGCCGATGATTTCCGCGCCGGCCAGTTCGTGCTCGACGAGCGCTACGAAGACGGTCACTCCGCCATCGAGGCGCGCCTCACCGAGCGGCTTGGCGACGCCGGGCGCCGCGTGCACACCGGCCGCAGCCGCAACGACCAGATCCTGGTTGCCACCCGCTTGTGGCTGAAAGAAAAGCTGGCGCTGCTGCAAACGCACTGCCGCGCCGTGGCCGAGGTCTGCCTGCAGCGCGCCGCGCAACCGGCCATCCCGTTGGCTGGCTATACACATCTGCAGCGCGCGGTGGTGTCCTCCACCGCCATGTGGTTCGCTGGCTTCGCCGAAGGCTTTATCGACAACGCCTGGCGGGCCACGCAGACGGCCGCGTGGATCGATGCCAATCCACTCGGCACTGCGGCCGGCTACGGCGTCAACCTGCCGCTGGATCGCGCGCATACCACGCAGGCGCTCGGCTTCGGCCGCATGCAGGTGTCGCCGATCTACGCGCAGCTTTCGCGCGGCAAGTTCGAAATGGCGGCGATGGAGGCTCTGAGCAGCGCCATGCTCGATGCGCGCCGCCTGGCCTGGGACTTGTCGCTGTTCACCACTGCCGAATTCAACTTCGTATTGCTGCCTGCGGAATACACCACCGGTAGCTCGATCATGCCCAACAAGCGCAACCCGGACGTGGTGGAATTGCTGCGCGCCTCCTATGCCACCGTTGCGGCGGCACGCTGCGAAATCGAACAGTTGCTGTCGCTGCCCTCCGGCTATCAGCGCGACCTGCAATTCTCCAAGGGGTCCTTGTTTCACGGCGTCACGCACGGCCTCGCTGCACTGGAATTGCTGCCGGACCTGCTCGCACGCATGCAGTGGAACGAAGCGGCCATGCGCGCGGCGATCGAGCCGGCGATGTACGCCACCGACGTCGCCATCGAGCAGGCGGCTGCGGGTGTCCCATTCCGCGATGCCTATCGCGCCGCGGCACAGGCGGCGCAGGATGCCGGGCAGGGGCGTACGCCCGAATCCAGTCTGGCGGCACGCACGTCGCCGGGCGCAGGCAACGACCTGCAGTTGGATGCCTTGCGGCAGCGGCTGGAAAACCTCTCCTTATAGCGGATCGACATGAGCATCGTCAGCACGGCAAACGCACCGCATTATCACTGGGGACAAGCTTGCGACGGCTGGCATCTGCTGGCGCTGGACGAACTGAGTGTCATCGAGGAACGCATGCCGCCCGGCAGCTTCGAGCAGCGGCATCGGCACGTGCATGCGCGCCAGTTTTTCTATGTGCTGGAAGGCGAAGTGACGATCGAGCTGGAAAGTGTCGTCTATCGCTTGCAGTCGGGTGAAGGCCTGCATGTGCCTCCCGGCAGCGCGCATCAGCTGCGCAACGAAGGCGAGGGCAATGCAAGGTTCGTGGTGGTTTCATCGCCTAAAAGCCATGGCGATCGC
>Ga0209646_1000768_pt1 | contig 11100 bp, 10 predicted proteins | sample AraplaL_Col_mTSA_FD_184259 | JGI IMG/M metagenome (GOLD analysis project Ga0209646, IMG submission 184259) | Arabidopsis root microbial communities from the University of North Carolina, USA - plate scrape CL_Col_mTSA (SPAdes) (version 2) | ecosystem: Host-associated > Plants > Roots >...
CCGGCGCAAGAATTGAAACGCCCGTTACAGGTGTTAACCCGGCTGAGGTTAAACCAATGGTGCTGCCGAACCCAACAACCGGTTTGTCAACGCTGCGGTTTGGGGTAACTGCTTTTGAAAAAGTGATGGTGAACCTGTATGCAACTGATGGCCGGTTAATAAGAACATTGGCCAATAAAACCTATGCGCCCGGTACCTATACAATACCTGTAGATTATAGCGGCTTACAAAAAGGTGTTTATTTTATCATCATTCATAGCGGCAATTCAAAAACTGTTCTTCAGAACATGTTCGTGCATTAACTATAAGCGGATAATTATAAAAGGTGAGTCATTCGCCAGCTGGCGGACGGCTCACCTTATTTGTGTTGGCAACTATCACCAGTTATTGATCAGCCTGTTGCTATTTTCCGGGATACGGAACCTGAGCGAATGTGTCTATCATCCTTGCTTTTTGCCTTGAAATTCTGCGGCCGCGGAAGAACAGGTACAGGTTAAAGAATAACATAATGCCCAGATAAATACTAAACCCACCGATCTTGGTACTTAATATTTCCAGCATGGTCTGGCTGTCGCCAATGTGCTGGGAAATTTCCATTATTACCAAAGCAAATCCCAGGTTAAGCAGGTAAAAACCGGTCTCAAATAATTTGTTGGTCGAAAATGCAATGTCAGTTTTACCATTGAAAATATCCTGCATAAAGATCTTGCTGTTTTTAAAAAGGATATGCGCAACATACCAGGTTAATACAATTACTATGGGCAGGTAAATGGTATACGCGATAAAGGTCAGGGACGTTCTCATATAGTTATATTTTATTGTTAGCGTGTTCGTGGCGGTGGCTAATGAACAGGAGTATAGCCATATTGCAGAAATGTATTACTGCAAGAATGCACATTATTTTGCCGGTCATGGTACAAACGCTGCTTACCGCATTGGTCAGCGTATGAACCGTTTTCCAAAACCGGATGGTGATGGTAACATAACCCAGGTTCAATAAATAATAGCCGGTCAGCAAAGTGCGGTTTATAAACAGGGTAAGCTTTTCATCTCCATGCAACAGGTTCAGAATATAGCTTTTCCCATTCCGGTAAAAGATCAATCCCACATGTACTGTTATAAACCAGGTAAGAAGCAGGTATATGATGTACGACAGCGTGTTCATATCAGCAGGTTTAATATTTGACTACGCTTTGCACCACAAAACTAATAATAAATTTCAAACTTTCAATATTTTCTGAAAATATATTTAATACTGGGGGAGCCCTGGGAGGCCTGTAAATAAAAAGAGGATGCACCATAGTGCACCCTCTTATACTGTAAAGGAGGCGATTGCTAATTATTACGCTACACTGGCTCCGGCAAATTCCAATTGCTCTGTTGCAGTGAGCGGGAACAGGTACCAGCAAATGCCCAGTAAAAAGCAGGCATATTCTTCATTGCTGTATTTGTTGGCCGAGAGTGAAGCAAAGGAAGGAGCTGCAGTCATATCACATACAGCCAACGGCATGGATACAGTATGTTCAAATACCACCAGTTGCGAATTGTTCTGCAAGGTGTAGTAGTATCTTTTTCCTTCAATTTCTATGATCCCTGTACCGTGAACCTTGTCAATAGCCAGTCTGCCAATTTCAACGCCATATTCATTTTTCAGAATAGTTCTGTTGTGCCATAACCCTGTTTTGTCGATAAAAAAAAGCCGGTGGTTCTCTTCGCTGCTAATACGTACTGATTGTTGGTCGAGATTATACTTTACTACCAGTTTAGTATTGTCGCCTTCTGTTAATTGATATTTTCTAATATAAACAGAAGGCTGGTTAACATACACCCATTTCATAATGCAGTAATTAGCGGGTTAAGAAATTATTAGGAATCTTCCGTCAAAAATATACCTGTTCACCGTAAGGAAAATGCGGTGTGGATTATTAATTGTGCATTGTGGAAAAAACCTGGCGGTTTTTGATAAATGTCAAGCATATTACCTGCGTTTCCCTATGGTGTATTAACTCTGCATTATTTTTTTGTTAACTGATATTTTGTGTTATAATAATTGTTATAAGTATAGTTCTGTTGCCATTATTGTCGTGAAACGTCAAACGTGAAACGTGAAAAGTGAAACGTGAAAGGGCTCGCGAGAATCGGCAATCGGCAATCGTGAATCGGCAATCCGCGACGCGGCCAGGCAGCAATTTTCATACACCGAGTCCCTTTATCAACGCTATCAACTATATCAACCCTGTCAACTTGTTAACATGTTAACTGATCAACCCCTCAACCTGCCAATCAACTTACAAAAAACTAATACCAGCACACCAACCTATCCACCCCGTAACATTTTTGTTCCAAAGACTGTAAGTATGATAACTACTGCCCGGTACCTGGAATTTATATCCTTTAACCGGTTCTGGTTGATCGGAGTAATACACGGAAAAGGAGGGACCGCCAAAGATGGCCAGGCTGTTTGCCAGTTTAACGGTTGCCAGTACCTGTAATTTACTTAACTGGTTTAAATAGTGCCAGTTGCCAAGGTACAGGTATTGCGTGGTGAGCTCAGGGTTTACGGTAAACCGGTTGGCCACTTTTATTTCGTGCCCAAGGCCATAACCATACGAGAAAATTTTATTATCACCGCCGGCATTAATGCCCACCATTAAAATGTTGTACAGTTTTGCATTACCCGATTTTATAGCGAGGTTGGCATTCAGCACTTCGTTTGAGCTGATTGTTATTTTGTGATAACCCTTTTTTACAATGTTTAATAACCCAATGCTAAAGCCATCTGATGTATCGGCAATATTGATAAGACCTAGTTGTACCCCTTTCAGGTGTTTACTGTAATTTAATATGCCTGCCACCTGAAAGCCTTTGGTGCTGCTGGTGTTGATGTTGGCAATGCCAGCTAGTTGAAAGCCTTTTACTGATTGTTTAGTGTAGTTACAAATGCCTGCAGTTTGAAATCCATAAAAGCTTCCTGCTACGTGGTTATAAATGCCGGCTGCCTGCATGCCGTTTACTTGCTTGTTAGCGTAGTTAACAAGGCCGCCAAACTGTGCACCCGTAACATTGTTTTTAGCCCCATTGAACCAGCCTGCCAGTTGTAATCCCTTCACATCGCCATATACTACATTGAACCAGCCTGCGGCCTGCATACCTTTCAGATCATGTTTGTCTATATTGAACCAGCCACCGAGTTCAAGGCCGTTTACACTACCGGTGTAACCACCCAATACATTCAACGAAAAGTTGCTGGTAGAGAATTTGTCGTTTTTACCCTGCGTACTGATGCCAGGAAGCAGGCCTGCCCGTGCAGGCACTTTTTTATTATAGGGGTTGCTGGTTGTTAATTGTGCAAACGCTGCTGTTTTTAATAAGAAGCAGGTGCATAGGCATACTGCAATTTTTCCATTTATCATAGAATTTAATTTGCAGTATGACAACCAGGTAAAGTTGTTCCCCTATGTAGGTAAGTAAAATTTGTGATCGTTAGAAGATGCTGATACCGGCATTCCAGCCGATCCAGCCTTTTACGTCATGGCTCCACAATTCAAATGTATGATAGCCTTTTGAAGGGATAGAATTGTTCCAGACGGAAGGTGTTTTTGTTTTGTCTGAGTAAAACGTGGTAAACGAAGGACCGCCAAAGATGGAAAAGTTTTTACCAAACTTAACGTGAAATTGCAGATGTAATTTGTTCATTACATTGGTGCTGTTATAATTTCCCAGGTACAGGTATTGTGAAGTAAATTCAGGATTGATGCTAAACCATTTGCCGAGCGTAAATTCATGCCCCAAACCATACCCGAGTGAAAATACATTGGCCGTATCTTCTCCTGTTTCTTTCCGGTCGAAGCCCATTAACAGAATGCTGTACAGTTTGCTGTTGCCTGTTTTAAAGGCTGCGTTAAAGCGCATGGTTTCGTTGGTGTAGAATGAAATTTTATGGTATCCTTTAAATACGATGTTGACCAGCCCAATGCTGTAACCATCTGAAGTATCGGCCACATTAATAAGCCCCAGCTGAAAACCACGTAAATTTTTTGCGTAATTAAATAAGCTTAATTGAGCGCCTTTTAATTCCCGGGTAGCCACATTTGCAATAACCGACACCTGTACGCCTGAGAGCTGTTTGTGTGCAAAGTTTATAATATTGGCGGCCTGAACACCCACCACACTGTCGTAACAAACGTTATAGATATTACTTAACTGTACGCCTGTAAACTTGCCATATACAAAGTTGGAGATATTGCTGGCCTGAACGCCGGTAAATGAGCCTGCTGTATGGTTGTAAATACTACTTACCTGCGCACCGGTTACATTGCCTTTTGCAAAGTTGGCAATACCAGCAGCCTGTACACCCTTTACGTCTTTTGAAACATGGTTATACACGCCGGCCAGTTGTGCGCCGGTTACATTACCTTTTACAAAATTGGCTATGCCCGAAGCCTGAACAATGTCCACATTGCCCAGCACATGGTTGTGCATACCTGCCAGTTGCACGCCTTTAACGGAACCACCGGTGAAGTTCAACAATCCGGCCGCCTGCACATATTTTACATCTGTTTTATTTACGTTGAAAGCGCCGGCCAGTTCAACCCCATTCACGCCGGCGGTATACCCACCAATTAAGTTTACTGAAACGGTGTTCACCACCTGGGCGCTTAATTTCCCATGCGTACTTAATCCGGGTGTTAAGGAAACCTGGAAGGTACGGTCGGCCATGAATTTTTTCAGGTTGATACTTTGCATGTTTTGCCTGGCCGATAACAGAAATTTACCCCAGCGGGATTTTTCAACGCGGTTGATATCTTCTTTTGTTATGAATTGAGCGGCGAGTGTCTCTGTAGGTGGTTTAACCACAATGGTATCGGGCAATTCATTTTCAACAGGGCTGATGGTAACAACCGGGGCACTGGTTTCCAGTGGGGTCATTACAATGGTAACCTGCTGATCGAATTTGGGTTTAATAACAACGGTAGTATCTTCATACAGCTCGCGGCTTATGGTAAGAGAAGCCGTACTGTACCTGCTTTTCAATCTTATTTTGAAAAAGCCTTTGTCGTCTGACATAGTAGAGACCAGGCGTTGTTTTTCATAAACGGTCACATTTCCTACTTTTTCGCCGGTTTCACTGTTCAGAATGTAACCGGTAACGGTGTATAATTTTTCAGCACTGGGTGTTGGGTTGGTAACCAGAGCCGGCGGTGTTATTGGTGCTTTACGTAATATGACGTAATTGTTGTTTTGTTGCCATTTGTACTGGTTGCCGCACAATTGGTCAAGGATCTGTTTTATGGTTCTGTTATAAGCGGAAAAAGAGATCAGGCTATCGTTGGCAATAATATTGCTGTTGTAGGAGAAGTAAAAATTCCCTTTACTGCTGATTAGTTTTAGTACTTCGCTCAGGCGCTGGTTGTAGGCTTCGATAGTGATCCTTTTATCGAGCAGGCTTTGTGCTAATACATGGGTGTTAAGACAAAATGATCCAATAATCGTGAGAAGCGATCCCCGTAGTTTTGTCATGGTTGTTAATTCTGCACGCAGGTTAGCGTAGTATGATTTTTCCTTTTTCTTTTACTACAGAGATATTAAATGTTGAGCTAATGAGGCTTAATATTTTGTCGAGCGGTTCATTATCAAAAGTAGTGGTATACGGCAGGTTGCGCAGTGCTGGGTTGTCAAAAACAATTTGCACATCATAGGCTTCATTAAGCTTGTCAACCAGCTTCCATAACGGGGTTTTATCACAAACGAATTTTTTGCTGCGATAGTAATTGTAAAGCTGATCGGTGTTTGATTGTTTTTGCAAAATAGCCTCGCCTATGCCGGCGATGGCTTTTTGGCCTGGTCGCAGCAGTATGGTTTGTTTTTCAGTAGCCACTTCAACCAATCCGGTTTCAACAATTATTTCTGTAGTATCGCCCCGGCTTCTTACGTTAAAGGAAGTGCCTACAACTGTAATGGTTACATTGTTGGTGTGTACTTCAAAAGGTTTTTTCTTATCGGGTTTCACTTTGAAGAAGGCTTCACCGCTTAACTGCAGCACTCTTTTGTCGTTGTCGAACTTTTCAGGAAAGGATACCTGTGAGTGTTTGTTGAGGGTTACTATAGAGCCATCGGGCAGGGAGTCGGATTTAACCAGGTTATTAGTATGAATATTAGCCATGGCGATCACTTTTCCCGGTTTGTTTTGGAACAGGATAAACGTGAGCGCTGCCAGGCCTATAACCAGCCCTGCAATTACAGCCGCCCGAAGCAGGGGGCTGTTCATTGACCAAACTTTCGCCTTGGGGGTTGTGAATGATCCGGTTTGAACACGGTTTTGAAATCGGTCCCAGGCGGCCTGTTCATCTACCTGCGCCGTATCGGCCAGTTGCACGCTTTCTTCCCATATCAGTTTAAAATGTTCGAAGTAATGCCGGTTTGCCTCATCGTTGGCCAGCCACTTTTCCACTTCCAGCACTTCTGCCGTTGTAGCTTCACCGGTAATGTGCTTTACCAGCAGATCATCCATATGTTGTGTATAGCTTTTCAATAAGGGTATATTTATTTGGTTGACATATATGTTACATATATAATAACGCCAATATGAAAATCGGTAAATAATCGATCAGTTTTACGCGTAACTGTTTCAGGGCTTTGCCCATCTGGTTCTCAACGGTTTTTACCGAGATCCCTAACTGATCGGCAATTTCCTGGTATTTGAGGCCTTCAAACCGGCTTAACTGAAAAATGGTACGGCATTGCTGGGGCAGGGCATTCATGGCCTGCCGTAATTTTTCTTCCAGTTCCTTCACCAGTATTTTCCTGGAAGCGCCCTGATCGTTATGGTTATTGGTTTGATGCATAACATGCACTTGATACTTAGCCTTAATTTTCTGGTGTTTCAGATAATTCAGGCTTTCGTGGTACACGGCTTTATACAAATAGGCTTTCAGGGAGGTTTGAATATGCTCGGGCACCTTCTTTTCCCATACTTTGTAAAAAACGTTTTGAACGGTTTCTTCGGCAATGGCTTCATTCTTCAGTATAGTGAAAGCATAGGCATACAAGCTTTTAAAGTGTTCCTTAAAAAGTTGTTCAAATTCCTTCTCGCTGTCGACCAACAGCGGCTTAATGGTGGTAGTATTTGGGATGGCCACTTTAATGTGTTGATAATCCGCTCCAAATATAAATGCTTCCAATAAAGTTTTAACAAAAGAGACAACTGAAAATAATGGTACCCCTACGAATTTTTAAAATTTTGTTATACCTGAGGCTAAAAACACATATGTTAAAGATAGTATGTATAAAAAGGCGACCGTATTTTTTCATAGCTTTAATGTGGAAAAAACACACGCCGGATGCTTGTTTTAACCTTAATTTGGTATTATTATTGAGCCCAGATTCACTTGCTGTTTACGTCTGTTCATAAAAAACCAGGCCAAGATTTATTTTCACGATGCACAATAAGGAATGTATTAAGTAAGTTTTGAATGAGTAATTTATAAGAAGTAACCAGCCCTTACCAATACCCCACACCGTAGTACCAATATTAATCCAACCGTCCCTCTGAAGCCATCTTGTCGTTTCGAAAGTTAAACGTGTACCTAAAATTGTTTTTTATGTTGGGATACCTGCTCGTTTCCATGTACGAGTTAAAGCAGTTTCTGCAAATCGTACTATGGATCGCAATTCCGGGGACTGTTATCGCATTCCTGGTAACTACCTTTTTTCATTATAAACGTAAAAAGAAGGGCCTCGATGGAACCGAACCTGCTTTTATGGAAGGCGGCGGCTTTCATACAGTTGTAGCTGCCGATCCCAATGGCGGCGGACAGGTGCCTGATTGGTTGGCAAGCGGTACCAATCCCGATAATCAGCCTTTGATAAAGAAGTATGAGCAGGAGGTACGCCGTTACCGTGAGAATTATGCCACTCTTGAGCAGGATTTTCGCGAACTGGAAGGAAAATACTCCGATCTTCTCAATAAAGCTTACAGTACTGAAAAGCAGCACGACGATGCCAATTCACGGTTGCAATTGGAGGTTAATGGATATAAGTTGAAGGTAACGCAACTGCAACAGGCATTGGAGAACGCACAAACCAATGCCAAATTAATAGAAGGCGAACAACAGGTGCCTGAGGCATTGGCGCAAAGCCAGCAACAGGTACAGCTGTTACAGGAATCGGTTAAACAATTGCAGGATAAGCTGCGCGCGCAACAGGAAATGAGAGAAAAGAGCGCCGCCGAGGTTACCCGTTTGGAAAACCTGATGAAGAACATGGAATATTCATCAAAGTCGGCACAAACAGAATCGGAGGAATTACAGCGCTATTATGCCAAACAGGTTGATGAGCTGGGTATACAATACAAAAGCGAAAAGGCCGATTTGTCCATGCAATTACAGCAATTGCAAAAGACCATTCAACAGTTGAAAGATGAGAATATTGTGCTGCAACAAAAAATACAAACCAGCGGCGAACAAAAGCATGGTGGTTACGAACAACAGATAAAAGAGTTGCAGGCATTGCTTACACACGCCGAAGATGAAAAGAACGCATTAAGGACAAAGATCACCGATCAAACCTATTTACAGGACGTTTTGCAGGAAAAGAAGCTGCAGATAGAATTTCTGCAAAATCAGCTGGAGCAACGCATCAAAACTTTCCGTGAAGTAGAAAAAGACGCTGCCGATAAAACGGTGCAGGTGCAGCAAACGCAAACCCAGAAAGAAAATTTTGAGCGCGAGATCCATGCACTGAAGGAAGAATTGCACCAGCAGCGCGAAGAGGTTTCTGCCTGGCAACAGGCTGTTGAACGCAGTAGGGAAGAGAACCGTCACCACCAGGAAAGCCTGCGGTCAAAAGCTGGTCATATCGAGAACCTGGAGCGCAACCTGCACGAAGTACAACAGCAGCAGGCGGTATTGCAACTGGTGCTTGATGACAAGCAGAATATGATCACTTCCCTGCAGGAGTCATTACACCGCGAACAACAAAAAACAAAAGACCTCGAAGGTAAACTCATCACCAATAATCAATTGTTGTCGAAGATCTATGGCGATCTGTCAAAATCATTGAGCAATCCGCCGGCTTCACAACAAAACGGCATCAAGGTAAATGGTAATGGCGCTAATGGAACCAACGGACATACGGTTAACGGAAATGGGTTTAACCTGGCCGGGCAGCATTAGCCAATAGGCAATAGACAATAAAATCGATTAATAATTGCTGGTTACTAATTACCAGTTGCAGGTTAAGGCCAAAACTAATTGCTTATTTTAGGTTGCCGGTTGCAGGTTTCAAGTTTCAGGTTCTAAGTTCCAGGTTCCAGGTTACAAGTTCCAGGTTCCAGGTTACAAGGTTCCCGTGCAACCTGCAACCTGTAACTTGCAATGCATTCTCCATTCCCGATTATCACAACTTGTCCCCAATTTTAGGCAGAATTATCACATTATCACATTGGCAAATTAGCACATTGACCGTTTTCGTAACTTGCGGCCATGGAGCAATACCTGGCACTTTTAAAGCATATCAAGGAAACCGGGGTTTATAAATCAGACCGTACCGGTACGGGCACTACCAGCTGTTTTGGATACCAGATGCGTTTTGATCTGCAGCAGGGTTTTCCGCTGGTTACTACCAAGAAATTGCATCTTAAAAGCATTATTCATGAATTGTTGTGGTTCCTGAAAGGGGAAACCAATATCAAATATTTAAAAGACAACGGGGTTAGCATCTGGGACGAATGGGCCAATGAACAGGGCGAATTAGGGCCGGTTTATGGCAAGCAATGGCGCAGCTGGTCGGCAGGCGAGGGCGCACAAACCATTGACCAGATCACAGATGTGATCCGCCAGATAAAGACCAACCCCGACAGCCGCCGCCTTATTGTAAGCGCGTGGAATGTGGCCGAACTGCCCGGTATGGCGTTGATGCCTTGTCATGTACTTTTTCAGTTTTATGTGGCGCCTGCGCAAACTGGTGGCAAACCAAGGTTGTCTTGTCAACTCTATCAGCGGTCGGCCGATGTATTTTTGGGGGTTCCCTTCAATATTGCTTCCTATGCGTTATTAACGCTTATGATTGCCCAGGTTTGTGATCTGGAACCGGGTGAATTCATTCACACGTTTGGCGATGTGCATATTTACAGCAATCATATGGAGCAGGTGAACCTGCAATTAACCCGCACGCCATATCCGTTGCCCACCATGCAGCTCAATCCCGCTGTAAAAAACATCTTTGATTTCAGGTTCGAGGATTTTACCCTGCTCAATTATCAGAGCCATCCGGCTATTAAAGCGCCGGTTGCGGTGTAAATTTGAGAAATTAAAAATGTGAAATGAAGAATTAAGAATGAGAAAGTGGGGGATCGTTTGGGGATTTCGAAGTGAAATGAAAAATGAGGAATGTAGAATGAGAAATGAAGAAGTGAAAACCCAAAACGATTGCATATGGAAAAGAAAAACTTTGATCTGGAAGATCGACTGGTTGATTTTGCCTGTAAATGCCTTGATGTTTGTGAGTTACTGCCTGCTACAAAGGCAGGTCAGAATTTGGAATACCAGCTATCAAAAAGTAGCACTGCTACAGCTTTAATTTATGGGGAAGCCCAGGCAGCTGAATCAAGGGCTGATTTTTTGCATAAAATGCGAATGGTGTTGAAAGAAATTAAAGAAACCAGGATAAATTTAAAGATCATAAAAAGAAAACCTGTATTGATACATCAAAAGGTAGATATAGCTTTTAAAGAAGCCAATGAATTAATGGCTATTTTTATTACAAGCGTAGAAACGGCAAAGGTGAATGATACTAAAAAAGGCTTTAACAAAAATAACAATGCCACTAAATAGCCTTTCCCTTTCATTTCTGCCTTTTACTTTCTCATTTCTAATTTTTAATTCCTAATTCTTAATTTCTATGATCCTAAGCCAGGTGGTAGCAGCAGCCGATAACAACGCAATAGGAAAGAACAACCAGTTACTGTGGTCGTTGCCGAACGATACCAAGTTTTTTAAGAATACTACCTGGGGCATGCCGGTGATAATGGGTAGAAAAACTTTTGAATCACTGGGCAAGCCGCTGGCCGGCAGAACCAACATCGTTATCACCCGTCAAAAA
>Ga0209646_1000769_pt1 | contig 11090 bp, 6 predicted proteins | sample AraplaL_Col_mTSA_FD_184259 | JGI IMG/M metagenome (GOLD analysis project Ga0209646, IMG submission 184259) | Arabidopsis root microbial communities from the University of North Carolina, USA - plate scrape CL_Col_mTSA (SPAdes) (version 2) | ecosystem: Host-associated > Plants > Roots >...
ACAACGGTTTAATTGCTTCCTTCAGGGAGTTGGTTTTGAAATCTTTCATAACGCCCACAATAGGATACCACCTGCTGCCGCCAACAGAGATCTCTTTGCCAATAATGTCGTTGACGTTTTTTACGCCCAGCTTTCTGGCCAGCGTTTCATTGATCATGCCCTCCCTAATGGTATCGCTTTCCTGAACAGCACGGCCGGCCAACAGCTGTAATCCGAACGTTTTGGTATAATCGGCGTCTGCAAATTTCTCGGTCACCTGAAATTTTTCATCGGGTTGGTGGTTGTAACCAAAATTGGTTGACCAGGTATTTTGTGAGGAGGGTTCATCTGTACTAAAACTAACCGATTGCACCCCTGGTATTTGTAAAAGATTTTGTTTGAAAGCTGATTGGGTCAGGGAATTACTGTCTGCATTGACGGTCAGTAGCAGCACGCCTTCTTTTTGAAAACCCAGATCGGCTTTGCTGATGAAATTCATTTGGCTGATTGCCACTACAGTGGCAATTATCAGGATCTGCGAAATACTGAACTGCATAATCACCAATCCTCTTCTTAATGATACGCCCCGTACATTGGCCGATACCATTTTATTCTTTAGCGCGTTGATGGGGTTGAACCTCGACATTACCAACGATGGGTATAAACCTGCCAGCAGGGTTACTATAATTCCAATACCTGTTACCATGCCAATGGTTGTTGAGGTAAGCAGGTTAAGCTGTTCTTCTATAGAGGCAATATGTTTTATATAGGGCAGCACCAGGTAAGCAATGCCCAGCGATACCAGTACAGAAATGCCCACGATCACTGCCGTTTCGCTCATTACCTGTTTGAATAACTGAGCGCGGTTACTGCCCAGCACTTTGCGAATACCTACTTCTTTTGACCGGTTTACTGATAAGGCCGTAGCGAGGTTTATAAAATTCACACAGGCCATCAGGATAATGAATATGCCAATGATAGAAAGCGTAAACAGGGTAGCTCTGCTGGTTGTATGATCACCCAGTGATTCGAACCGGCGATCGAAATGGATGGTGCTGAGCGGTTGTAAAAAATTTGTTTTTACCGAGGTGGTATGTAAAGGCTTATAGTGTGTGTTACTGAATTGTAATAACCCACGATTTACATCGGCCATAGTTACTGCAGCCGGTAATAGTGCAAAGATGTTAAAGTTGCTGGAGGTTGAGTTCCAGATATCGTAGTGGCCGTAAAGGGAACGTTGTTGTAACAGGGTTGTATAGGAAACCAGTACCGATAAGGGCAGGTCGGTATTGAAAGGTGTATTCTTCAAAATACCGTTTACCTTCAGGGTTATGGCGTTATCGAGCTGCACCGTTTTTCCCATAGCCTGTTCCCAGTTACCGAAATATTTGGTAGCAGTTCTTTCATCGAGCACCACGTTGTAGGGGTCTTTTAATGAAGCGGGGCTGCCTGCCAGCCAATCGTAATGGAACACGTTGAACATGTCCGGTTCCATAAAATAGATTCCGGTTTCCTGTATAAACTTATTGCCGGTTTCATTGGTGGCCGTGGGTACGGTGAGCTGGCTGCCGGCAAGAGAACGCAGGGCGGCAAATTGAATATGCGGAAATTCATTCCGCAAGGCTGCCAACGCAGGCACGGGTATACCGGAGTTGTAGATATTGTCCTTATCGAATTTATCCTGGGTTACCACGCGGTATATACGATCATAGTTGGGTTGAAACCTGTCGTAACTCAATTCGTACTTTACTACAATAAATACCAGCAGGCTGGCTGCCATGCCTATCGACAGGCCGGTTATATTTATCAGGGAGAACGCTTTGTTGCGTACAATGCTTCTCCAGGCGGTTTTTAGATAATTTTTTAGCATTTTGATGCTTTGTTTATTTTTCAGGATCAGGTTTTAAAGTTGCAGTTTCCGGTTGCCGGTAACTGGTAACAGATAACTATTCAGTTCTCAGCGATTTTACGGGATTGGCTACCGCTGCTTTAAAGGCCTGGAAGCTGATGGTTAAAAGAGCGATCAGCACGGCCAGCATACCAGCTCCGGCAAATACCCACCAGCTGATACTGGTGCGGTAAGCGAAATCGAGCAGCCATTTGTTCATAAAATACCAGGCAACGGGTACCGCAATAAAAAAGGAGATGAACACCAGCTTTAAAAATTCTCTCGATAGCAGGTTGATAATATTCGACACCGATGCGCCCATCACTTTACGAATGCCGATTTCCCGGGTGCGTTGCATAGTGCTGTAAGAGGCAAGGCCCAGCAAGCCTAAACAGGAAATGAATATAGCCAGTGCCGAAAAGTTCAGGAACAACCTGCCAAAGCGTTCTTCACTGCGGTATTGCCGGTCAAAGAATTCATCCATGAAAAAATAGCTGAAGGGCCGGTTGGGGATCACGGTTTTAAATTCTTTTTCAATGGCGGCAATGGTAGCATGTACATCTGTTGGATCAACCTTTATTGATAATAAACCAAAGCGGCCCCATTCCGTCCGCATGGTCAGTGGTTTTACGGGTGACTGCAGGGAATGGTAATTAAAATCTTTTATAACCCCAATGATCTGTCCTTCATGTCCCCATTGCTTAAACCGTTTGCCAATTGCATCCTGCGGAGAGTGATACCCCAGGAGTTTCACGGCCGCTTCATTCAGGATCATGGCATTGTTTGAATCGGTTTTGTAGGCCCGGTCAAATGGGCGGCCTGCCGCCATTTTTATATCATAGAGTGGAATGAAATCGAAGTCTACAAAATACAGGTCCATGTTGGCGATCTGCAGATCGCCTTTTGCGTTTTCAACTTCAGAGTAAGCGCCCGCATGCCCGCCACCTGGTACGCTGCCTGATAATGAAGTAGATCTTACCTTTGGTAAGTTCGCTACCAGTTTTTGTAAGGTTTCTCTTTTGTCGTCGCCATTGGTGTCAACCACCAGCACCTGGTCTTTTTTGAAGCCAAGATCACGGCTGCGCATGTACTGCATTTGCCTGTACACGATGATGGTGCCAATGATCAATGCGGTAGAAATGGCGAATTGCGTAATAACAAGACTCTTGCGTAAAATGCTTCCTTTGGCGCCGGTGGCAAACCGGCCTTTTAATACCTGGATGGGCTTGAAGGATGATAAAACAAATGCCGGGTAAATACCCGCTAATAAGCCGATCACAAGAGCTATAGCCAGTAACAGGAACAACAGACCAATGTTTGAGAAAATTCCTGTGCTGATGATCTTACCTGCCAGTTGATTGAATGAGGAAAGCAACAGGGAGGAAAGCCCCAGTGTTAACAGAAAGGCGATCAAACAGATCATTACCGATTCGCCGATGAACTGACGGGCCAGTTGGCCGCGCACGGCGCCGGCTACTTTTCGAATGCCCACTTCTTTTGCGCGTTCTGATGCTCTTGCCGTGGTAAGGTTAATGAAATTGATACAGGCAATTACAAGGATAAACAAGGCAATGATTGAAAATACATACACATTCATCATGTTGCCTTTTGAGCCTTCGCGGTTCGATTTCAGGTATACATCTTTCAACGGTTCCAGCAACAGGGTAGGGAACATTTGCATTTTCCTCATTTCTGCACCATTCCATTTATCGAGAAAAGCCGGAAATTTCTTTTGCAATGCCAGGGCATTGGTGCGGGGTTTAAGCAACACGTATGTATAAGGGCCATAGTTTCCCCATTGATCATTGATCCCTTTTGCCCAATACTGCGTGATGGAGTTCATTGACAGCACTACCCCGCTTTTTATCATCGTGTTTTCGGGCATGTCTTTCATAACGCCGGTAACGATTGCCGGCTTTCCCTCCCCGGTAATCAACAACGTTTTACCCATGGGGTCTTCTTTGCCAAAGTATTTTTTAGCCGCGGTTTCTGACAACACAATGCTAAAGGGTTGTGCCAATGCGAAGCGCGCATCGCCTTTTAGCAGTGGGAAGTTAAAGATGGTGAAGAAAGCCGAATCGGCCCAAATGGCGCCATCTTCCATGAACTTGATATCACCTTTTCTTACCAGCAAATTATCATAGTTCACCCGGGTGAATGCCTCTACCTCGGGCAGGTCAAATTGCAGGTGCGGCCCTACGGCCCATGACGGACCGTTGGTATTCATAGTCTCTGAAGGTGTTTTCAGATCGGTTACCATCCGGTAAATACGGTCGGCTTTGGTATGAAATTTATCGTAACTCAATTCAAACCGTACATACAGGAAAATGAGCAGGCAGGCCGTCATACCAACGGTTAACCCCATAATATTGATAAAGGAGAAAACCCGGTGACGCCACAGGTTCCTGAATGCGATCTTAAAATAGTTCTTTAGCATATTTTGGTCTTTATCGTGAAACGGAAAACGGCTGCAAGCTGCAAGCAGAAAGCCCAAAGGTTAAAGCCGAAAGCAATACAAATACAGCTTTAAGCTGCAAGCTATAAGCCATAAGCAATACACCGCTGCGCGGCAAGGCAAGTTCTGAATCGACAATCATTTCAAATCATTCAATCCCTTTATCAACTCTATCAACTCCGTCAACCCTATCAACCTGTCAACTCGTCAACCTGTCAACTTGTTAACCCGTCAACCGATCAACACCCTACTCATTCCTCAACGCCTTCACCGGGTTCGCCATCGCTGCTTTTATTGCCTGCACACTTACAGTGGTAACGGCTACCAGTATGGCAAAGCCGCCAGTTAAGGCAAATACCCACCAGGCAATGTTTATTCGCCAGGCATAGGATTGCAGCCAGTTGTGCATAAAATACCAGGCGAGGGGAGTAGCTATCAGCAACGCTGCTGTTATCAGCTTTACAAAATCTTTCGACAGCAAGCCCGCTACCTGAATAACGGTTGCACCTAATACCTTGCGAATACCGATCTCTTTTGTACGGTTTACGGCAGCGAGTGCGGCGAGCCCGAACAACCCTAAACAGGCCAGGAAAATGGAGATGCCGCCAGCCCAGCCGGCGATGGAACTCCAGCGTGTTTCGTTCTTATAAAAGTTGTCGAATTTTTCGTCTACAAAACTGTATTCAAATGGCGCATCAGGCACCAGTTTCTTCCAGGTGTTGCTCAATAAGGCAAGCTTACTGCCTGGTTCACCCGCCTGCAGGCGTACAAAAATGCGTGATGGTTGCAAGGCGGCGGGCCGGTAAAATAGTTGCGGCCGCACTTTTTGGCTCAGGTCTTCGAAATTGAAATTACGCGTTACGCCAATGATGGTCTTCGTTCCCTGGTTGCCTTTTGCATTCACAAGTTGTGTGCCTATTGCTTTTTCGGGAGTAGTGCCTAATAGCGTTTGTACCAGGGCTTCGTTCACGACCACTGCATCCGTAGTATCTGATGAGATGGCCGGGTTAAAGTTGCGTCCTGCTATCAGCGTCATGCCCATGGTATTTAAATAATTGTAATCACCGGGGTATTCAATAACGCCTTGTAAATCGCCTTTGTAATCGCGAAAACCTGCGCCCATTTGTCCTTCCCCTTCGCCCAGCCCCATTTCTGAAGCCGTTACACCCGAAATACCTGCATTGTGCTGAACGGCTTGTTTATATAAAGGGTATATTTTTTTATCAATATGCCCGGTATTGATCATGACCAGGTTCTCTTTATTGAGCCCGATATTTTTCATGCGCATGAAAGCGAGCTGTTGCAGCATGATGATGGTTGAAATGATTAACCCGATTGACAATACAAACTGCAGGGTAACAAGAGAGCGGGTGAACAGGTTGGAGCCGCCAACGTGCAGCTTCTTTTTTAATACTTCTATTGGTTTGAAGGAAGACAATACTAGCGCCGGGTAACTGCCTGCCAGTAAGCCTACTAAAATGGTAAGGCCGATTAACAGCCATACTAATTCAGGAAAACGGCTGAGTGAAAAACTTAGCTCCCGGTCGGCCAATTGATTGAACAACGGTAACAGCAGGGAGGCCAGCAACAGGCCGGTAACGGCGGAGAACACACTTAACAGAAAGGATTCTGCCAGAAACTGGCTAATAAGTTGTTTTCGCTGACTGCCCATTACTTTACGTACGCCTATTTCTTTGGCGCGGCCTGCTGAACGGCCAATGGCCAGTGTGGTAAAGTTAATGCAGGCGATCAATAATACGGCTCCTGCAAGGGTGATCAGGAGCCAGATATGCTTAGGATCGTTCCCTCCTTCAATGGTGGGGTTCATATGTATATCCCGGATAGGTTGTAACCGAAAGCTTGCCTGTACCTCCTCTTCTTTGGAGGGATTATTTTTGGGTTTATAATCATCCGGATAATATTTTCTTCTGAACAGATCGAGGCGATTGGGCTCACTGGCCAGCCGGCTGCCTGGTTTCAACAGCACATAGGCCTGCATACCGATGGTCATATACCAGTTACTGTTGCTTTGCTGCACCATAGCATCGTTGGTGATATGCTCAAAGCTGCCCAGCAGATTAAACTTTACCGAAGAGTTAGCTGGTATATCCTCCGCTACGCCGCTGATGGTAAATAGTTCAAAAGCGGTATCGGTTTTTAGTTCCACTGTTTTACCCACCACATTGGCCGTACCAAAATATTGCAGGGCTTTTTCTTTGGTAATTACAACCTGGTTAGGCTGTTGTAAAGCCGTTTGGGTATTCCCATATACAAGCGGAAAGGTAAATACGTGAAAGAAAGCCGTATCGGCATAAGTGATGGAAGTATGAAATACTTTGTTATCTGCTTTTACAAAACAATCACTGCCTTTTAACCGTACTGCATATTCCACATCGGGAAAATCGCGTTTCATGGCCGGCGCAACCGGGGTATAAGCCCAGGGATAGCCGCCGGGTTCGCGTTTTCCGCCCTGCCACCATTCAACAATGCGGTAAATGCGACCGGCGTTTATATGAAACCGGTCGTAGCTGCATTCATGCACTGCATATAACAAGAACAAACTGAAGCAGGCGATGCCAACCGATAAACCAAAGATATTGATGCCCGACAGCACCTTCTGCTGCGCCAGGTTGCGAAAGGCGATCTTGATGTAATGTTTTATCATGGCTGCATGGGTTATACCATTATGTTCTCTAAAACGGTTTGTCCGTCGAGCATGCGAATGATGCGGTGGCTGTACCGGGCATCGTGTTCGCTATGGGTAACCATGATGATGGTAGTGCCCTGTTCGTTCAGATCGGTTAACAGGGTCATTACCTCATTCCCATTGCTACTGTCGAGGTTACCTGTAGGCTCATCCGCCAGTATCAGTTTGGGATTGTTTACCACGGCGCGGGCCACGGCTACACGTTGTTGCTGACCACCGCTCAGTTGTTGGGGATAGTGATTGCGGCGGTGCATGATCTGCATTTTATCGAGCACTTCTTCCACGCGTTTTTTGCGATCGCCCGATTTAACGCCGGTGTATATCAGGGGTAATTCCACATTTTCGAATACAGTCAATTCATCTATCAGGTTAAAGCTTTGGAAAACGAACCCGATATTATGTTTGCGCAGGTCGGCGCGTTTGCGCTCATTAAAATTCGCTACTTCAATATTGTTGAACAGAAAACTGCCATTATCGGGATCGTCAAGCAAACCCAGTATATTCAGCAGGGTTGATTTGCCGCAACCCGATGGACCCATAATGGCTACAAATTCCCCTTCCTTAACATCTATGGAAATCTTGTTCAAGGCTACAGTTTCTACCTCTTCGGTGCGATAGATTTTTTCGAGATCCCTGATCTTTATCATGTGTTGTATGGTTTGAAGTTTTGAGTTGTTAAAAGTTATTGAGAAAACGATGGCTGGGCAGCAGCTCCAGTTCATCAGTAAGCAGTACCACTTTTTTAACCGGTGTTGTTGTTACCTGTTTTGCCAGTTTGCCGGTGCAATGTATGCCGCCGCAATAGTTGTTGGGCGATGCGGCCAGGCCACTGCCGATCAAAATGATAAGTATACAGATAAGTTTAGGTTTCATTTTTTGATGTTTGTTGTTCTGGATACCTGAAACAATTGTTATTCTTTCTTCAGTACTAATTCCTGCATTTTATCGTAATTCTCATAGCTGGAGGTTACTACTTTATCACCGGGTTTCAAGCCATCCAGCACTTCATAATAATCGGGGTTCTGGCGGCCCAGCTGAATATTGATGCGGGAAGCTATCTTGCCATCATCACTTACTTTAAAGATCCAGTTACCACCGGTGCTTTGGAAGAAACCGCCTTTGGGAACCAGTATGGCCTGCGTTTCATCGCTCAGCGCCAGTAAGATCTGTAATGTTTGACCCCGGCGGATGTTTTGCGGTACTTCACCCACAAACTCCATGTCTACCTGAAAATGCCCGCTTACTACCTGGGTATATACTTTTTTGATCTTCAGTTTGTATTCTTTGTTCACCAGGGTAAATTTAGCCGTTAAACCGGTAAATACATTGGTGATATAATGCTCATCAATATCGGCCCTGATCTTGAAACCAGAGGTGGCGTCAATTTGACCAAGCCGTACACCTGAAGCGATGTTCTGACCAATTTCTGCATCGAACGAAGTTAATTGTCCGGTAATAGGAGATTTTACTACCAGGTCGCCCACTTTCTTTTTCATGAGGTCGAGCGCCTTTTTCATGTTCAGGTACGATTGCTCGTTTTGCTGTAACTGTATTTTGTTGGTAGCGGAATCCTGCTGCATAATGTCTTCCGTTAATTTCTTGCGGCGTAACTGGTACTGATAGGCGTTTTCAGCCGACTGAAATTCCTGCGACCCGATCACTTTTTGTGAAAACAGTTTTTTATTCAGGTTATATACCCGCTCGGCTTCTTTCAGGGCATTATCAACATCTGCCAGCTGGTTCAGGCGGGCAACGGTATTTTGCTGGGCATTGTTACGGGCAATCTGCATTTGCGTCAATACATTGAACACACTGGTTTCCTGGTTGGCCAGGTTCAGTTCCAGGTCGGGGTTGCTTAATCGCAGAATGGGCTGGCCTTCCTGCATCATGGCGCCGTCTTCAACAAATTTTTGTTCAACACGGCCGCCTTCCTGCGCATCGAGATAGATAGACGTTTGCGGTAATACTATGCCGTTGATGGCGATGGTTACCTGGAAGGGGCCTTTTTTTACTTCACTGATGGTAAGGCGTTCCGTATCTACATTCAACCGGCTTTTGCCCGAGGTGAAATAATAGCTGGCCAGTATCAGCAGGGCGATTGCAGCAATACCTGCAATGGTCACAATCCGTTTAGAGGTCCATTTCTTTTTTTCAATAACTCTATCCACTGTATTTATTTTTAATGTAATCCGAAGCGTTACAGGCATACCTCTCAACAATATGCCAGAATATAAGCAACGTGATTTACAGGCAATTATACTGTAAAATGGTGTTCGGCTGTTCGCAACCAGTACAATAACTGTACGCTTTTGATACACTGGCGGGAATCGGCTGTTCCTTCATAAAAAATTGTTTGCCACGGCTTTGTAATTATGGTATAATTGTAGTGAAGAATGTTGCATAGAACCCGAAATTTTAAATAAAGTTATGTTACTGAAGAATGCTACCATACTGGTGATTGACGACGACGTGGATGTGCTGACTGCTGTGCGATTGCTGCTGAAAACAGAGGCAAAAGAAGTAGTAACAGAAAAGAACCCCGAAAATTTGCGCTGGTTATTATCAAAGCAGCCATTCGATGTGATCCTGCTCGACATGAACTTCAACAGTTCCATCAATACAGGGAACGAGGGGTTGTTCTGGTTGAAGAAAGTGAAGGAATTTAAATCCGAAGCAGCTGTTATCATGATCACGGCTTATGGCGATATTGACCTCGCTGTACGATCGCTGAAAGAAGGGGCCGCGGATTTTGTTGTAAAACCCTGGCACAACGAAAAGCTGATCATAACTATAAAGGATGCGTTAAAGAAGAAGGAAGGCAAATCTTCAACGCCTGCGCAACGCAGCAACGATTCTATTATCGGCACCGAACTGCTGGGCGAGTCGGAGATCATGGCCGATATCTTTTATAAAATAGAAAAGATAGCACCTACCGATGCCAACATTTTAATACTGGGTGAGAATGGTACCGGGAAAGACCTGATCGCAAAAGCCATTCACCAGCAATCGCTGCGGGCAAAGAAAGCGTATGTAAAAGTAGATGTGGGCGCCCTTACCGAAACCCTTTTTGAAAGCGAGTTGTTTGGTCATAAAAAGGGTGCGTTTACCGATGCGCGGGAAGACCGTATGGGCAGGTTTGAAGCCGCTAATGGCGGTACGCTTTTCCTGGATGAGATCGGTAATATCTCCCTGCATCAGCAAGCCAAATTATTAAGCGTGCTACAGAACCGGCAGGTGATAAAACTGGGTACCAACGATCCGGTAGCGGTCGACATCCGGCTTATTTGCGCTACCAACGTTCCGTTAACAGAACTGGCTAATGAAAACCGTTTCCGTAAAGACCTTATCTATCGTATTAACACGGTAGAGATCATGGTGCCACCCTTACGTAAACGTGGCAACGATATTATTTTGCTGGCGAGGCATTTCAGCCAGCTGTACAGCAATAAATACCTGAAACCGGTAATGGAGTTTGATGATAAAGCGATAGAAAAACTGCTGGCCTATCATTTTCCCGGTAACATCAGGGAGCTACAATATACCATTGAGCGGGCTGTTATCATGAGCGATGGACATGTGCTGCAGGCAACGGACCTTATCTTCTCGCCCATTGAAGCAAATATGTCGCAGGAAAAAGAACCCGATGAATTAAACCTGAGTGCCGTAGAAAAGAATACCATTCTGCATGTAATTGAAAAGCACAACGGGAATATTACCCGTGCCGCAAAGGAACTGGGTTTAACGAGAACAGCATTATACAGGCGGTTGAGTAAATATGATATATGAGGGGAGGTGAGCAGTTGACGGGGTTGACAGGGTTGATATAGTTGACGAAGTTAATAGGGTTGACGGGTTGACAAGTTAACCAGTTGGCGGAGAGCTTAAAGTTTCGCGAGCCCTTTCACGTTTCACAGCCTGCCCCGACGTGTCGGGGTTTGCCGATTCACGATTGCCGATTGCCGATTCTCCAAAGCAACTGAAAAACAAATAAACATCACTTTAAATTTTAAGCTTGTTCTATAAACGATTTGAATGGCGGATCATTTTTCAGGTGGTATATT